>Ga0272442_10000527_pt1 | contig 61228 bp, 54 predicted proteins | sample SSMForm2O_FD_200262 | JGI IMG/M metagenome (GOLD analysis project Ga0272442, IMG submission 200262) | Marine sediment archaeal communities from Little Sippewissett salt marsh, Falmouth, MA, United States - SSM-Form-2O | ecosystem: Environmental > Aquatic > Marine > Wetlands > Sediment ...
TGGAAAACCCGGCCGGGTATCTGTACCGCGTCGGCTGTCACAAGGGGATGCGACGTTGGCGACGACCTGTTCTTCCTCCACCTCCGGTGCACGGCGACCCCATTGTCGAACCGGGACTCCCGAAGGCACTTGCCCGTCTCTCTCAACGGCAACGCACGGCCGTGATTCTGGTGCATAGCTTCGACTGGACTCATGAGGAAGTGGCCGACCTGATGGGTGTGTCGGTCTCGACTGTGCGGAATCATCTGCGTCGCGGCATGGAGAAGCTGCGGAGTGCACTGGGAGGTGACGCATGAGCGTCGATTTGGAGCGCCAACTGGCTGCCTACGGCGAGCACCTCGAGATGTTGGCTGTCGCTGCTGCGCCGGACACAGAGATCCCGACTCCAAGCTCGGGGCGCCGCACGTATTGGAAAGGTATTGCCATCGCCATTGCGGCAGGCGTCGTCGTGTTCCTCGTCATCGGATCGATTGCCCTGCTCTCGCCGCTCTCTGAGGAAGAACCCGATACCGTGATCGAGCCTCCGACGCCGTCGACGATTCCAGGTCCGACGATCCCGGTAGCGCCGATCCCCGACGTGCCGACGCCGTCCACGGTCCCGGGCACGACGGTCCCGGTGGCGCCGATTCCCGACCTGTCGGCATCGGGCTTGCTGGCATCCAGCTTCATCAACGAAGTTTGGGATCTGGCCATGGCACCCGATGGAACCGTCTGGGTTGCCACGCGTGGTGGCGTGGTCCAGTGGGACACTGGGGCTTCGGTTCGTGCGGTCTACGGCGAAGAAGATGGCCTGCCAGCAGCCCGAGTCTGGCGGATCGTCGTGGCCACAGATGGAACCGTGTGGGCTGCCGGCGATGGCTGGATTGCGTACTACGACGAAACGTGGCGGCCGATGGAGATCAGGGGGATCAGCATCGACGAGATGGCGGCCGACACCACGGGCGGAGTGTGGGCGGTTGGAGGCGACGGTCTGATCCACTTTGACCGCAGCAGTACGGAGCAGATCAGTATCACCGAGCAGTTCCGTGACTGGAACGACTACGACGCCGTGACCGTCGACGCTGCCGGCCGGGTTTGGATGGTGAGCCGCGGCGGCGACCGCGGCGTTGTCGTCTACGACGGAGACAGTTGGCGGGAGTTCACGATCGCCGACGGAGTCCCCAGCCACATCTTCAGCGGCATCGCGATCGCTCCCGACGGGACGGTCTGGATCTCCACCGAAGCGTTGGATCACGGAGTGCCCGACCCCGGCGAAGACCCGAACGTGCCAGCGGCCGGGGTCGCCTCATTCGACGGACAGACCTGGACGACCTACACCACCGCCGACGGCCTGGCTTCCAATGATGGCAAGATCGTCGTCGGGTCGGATGGCACCGTGTGGGTGGTCCACGGCGACGCCATCTCGCGACTCGATGGGGACACCTGGACGGTTCACGAGGTGGCGAGCTCGCGGCGGTCGGGTGCAGCTGTAGGTCTAGACGGCACGCTGTGGCTGGGTACAGACAACGGCATCGCCCACTTCGACGGCACCAACACGACGCGATACACAGTTCCCGGCGAGATGGCTCCGGCTAACGCGTCTTCATTCTCGCTCGAACCGACAGCTTCGGCCGCCGGCTCGGTCGACGCCGGTCCGTTCGGAGAGATCCGCTGGCAGACCTACACGCCGCCCACCGGCCGTTACCTCTACGACGGTGTCGCCACGCCACACGGCTTCGTGGCGGGCGGTGAGTCTTCGGTGACGAGCCCCGACGGCGTGAACTGGACCACGATCGAGCCGCCGCTCAATGCGCGAAACTTCGCCGTTTCGGGGGACGATCTCTACGCGCTTGGTGCCGGTGCGGTGCGGCTCACCTGGACGGGCACGACGTGGAGAGCCGCGGACGTGCTTCAGATCAACGGATTGGAATCGGGGCGCTTGATCGAACACATGGCGTTCGGCGACGGCGCCACCATCATGACCGACGGGTCCCAGATCTTCTTCTCCCCCGACGGAACCTCATTCAATCCAGCGCTTCAAGGTCCCGATCCTGCGGGTGAGGACAACATCGGACCGGTCTTCTCCACCGAGAGCGGATTCGTGGCGTACACCTGCGGGCACCGCGATATCTGGGGGGAGTGCGGACCGATCATCTGGACCTCGAACGACGGCAACACGTGGGACCTCACCTCGACCGAGTCACCGTTCGGTTCGAACACCTGGGTCCTGGACATTGCCGAGCGTGACGGCCGCTTCGGTGCGATCGTGCGGATGCAGCCCCGCAACGTGTGGGGGGATGAGACGTTGTGGGTGTCGGAGGACGGCCTGACGTGGAACCAAGTCCCCCCGGAGCACATCGACGGATTGATCACTGACGAGACGCCCGTGTCGATCGGGGCCGGCGAGGCCGGGTGGGTGGTCCTTCGGGGCAACAGGTTGATCTACTCAGTCGACGGACTCAACTGGGTCGCTCCCGACGGACCCCCGGAGATTGGATGGGGTTACGGCGCGCCGAGAGCGGTCGTCGGAAAGGGCCGAATCCTGGTGCCCTACTTCGGCGCCATCTGGGTCGGCGAGATCAACCGCTGAATCGGATCGAACAACGAACGGAGACGACATGAAACGCCTGGCAGTTCTCCTGATTGCAGTAGCAACCGTGGCAGCGAGTTGCTCCACTGGAACGGCCGACACAACGAACACGGCGGCCGAAGCCATTGCAGCCGTCGAGGCTAACGAGACGGCGACTATTGAGGCGTTTCTTGCCAAGGATCTCGACGCACTCGCAGACACCTGGACTGAGGACTACATCTTCGTGGACGAGACGTTCGGTGACTACGTCGAGGGCAAGGCCGCCAACAGAGCGTTGAACGCCAACGTGATCAAGTGGGCCGACCCAGACAAGACCCGAGTGCTCGATCGCTTCGTCTCAGAAGATGGGACGTTCGCTGTGAGCACGTGGGAGTGGATCGGCACCAACTACCTAGGCGAACCGTTCGACCTTCCGTTCGCCATGGTCGCCGAGTACCGGGACGGCAAGATCGCCAAACAGACCATCTACTACGCATCGCCGGACGCCCGCAGCCAGCTACTTGGCGGATAGGCGAACCACGGACCACGGAAAATCCACCCGCAGATGCTCGCCCAAGGTGGGCCATACCCGGGCAGAGTCGCGGCCCCCCGATCAGCCGAGTGGCACCGACTTGACGGCCGGCACGGCTAGGAACCGTCCCTCTCTACTCGGGTGTTCGCCGTGGCGAGGAGTTCGGTCCGTTCGTCGGTGTCGAAATCGATGGCCCACACGTCGTCTGAGACGCTGCTGCCGGGCCAGGTGCAGCACCAGTTGTTGATCACGACAACCCGGGCGTTGATCGAGTCGTAGACCATGGCTGCCGACATGGCTCCTCCCTGGCTGCTCGCTGTGCAGTCCCAGTTGAGGGTGGTGGGATCAAGCCTGCAGACGCGCGATCAGTGGAGGGGTAGGCGGTGTCGCCGCTCGTGGCATACCGGAACGGGCCGAATCCTCCCACGACGCCGCCTTCCGGCTCTTCGAGGGGGGTAGCGCTTCCGTTGCGCGGGTTGATCAACGCTCCATCATCCTGGAAGGGCGCACCGTTGAACCCGAGGAACACCAAACGGTCCGTCTCCGCTACGTGGCCGATCAGGAACGGCGGCCCGAGCGTTTGGGTTTGACCCTCGTGGGTGACCTCGCGCGGCTCGGTGATGGTTCCGATCTCGGTCCAGGTGTCGGTATCTACGTCGTAGGCGACCAGCATTCCATCGTCGAACTGGACCAGGACGAGTCCCGAGACCGGGTCGTACCCGGCTCCGGTCCAGGATCCTCTCAGGTCGCGACCGTCGGGAGAGCCTCGACGCGTCCACGTATTCGCCGCGGCGTCGTAGGCGTAAACGTTTCGAGGTCCGAACGCGATCGTACGGTCGGAGTCGATGTCGTAGACGAGTTGACCTTCGCCGAGGTGGGCGGCGTCCGGAACGAATGCCGGTTCCATCGCCCGCCAGATGTTCGTACACACGTCGAACGTCCACGTCTCGCCGGACTCGTCGACGTACACGATCCGGCCAGCACGGGTGTCGAAGACCGCGGCCTGGTTGCTCCATGGGCCCTCGCCGGGACGGGCCTGATCAATCGGCCCGGGTGCGTTCGGATTCGAACCCTCAGGACATGTTGCCGCGGTGGGTGCGGGTCTAGCTTTCGTGGTGGACAGGATCGGACTCCACGCCGCCTCTCCGGACTCGTCGGGTGAGGCGAGCCCGTCGTCCGCTACCGCAGGACTGGTGGTGAAAGGGACCGTTTCCTCGGTTGTGGGAGACGTGTCGGCGGATAGCTCGAGCCGCCAGATCTCCGTGTGGGGATCGCCCACGACCCCGAAACCCATGTTCCTGGCAATGAGGGCATATACGAGGATGTCGTTGTCCTCGACGATCAGGGTGGTGTCGATGACTCCGGCTTCTCCGATTTGGTGGACGGTGTCGGCGAGAGGTCCGAGATCGGTCACCTCGAACCAGGCCTCGGTATCCGGTGTGTACCACAACCCGAGGTTCCCCGCCCTGGGACCTTGGTAGGCCTCATTCCCAGAGGCGGAGACGGTTGCTTCCATGGGCGGTGAGTAGATGACCCAGCCGAGTCCACCCGCCGCTACGGTCGGCAGCCAGTTGTCGTTCGAGGGTCGGAGGGTGATCTCACGCCACGATTCTCCGTCGGTGGTCGCCCACAGACTTCTCGCGCCTCGCATGACATCTTCGTCAGCGACCGGGTTTCGCCTCACCTCAACCGCTGCCCCGCCAGTTGGGCGGTCGGCTGGAGCGGCGGGTCTCTGATCACCGGCCTCGGCAGGTACCCAGGTCACGCCGTCCGCTGATGTCCAGAGGTCGCCTAGGCCCAGAATCGTCCCCTCGACAACACCCTCCGCGAGATCCTTGCGCATGGCGAAGTACGTGCCGTCGACCAGAACCGGTTCGGCCAACCAGCCTTCGATAGTGCCCTCGAGCGACCACGCCGCGTCGACGGTCGTTGCCACGGCCACCGGGTCGCCTTCGATCGGTGCGACGGTTGTCGTTGGTGCCGGCTGGATCACCGATTCGCCACCGTCGGGCACGAGAAGGAACACCGACACAGCGGCGACCACTAGAACGGCCGCGGCTGTTCCTGCGGCGATCAGTGGGCCGCGCCACGCCGGTGACCGACTGGCGACCGGCTCGCTGGTGCGGGGCGTGCCGGCAAGGTCCGCGACCGGTGGCGGGACGAGATCGGTCAGCGCTTCTTTCACTCCCTCAGCCGCGTCGGTGAGTCGTCGTTCAAGCATCAGCGTCCTCCTCCCCAAGTCGCAGGGCAAGAGCCTTCTTGCCGCGCTTCAGATGCGTCCGGGCCGTCTCGTAGGTGCACCCGATCACCTGACTCGCCTCCGGCACTGTCATCCCATCGAAGTAGACAAGCGCAACGACCTGACCCTGACGCTTTGGAAGAGCCCGCACCGCAGCCCACACCTCCGCCGAATCGGCGTCGATAGTCAGATCCGGTGAGGCACTCGGTGTGCCCATTCGTGCGAGCGCCCGCCGCTCAACTCCACGGCGACGCAGACGGGACACCGACCGGTTCACCACCACCCGACGGACCCACGCACCCGGCCGATCCATGGCCCCCACGCTCTCCCACTTGCGACACGCCGCCGCGAAACCCTCCTGTGCCAACTCCTCGGCAACCCACCGATCACCCGTCAAGACGAACCCGAGACCCACCACATCCCGCCATTGGCCGCGATAGAACTCCGTGAACGAATCCGAAACCACGCCCTGAGAATCCGGCCGATACTGTCGCATCACATCCATAGTCCCGATCCCTATGAACGTAACTCGCTCAACCACCCCCAAAAGGGGGACAAAGACCTTTGCATCGATCGAAGACCCCAGCGCAATCCCGGCGGCGCGTTGATGCTATTCGCCGTGGCCCTGCATCTTCGCCCTGGTTGTGCGGTGCTGAGCCAATCGATTCGCTCTCTGTGCGGGCTCGCCATAGGATCATTTCATGGAGAAACGCACCCTTGGCTCTTCTGATCTTGTCGTAGACGTCCTTGGTCTCGGAACGATGACGTTTGGCCAGGAGGCAGACGAGCCGACGTCTCGCCGCATCCTCGATCGCTATGTCGAAGCGGGCGGCGCATTCATCGATACCGCCGACGTGTACAGCCGGGGGGTGTCCGAGGAGTACATCGGGCGGTGGCTGTCCGATCGCGGCGTGCGTGATGACATGGTGGTTGCGACGAAGGCGCGGTTCGCGATGAGCGACGATCCCGCCGATCGCGGCGCGGGTCGGGTCTACTTGCAGAGAGCGTTGGATGCTTCGCTGCGGCGCCTCGGCGTCGACCACGTCGACTTGTATCAGATTCACGCGTGGGATCCGTCGACCCCAATCGAAGAGACCGTGGAGACACTCAACAACTTCGTCGAAGCGGGAAAGGTCCGATTCGTCGGTGTCTCAAACTTTCTCGGCTGGCAACTCGAGAGGGCAGCGCAGGCGTGCGAGACGAACGGATGGGCCCCGGTTGTCTCGCTGCAGCCGCAGTACAACCTGCTGGCGCGCGACCTTGAGCTCGAATTGATGCCGCTGTGTATCGACCGCGGGATCGGATTGCTGCCCTGGTCGCCTCTTGGCGGAGGCTGGCTGACCGGCAAGTACCAACGGGACGCGATTCCAGTCGGAATGTCACGTCTCGGTGACAACCCAAACAGAGGTCTCGAGGCCTACGACGTCCGCAATACGGAACGGACCTGGCGCATCGTCGATGCGGTGCGCATGATTGCTGAACGCCGGGAAGTCATGATGAGCGAGGTTGCGATCAACTGGCTCCGTTCCCGCCCCATGGTCAGCTCCTTGCTTCTTGGGGTCCGGACAGTCGCTCAGCTCGAGGAGAACCTCGGCGCGATCGACTGGGACCTCGACGATGAGGATCTCACCTTGCTGAACGAGGTCAGCGCTCCGGGGATTCCCGCCTATCCACAGGGATTCCTGGAGAACGAAGCAGGCATGGACGTTTGGGAGAGTCTTCAGACCCGCGTCATGAAGGCGTACTAGCCGGGTCAGGGGCACTGGACACCAAACCCAGGCTTCCCCGGTGTGCGACGTGATGTTCAGGCTTCGATTGTGAACTGCTCTGTTGGCATGGTTCGTCGCGGTGACCGCCTGATCACAAGATGGGGGATGAGCGGCCCAATATGGGGGGCCTATTCCGAAGCGAACCGCCCGCTCTGGAGAGACGATGAGGCCCGAACATGGGAGGCCTCAACATGGAGTGGATCACCGCGAACCTGGCCGACATGATGAGCACCTACTGGTGGATCATCGTCGGCACCGTGATCGGCACCGCAGCGATCATGTCGGGATTCATAGCGCCGATCGCGGAGCGACTCGAAGACGCACACAGTGCGTTGGTGTTCCATGCCACCCACCGATACCGGGTGAGGGCAGCCAGTGAAGGGTTTCGACAAGGCGCCCGTTCACCGAAGCACGGCTCGATGGGCGGGGAGGTCGTCGCTATCGTCCCCAATATCAAGAAGACAACCCTCGCCCAAATCTTTGGAATGACCCGCAAGATCGACTTCCTTCTCATCGTCGAGCGGACGTAGGTTTCACGCGCTCCATCGGCGGACACCGGCGACTCGTGCCGTTGAAGAACCCTGTCGATCTGCTGTGGTGCCCATCTGTTGAGATACGAAGAGTCACCCGCGCCCCGTCGTCGTCGGTCGGTGTTATGGGGGTGTTCCGCTGGTGGTGTAGGTGTGGCCGAGGCGGCTGGTCCATTGGTGGGTGCCGTCGGGGAGGGGTGTGTAGGTCCATCCGTGTTGGTGGCGGATGCAGTGGTCGTGGCGGCAGAGTGGTCCGAGGTTGGCTTCGGTGGTCGGGCCGCCGTCTGCCCAGGTGGTGCGGTGGTCGAGGTCGCTTCCGATGGCGGGCATGCGGCAGCCGGGGAAGACACACGTCGGGTTGCGGGCCTCGACTGCGCGTCGTTGCGCAGCGGTGGGGCGGCGTCTGGTGGTTCCGGTGGCGACGGGTTGGCCGGTTTCCGGGTTGGTGATGGTGTAGCGCCACTCAGCGTCTGCTTCGTCCTTGGCGACGCGTCGGGCGATGTCGGCGATGACGGGGCCGTAGCCGGCGAGGTCGCCGGGGTGGTCGTTCAGCTCTGCGAGGGTGTCGATATCGATGCGGAGGTCGACAACGCCACGGTCGGTCTTCCCGTGGTTGGTGCCGCACAGGAGGTCGAGGTAGACGTCGGCCCGGAGTTGGTCCATGGTGCGGTCTTCGTCTTTGTGGCGGAGTGATCGTGCGATGCGGTTGATGCGTTGTGCTGCCGCTGTGGCGCGGTCGGGTGGGAGATCCATGCCGAGGTAGTTCACTGTCCCCGAGTCATTCGGTTCAATGACGACGCGTCGTTCTTGGACGGTGTCTTCATATCTCTGTGCGGCGTCGTCGGCCTCGGCTTCGATACAGAGCCTGCGGAGCCGTGCCCGGAGTTGCCCGGTCGTGTAGCGGACGGCGTCATCGGCGATCTGTTCGACGATTCGTCTCGCTACGTCGTCGTCGAGGTGGGCGGTGCCGTCCAACAAGACCCGTGCTCTGCGCAGGTCCAACACACCCGAGGCGAGCATGTCGTGGATCTGGGGGAGCCTTGTGTGGAGTTCTAGGGCGATGCCGATCTCGTTGTCGGCACTACGGCGAGTCAGATGCAACGCGGCACGGACTTCGGCAGCAGCGGCTTCAGCGGCGTCGGATCGTTTCGTGTCGTCGTCGTCCAGGATGTCGACGACGGCGGCCATATCGGCGTAGAGGGATGCGGTGTAGTGCGACACCAGTCGCTGGTGGGCACGCAACACGACGATGCGGGCATAGCCCGAGATGCGGGTGACGTCGATGCCTGACAGGAACGCGGCGAGGATCGGTCCGGGTTCCATCTCGTCGAGGCCCGATGGGATCCCCTCGTCGTAGTCGCACTTCGCGTCGTACAAATCCAACATACCGACAACGTATCAGCCCCCTATGACACAAAACCCGACCCAGCGGCAACAAACCCAAAGAAATCCTGAGAAACCTCAGAAACCCATACCCAACAACGATCGCGGTAGACCGAACACCTCATCAACCAGCGGCTCCGCGGTGGATTGTCCCGAAACGACTCCGGTTGCCATTGCCGAGCGTGTTCACGAACACCACGTGTGCCGCTATTGGCGGGTCACCTCCAGCGGGCGTACATGTACGAGTCGGAGGGTTCATTCGACATGTTTGGGTTCTGGGCCCAGCGGTGAAGGGTGCCTTCCCGGATCATGCCCGCCTTCTCGAGGACTCGCTGTGATGCGATGTTGGCGGTAGCAACGTATGCCCACACCCGGTAGCCCGTTTCCTGGGCGAGTGCCCAATCAGTGACCGCCGTCACGGCTTCGGTCATATACCCCTTCCCCCACGCGCACCTGCGTAGAACGTATCCCAACTCGACCCCGTGGACCGTCGGTCGTGCCTCGACGGTGCCCAAGAGTTCATCATGATCGTGGAGGGTGATCGCCCATGGGAATGCTGAACCATCCAGCCATACCTGTTGACAGCGCTCCAGGAACTCAACAACGAAAGAGATGTCGGTTGCGGGAGGAAACGTGAGGAAGCGGGTCACTTCCATATCGGAGGCATAGTCGAGCATCGCAGCGGCATCGTCGAGTCGTGGGCGGCGGAGGTGAAGCCGCGAAGTCCCTAGCTCGTATGGAGCCATCATCACACGAGGCTACCTGCCCACGTCATCCACTCGCAACGAACACCACGAACGACTGACCAGTCTTCGCCGCCCACAACCGCCGCCGACATGGGCGGGTTGGGGGGGTCATGATGGTTGCGTTCAGACCGTCATCCGGAACCCTGGGTCGACGAACACTCGGCATGACCGCACTTGCAGGCCTCGTTGAGGTCTCCGAGTCCCATCCGGCAGGCCGGTCCACAGTGGCCGTCGATGGCTTCAACTGTGCAGGTGCAGGGCGGGTACGCACACTTCATGAATGCTCACTCCTTCCGGTCGCGACTCTACCGATCCCAGCAGCGAGGAGTATGCCGGGTGAGGAGAGGCATTTCCACCAAAGCGAGCCGACATTGCCAGACACGTGGGCGCATGGGGATACTCACTGGGAAGCCCTCTTGCGGCATCCTCCGTGCCTACAGCCCTGTGCCGGGCGCAGATCTCACCGTCACCATCACCAAACAATGAGGGCCGCCCCCCGCCAAGAACCGGCTGGGTGGGGCCGGACGGGTAGCCCATAGGTGCCGAAATGGGCGGAGCGCCTACTCCTTCGTGACGGTTCCCGTGCCTTGGAAGGCTGTGCCGGATTCTTCGGCGTTCCCTTCCCCGCTTGTGGTGTCATAGCCGGAACCACCGGTGATCGTCCAGGTTGAGGCGATGATTGTTGCTCCATCCGATCTCGAGGGGTCAACCTCGTTGATGAACCTGAGCGTGAACTCCCCAGATCCGTCGTCGCACGTCATCGAATCGACGGACACACTCACAAATGGTTCCCCAGCCCCGAACAGTGACCCAAGGTCGTCCCGCGTCCGTGCAACTCCGTCTTCGTCCTCGAAGCCTTGAAGAACACCGGTCGCAGCCGGGCACAAGAGACCATCGTCGATCGCTTCCCCTGTGGCGGTCCACACCGAGTCCTCGGTCGACGGACTGAACACGGACTCGAAAGCGATGTCGCCGGCGTCAGAGCCGGATGAGCACCCCGTTGCGAGGACAAACAGACTCAGCAAGGCCAACGATCGGCGGGCAAGAACAGACATAGACGGCGCTCCTCCACTCGTGGAAGACGCACCGAACGACGGTCCCGAAAGAACGCTGCGGCCTCCGAATTCCGATCCAAACGTACACGACAACCACGCCCAAAGGTGGCGACATAGAGCCGCCGTGTCGCGGTCGATGTTGTTCTCCACGTATTGTCAGGCTGAGGCAGGACGCTCACAACTCCGAGATCGCGCCGCCACGAGCCCTACCGGAAGCTCTTCCCCGACTCAGCGTGGGTACGGAGGATCTCGGCTGGTTCGAAGCGAACACCGTGGCGTTCCGCAAGGCCATCGAGGGTCGCGACGACTTCCGCCGCACCGACCTGGTCGATCCACCAGAACGGGCCACCTCGGAACAACGGAAACCCGAGCCCCATGACGGCGCCCATGTCGCCGTCGAGGGCCGACTGGAGCACACCTTCCTCGAGGCAGCGTGCCGCCTCGTTGACCATCGCGAGAGAGATCCGTTCCTGGATCTCCGCCTCGGGGATCACCCGGCGCGGGCCGATACCGAGCGCCTGGTAGACGGTCTCGTCGACACCACCTCGTTTTCCCTTGTCGTCGTACTGGTAGAAGCCGCGGCCGTTCTTGCGCCCCATTCGCTCATCATCGATGAGGTTGCCGGCCATGGTCGGTCCGGCCATTCGTTCACCGAACGCATCGAGCATGATCTGAGCGATATGTGCGCCCACGTCGATGCCGACTTCGTCGCTCAGGAGGACGGGACCCACGGGGAATCCCCAGGCGGTCATGGCGTCATCGATGGCCTCGATCGATGCGCCATCTTCGAGGAGATGGAACGCCTCGTTCAAGTACGGCACGAGGATCCTTGTGGTGTAGAAGCCCGGGCCGTCCTTCACGACGATCACCGTCTTGCCCTGGCGCTTCCCGACTTCTACGGCCGTGACCGTTGCCCAATCAGCCGTGTCCTCCGTGACGATTACCTCGAGCAGCACCATCCGCTCAACGGGTGAGAAGTAGTGCATGCCGAGCACGGCATCGGGCCGCGCTGCGTTTGCTGCGATCTCGCTGATCGGCAGCGATGACGTGTTCGAGGCGAACACGGTTCCTTCCGGAGTGATCGCTTCAACTTCGGCGAGGAGCGCCTGCTTCAGTTCCAGGCTCTCAAATACGGCTTCGATCACAAGATCGGCGTTCTGAAAGCCGCTCCAGTCGGTTGTTCCCGTGATCTTGTTCATCGCACGCTCGGCTTCGAACGGGCGGAGGCGGCGACGTTTCACTTCGCGTGCGACGTTTTTCGACACGTGCGCCAACGCACGCTGAACACCGGCGTCGTCGACCTCCTTGACGCGCACCGTCTTCCCGGCCTTGAGAACGGACACCGAAGCAATGCCGGCCCCCATCAACCCACCACCGAGGATTCCGATCTTCGCGACCTCGTTCGGTTCGGCGTGGCCGGCGATGCCGGTCGCGTACTTCATCATCTGCGAAGCGAAGAAGATCCCGCGCAGCGCTTTCGACTCGGGAGAGGTGACCAGTTCGCCGAAGAAGACCGCCTCGGCTTCGTAGCCGGCCTCTGGGCCCTCATCGATCCCGATCTTGACGGCCTCCAGCGCCCGCTTCGGAGCCGGGTACAGGCCCTTCGTCTTGGCCAGCATGGCCTCCTCGGCTCTCCGGAACAACATGCGCCGGCCGACCGGATTCTGTTCGAGGGCGAGTTCCTGCAGGTGGGTGGGAGCAAGGAATCCCTTGACGGAGGATCCGCCGGACTCACCCAGATGGCCGAGCGCCTCTGCAGCCCGTAGTCTGGCGATGTCGTAGAGGGACTCGACCGGAACGATCTCGTCGACCAACCCAATCCTGTGAGCCTTGTAGGGCCGCACCGATCGACCGGTGAGGATCATGTCGAGAGCGGCAGCGATACCGATGAGACGTGGAAGGCGCTGTGTCCCACCGCCCGCGGGGAGCACTCCGAGTTGGACTTCGGGCTGCCCGAGCTGCGTCTTCTTGCCATCCGCCGCGATCCGCATCGAACCGGTGAGGGCGAACTCCAGCCCTCCACCAAGACAAGCACCGTCGATGGCCATCACCACTGGCTTCGCATGAACGGTGTGAAGTGCCTCGATGCGTGCGAAGAGCGCATGCAGCTCCCGGATCGCCTCGGCCGCCTCGACCGGATCCGTGAGCGTCTCGAAGAACCGGATGTCCGCTCCTGCGAGGAAGTTCCCCTTCTTGGCGGAACCGAATACCGCCGCCTTGATCGATGGGTCGGTCTCGATGCGATCGATGACGGCAATGAAGTCGTCGAAGATCGCGGGACCGAGCGTGTTCACCGGTTCTCCTGCGCGGTCAAGCAGCACGACGGCGATGCCGTCTTCGACGTCGAACGCGAAGTGTGTGAGTTCCATGATGTCCTCCCTAGCGCTCGAGCACAACGGCTGCGCCAAGCCCGCCTGCCGCACATTGTGTGACGAGAGCTCTGCCCCCGTTTCGTCTGGCCAGTTCGTTGGCCATCGTGGTGATCTGTCGTGCGCCGGTCGCCCCGAAAGGGTGGCCGAGGCTGAGCGATCCTCCGTACACGTTGAACTTGTCGTCGGGGATCTCACCAATTGCGTCATCGCGGCCGAGCCAGCGTTGCGCCCACTCGGCAGATGCAAACGCCTGGGTGTTCGACAGGATCTGCGCAGCAAACGCCTCATGCATGTCGATGACGTCGATGTCGTTGAGTGTCAGCCCGGCCTTGTCGAGGGCGATCGGCGTAGCGAACGACGGGCCCATGAGCAGCTGCCAGTTCGGGTCGAGTGCCGTGAACGCCCACGAGCGGATGAAGGCTCGGGGCACGAAGCCGAGCCGTTCGGCCGTCTTCTCCTCCATGAGGATGACGGCAGAGGCACCGTCGGTCAGCGGAGACGAATTGCCGGCGGTGATCGTTCCGTACTTGCGATCGAAGACCGGCTTGAGCGTCGCGAGCTTCTCGAGGTCCGAGTCTGGGCGGGGGATGTTGTCCCTCGATACGGTGGTTCGATAGTCGGGGCCGACCGGGAATGCCATCACTTCATCATCGAAGATGCCCTTGTCCCAGGCCTCGACGGCCTTCTGATGCGAGCGCAGTGCGTACTCATCTTGAGCCTCGCGGCTGATGCCGTTCTCCTTCGCCATGATCTCTGCGGACCCGCCCATCGTGAGAGCCGTGGAACGTTCGGCGATCGCGGGTGGATTTGGCGCTAGGTCCTTCGGGCGGAGTGCCGAGAACGCCTTGACTTTGCTGCCGATGTCCTTTGCCGCGCTCGCGTCCATGAGGATGTCGACGAACCGATCCGAATAGAGGATCGGCGGTTTCGACATGGATTCGGCACCGCCGGCCACCACGATGTCGGCGTCCCCGAGCAGAATCGACTGAGCGCCCGAGACGACCGCCTGGGTCGAGGTGGCACAGGCCCTGCTCACCGAGAACGCATCGACACTGTCCGGCATGTCACCGGCAAGAACGATCTCTCGAGCGATGTTTGGGGCTCCAACGTCCGGAATGACGGCTCCGAAGACAACCTGATCGATCTGGCCTCCTGCCACGCCTGATCGTTGAAGGAGTTCTCCTACGACACCCGAGGCAAGGTCGAGAGCGGACAGGTCCCTGAAGTCTGTTCCAGACTTCACAAACGGTGTGCGGAGGCCGTTGACGATTGCGACCCTTCGGCCATACACAACGCCGGGGTGGTTCGCGGTCATCGGAGGACTCCTTTGCGTTGGTTGATTTCACATTCTCGCGCACCGATCGCGCCTGGGGAGCGAGACTCGCGTCGGGAACGATGAGGGCCGCCCCGTTTCGGGGGCGGCCCTCATGCTGAGACGATTGTGGCGAGGGACTAGAAGTCCATCGCATCCTCTCGGAGCCCGAACGCCGGGTGACGGAGCTTCGACAGGGCGAGCTTCTCGATCGATCGGACCCGGGTGGGGCCGAGGCCGAGGTTGCCGCCGATCTCCTCGTGTGTGCGGGGGAGTCCGTCTTCGAACCCGACCCGCATCGAGAGGATGTAGGCCTCGCGCTCGGGAAGGCGGTTGATCGCGTCCCTCAGGGCTTCGATCGCACTCGCCCTCTCGGTCTCGCGAACCGGGTCCTCTTCGTCGTGGTGGGAGACGAAGTCTCCGAGCACCGCACCATCTTCACCAACCGGTGCCTCGAGCGACACCGAGTCGTTGACAAGCTGTGCCTCCACGACGGCATCGAAGGTCAAACCGGACTCTTCGGAGAGCTCCTCAGGAGTCGGCTCACGCCCAAGCTCGGAGAGCAGACGGTTCCTGGTGCTGTTGAGCGTCACCAGCGTGTCGTGCAGTGAGTTGGGGAGACGAACGGTGCGTGACTTCTCGGCCACGGCACGCTGCATGGACTGGCGGATCCACCACGTCGCATAGGTTGAGAACTTGAAACCCTTGCGCCAGTCGAACTTCTCGACCGCACGAATGAGGCCGAGGTTTCCCTCTTGGATGAGGTCGATGAACTCAATGCCGTACTGGCTGCGGTAACGCTTCGCCTGGCTCACGACCAAACGGAGGTTCGCCTGGGTGAAGCGCTCACGGGCCTCACGCCCCTTGCGGGCGGCACGCTGCAGGCGCACCTTCTCGGCGCCTCGCACCGAGACTGCGGCGAGTTGCTCCTCAGCCGCCGTTCCGGCCTCAATCGCCTGAGCGAGTTCAACTTCCTCGTCTGCGGTGAGCAGCTCGTGATATGAGATTTCTTGGAGGTAGCGAGTCAGGCTGTCGCCCATTTCGAGCGGTTGACCCACCCATCGCATCTTTTCTGCCGTCTTCATGTTTGTGAAATCCTTCACCTGTAGGTTCGCGTCTCAGCGCTGTCCGTCTTGGAGATTCGGCCCAATCGGTTCCAGCGTCCCCATTTAGACGCTCAACTTCGGAAAATGGTTCCCGGTCGGTAGGCCTTCGTACACGGAACAACGCTCTCAACAACGGAGGGGTTCCACGAGCCGACCAGCTCGTTCGAAGCGCCAATATCCCACACTTTGCCCACAACATCAAGCGTTCATCGCGATTTTCGCCCCGATCACCGATCGTACACTCGCGGCATGTCCGAGTTTCACGCCCTCGCCGATCTGATCGAAGTGACCGAGAAACTCATCCCGTTCAATCGTATCCTCGGCGTTCGGGACTGCCGGATCGACGACGACGGCGTGGCCAGGATCCGGGTTGACCACCGCGAAGACCTGGTCGGCAACTTCGCTCGTGGGTTCCTCCATGGCGGTGTTGTGGCGGCGACACTCGACGTGGCCGGCGGAATCGCGGCGATGATGGCGGTAGTCGGACGTACGTCGCTCACCACCAGGGAAGAAGCCGGTCGCATCTTCTCGAACATCAGCACCATCAACATGCGCATCGACTATCTCCGGCCGGGTGTCGGTGAATGGTTCGATGCTTCGGCTTCAGTGCTGCGCAGCGGTTCCCGCGTGGTTGTCACACGGATGGAGTTCCACAACGACGAGGGCACGCTGGTCGCCGTGGGCACCGGCACCTACATCGTCGGCTGAGACGCCGCGTTGACGCTGTCACTGCCCGAGGACGATCCGGCCCGATCGGATGATCACCACCGGGTCGAGCAGAGTCTCGAGGTTCTCCGTCGGGTCATCTCGAACGAACACCACGTCGGCGGTTGCTCCGGGTGCGAAGTCGTGTGCAACGCCGAGGTAGTCGTACGCGGCTCGTGTGACGGCATGGAGCGCAGCGGCCTTTGAGAGCCCGAGCTCTTGGAGACGGATCGCCTCGAGGGCGACCTTGCCGTGCGGGACCGCGAGGTCGGTGCCGGCGAGCACGGTCGTGCCGAGGCGTTCGGCCTCCGGCAGAACTTCTCGTACGTTCTCGACACCCTGCGCCAGCAGCTTCCCGCCCGAGCTTTCCGCCCCGAGGAAGCCGATGATGGACTCGGCTCCCAGGATCGTCGGGACCCACGCGGCGTTGCGAGCCGCGAGTTCAGGGAGGTCGTCCGCAGAAAGGAACAGGCCGTGCTCGATCGAGTCGACACCTGAATCAACGGCCGGTCGGATGCCTTCGGGTGCCATCGTGTGGACGGCGACCCTTCTCCCTGCAGCGTGTGCAACTTCGACGGCAGAGCGCAACGCCGCCTCACCGTAGTTGGCCCGTGGCCCGACGCCCTTGCGTGGCCAGTCGCCGATGATCTTCACCCACGACGCGGGACGAGCGGCCGATGCCCGGATGGCTTCTGCGAGACCGGACTCATCAACCTCACACCCGTAGTCCGGGTAGTAGCCGCCCGGCGGGGCGATCATGCGTCCGGCCATCTGCATCGCCGGACGTGTGGCAGGGGGAGCGTCGAGGATCTCGAGCGAGACATCGCTCGACGACCCCTTGTCCGCAATCAGGAGCACACCACCTTCCACCTGCATCCAGGCGTTCTTGATGCAGTTCGATCGGATGTCATCGTCGGTGAGCGATCCCCCCTGGCCGATGCTGTCCATGCCGACGTGCGCGTGGCAGTCGGCGAGGCCGGGGAGCGCATAGAGGTGCGCTGTCGAGACCTCCTCGTCGATCGAACCATCATCGGGATTCGCGAAGACGTCGCCCTCGACGACGAGTGGGGCTGGGTGCCCGCCGGGCTCCCTGATGGTGATCAGCGTCCGCATGGGAGACAGCGTATCGGCCGGATCAACCGTCCGAAGACCTCACGTGATCGCGTGGGCTGTGGCCACGTTGCCGTACCAGTACAGGCTGTCCTTCGGGATACGCTCGCCGGTCTCGTGGTCGACCCAGATGAGGCCGAACCGCTGGCTGTATCCAAGCGTCCACTCGAAGTTGTCCAGGATCGACCAGACGAAGTAGCCGGTCACGGGGACACCCTGGTCGATCGCGTCGGCAACAGCGTTGAGGTGTGACCACAGGAAGTCGATGCGCCTCCGGTCGTGGATACGACCATCCGGACCCGGACCATCCGAGTAGGAGGCCCCGTTTTCGGTCACGCGTATGTCGGTGGCGCCGTAGTCATCGCGGATTCGCTTGAGGAACGTGGTGAGAGCGGACGGGACGATCTCCCAGCCCATCTCGGTGAAGCCGTCGGGTGGGTCGGGGCCCGGCTTGAGCCAGGTGATCTCCTCTTCTTCGTGGCCGGCCGCAACCGCGAGCGCGGTGTAGTAGTTGACTCCGATGAAGTCGAGGGGCACCGCGATCTCGCCGAGGTCGCCGGGATGGATGAACGGAGGCTCATCTGGGTCGTACGCACCCCGTTCCCGAAACGCGTCAACCATGTCCTGCGGATACCCCTTGCCGAAGACCGGATCGAAGAACCAGCGATTCCGGAAACCGTCGAAGTGGCGGTTCGCTGCCACGTCTGCGGGATCGGAGCTTGCGGGCGTCGACGGTCGGCAATCCAGGATGATGCCGACTTTGCTGTGCGGAACGTTGGCACGGATGACGGGTACCGACCGGCCATGGGCGAGGAGCAGGTGATGGGCGACGGTGAGTGTCTCCCTCAGGTCAGTGTGGCCCGGGGCGAACTCACCGAAGTAGTGGCCGAGGAACGAGGCAACCCATGGCTCATTGTGGGTAGCCCACTGTGTGACCCGATCGCCGAGTGCGCCGCTCACCACGTCGGCATATCGGACGAACGCGTCGACGGTCTCCCGATTGGCCCAACCGCCGATCTCCTGGAGGGCTTGTGGCAGTTCCCAGTGGTAGAGGGTGATGTACGGTGTGATGCCGTGCTCGAGGAGTTCGTCGACGAGGCGGTCGTAGAAGGCAACACCCCGTGGTTCAATCGGCCCGGTCCCGTCCGGGATAATCCTGGTCCACGCCGTGGTCAGGTTGTATGCCGGGATCCCCGCGTCGGCCATGAGCGCAACGTCCTCGGGATACCGGTGGTAGTGGTCACACGCGACACCGCCGGTTTCCCCGTTGAGAATGCGCCCGGGTTCTCGTACGAATCGGTCCCAGGTCGACTCACCTTTGCCATCCTCATTCCAGGCCCCTTCGATTTGGTACGCCGAAGCCGTGACCCCGAACACGAAATCGTTCGGAAACGTCGTCATGTGCCCAATCCTGGAGTCACGACGCCAGGCCGCCGAGGGCAGCGACAACCCGGTCGACTTCTTCGAAGGTGTTGTAGTGCACGAAGCCGATTCGAACGAGTCCCCCTTGGTTGGCGACACCGAGGCGACGCATCACCTCTACGGCGTAGTAGTCACCGGACCACACGAAGATGCCGAGATCTCCGAGGGTCGCTGCCACCTCATCCGGGTGTATGCCGCTGACGGAGACGGCGAACGTCGGTGTGCGACCGTCGGGGGTGTTGCGCCCGTAGAGGCGGACTCGGGGAAGGCCGGTGATCCCGTCGAGGAATCGCTCGGCGACGGCGCGTTCGTACGATCCGATGGTCTCCATCGCCGATCCGATCCGCTGCCGTCTCGAATCTCCCTCGCCGAGCGATGCGATGTAGTCGACGGCCGCGGTGACGCCAGCCAGGCTCTCGAAGCTCTGTGTCCCGGTCTCCCATTTGCCGGGTGGGTCGTCCGGAGCCGGTCGGATCTTGTACGCAGCCACGTCAGTGAGTACTCCCTTGCGCCCGTAGAGACATCCGGTGTGCGGCCCGAAGAACTTGTACGACGAAGCTGCGAGGAAGTCGGTTCCAAGGGCAGCAACATCGAGGAGGCCGTGCGGGGAGTAGTGCACCGCATCGACATAGGTCAGAGCGCCGACAAGGTGAGCCGCGCCGATCAACGAGCGCACATCGGTGACGGTCCCAACCGCATTGGAAGCTTGGGTTACGGCGACGAGGCGGGTGCGACGGTCGATGACGTCTGAGATCTGCTCGATCTGGAGCCTGCAGCCGTCGTCCGGATCGAAGTCGATCCATCTGACTTCGACACCTGCGTCGCGGGCTGCGATGACCCACGGCCACACGTTGGCGTCGTGATCCAGCCGAGTGACGACGATGTTGTCGCCGATCATCCACGTTGCTCCAAGGGCGCGACTGACGGATAGCGTGAGCGAGGTCATGTTCTGTCCGAACGCGATCTCGTCCGGCGATGCTCCGAACAGGTCGGCGACCGCCCGCCGGGCCGACGCGGCAACCGTGTCGGTCTCGCGCGAGGTGACGAACGGCCCACCGTGGTTGCTTCCTCCCGCACGCATGAAGTCCGCCATCGCGTCGATGACGGACTTCGGAACCTGCGTCCCGCCCGGACCATCGAGATAGGCAGCAACCTGCCCATCGACGACCCGAGAGAGCGCCGGGAATTGACTGCGAACAGCTTCAACATCGAGCGCCACGGTTGCCTCCAAGTGTGGAGACCGACGCTACTCGGCTACTCGGTCACTCCGCTACTCATCCGCTGGTCGTTCGCGCCGAATCGCGGGGAGATTCCTCTTCTTGACGACACCCATCCTGATGACCGTCCGGCGCTCGGGGTCGCTGGCGAAACGGGCATCGGACTCCTCCAGCAATCGCCGTAGGCGTTCGACTTGGCTGCGATGACGCTCAATCTCGTGCTCGAGGAAGAGGATCCTGCGGACACCTTCGAGGTTCACGCCGGCGCCTGTGAGCTCTTGAATCAGCGACAGGCGCTCGATGTCCGCCTCGGAGTAGCGACGTGTACCGCCGGGTGTCCGATACGGCTCGATCAGGCCGCGCCGTTCGTAGATCCGCAGGGTCTGCGGGTGCATACCCGACATCTCCGCGGCGACAGAGATCACGTAGCGGGCTTCTTCACGGTTGCTCATGTCACCCCCAAGTGCGCGCGCGGGTTGTCCGGGGCCCGCTCGTCTCGGAAGGCCTCAAGGAGGTGGCGCTCCTCTTCGGTCAGCTCACTTGGCACCGTCACTCTGAGGGTTGCCAGAAGATCTCCCGTGCCGTTCGACGTCTCGACACCTTTGCCGGACACCTTCATGACGGTACCGCCCTGCGTGCCGCGGGGCACCCGGATCTTGGTAAGGCCGTCGAGCGTCGGTACCTGGATGACCGCGCCGAGCGCGGCCTCGGAGAACGTGACCGGTACGTCGATCTTGAGATCTCGTTTCCCGGACCGTTCGAACACCGGATGGTCTGCCACGTGCACACGAACGAAAAGATCACCCGGAGGGCCGCCGTTCGATCCCGGTTCACCCTTCCCAGCGAGGCGAACTTTGGTGCCGTCTGAGATTCCCTGAGGAACCTTTACCTTCACCCTGCGCCCATCGACGTTGATCGTCTTGGTTGTGCTCGCGAGAGCTTCGTGGAACGTCAGCGAGAGGTCCGCTTGGAGGTTGCGACCGGCGGCCGGCCGCGGCTGGTATTGCCGTTGACCCTGACCGAAGAGGTCGCCGAGGCCTCCCAGGAGGTCCTGGAAGCCTCCACCATCGGCCGCAGCTTGACCGCCGAAGAGATCCTCGACGCGGACATACTGCTGGTGGCCGCCGGGGTCCCCGACGAAGTAGCCCATCTCGCGTGCGTGGTCGTACTCCTTGCGCTGATCGGTGTCCGAAAGCGTGTCGTATGCCTCGTTGATCTCCTTGAACCGGGCCTCGGCGACGGCGTCGGAGTTGTTGTCCGGGTGGAACTCGCGAGCGAGCTTGCGGAAGGCCTTCTTGATCTCCTTGCTCGACGCGGTCTTCGAGACACCGAGCGTCGCGTAGTAGTCCTTCTCAAGCCATTCCTTACGCATGTTTCACCGTCACCAATGAAGGCCGGATCACCCGACCGCGCATGAGGTAGCCCCGTCGCAGCTCAGTGTCGACGAACAGGTCGCCCTCACCGTCGCCGGGTCCGGACACCGCCTCGTGTACCTTCGGATCGAATGGTTGGCCGATCGCCGGGATCGGCTGGAACCCTTCGCGTGCGAGGGTCTCGAGGAGCTGTGCACGCGTTGACAGCATGCCTTCGCGTGTCTTCTCCTCCGACGCGGTCTGCGGCTCGAACACGGTGGCCGCGTCGAACGCATCAAGCGTCGGCAGAAGGCTCTCGATGACCCGTTGTGATGCTCGCTCGACATTCTCCGCCTGGTCCCGCTCGACGCGGCGGCGGTAGTTATCGAAGTCGGCCGCAACACGCTGCAGCATCTCAAGTTGCTCACCGGCTTCCTGCCGGGCCTCGCTCAACTCGCGAAGCAGCAGCGCCTGGGCTTCGTCCGGGTTCTCGGGGAGCTCGAGACCAAGGTCATGCGCCGTGGGCCCCGGCTCCAGGATCACGAGATCCTCGGGAGTGTCGGGCGCGGGTGGTGCTTGACCCTCTCCGTTCCTCGCTGCGCCGAGGATTCCTTCCCCTGAGGGGTAGGAATCCTGGGCAGTACCGTCAGACTCGAAGCTGTCTCTAGGACTCGTCATCGTCCTCCACCACCTCGGCTTCGACAACCTCGTCGTCGCTCGCCGGTGCGTCGTCGGATGCTGCCGCAGCGCTCTCCGCCGCCGATGCCTCATAGATCTTCTGTCCGAGGATCTGGGACGACGTCAGGAGCTCGTTTGTGGTGTTCTTGAGGGTTTCGGTATCGGCTGCCTCGTTGGCAAGCAACGTCCGCAGCTCTGCGATCTTGTCCTCGATCACCTTGCGCTCGTCATCGGTGAGCTTGTCGCCGTGCTCGGCGAGCTGCTTCTCGATCTGATAGGCCGCCTGGTCCGCCTGGTTACGGGCCTCGGCTGCCTCCTTGCGCTGTGCATCGTCGTTGGCGTGCGCCTCGGCTTCTTTGACCATCTTCTCGATGTCATCGTCGGACAGCGCGGTACCGCCCGTGATGGTGACCTGCTGGGTCTGACCCGTGCCGAGATCCTTGGCCGAAACTGAGACGATGCCGTTGGCATCGATGTCGAATGTGACCTCGATCTGGGGGACGCCGCGGCGTGCCGGAGCGATACCCGGGAGTTTGAATCGTCCAAGGCTCTTGTTGTCGTTCGCCATGGCCCGCTCGCCCTGGAGGACGTGAATCTCCACCTCTGGCTGGTTGTCGGCGGCCGTGGTGAAGATCTCGGATCGGCGTGTCGGGATGGTGGTATTGCGCTCGATCATCTTGGTCGAGACGCCACCCTCGGTCTCCACACCGAGCGTCAACGGTGTGACGTCGAGCAGGAGGATTCCCTTGACATCGCCGGTGAGAACACCCGCCTGGAGCGATGCACCGTCGGCCACGACCTCATCCGGGTTGACACCCTTGTTGGGCTCCTTACCGGCGAGTTCGTTGACGACGGCCTGCACAGAAGGCATGCGGGTCGAACCACCGACCAGGATGACCTGATCAATGTCGTTCATCGTCACGCCGGCATCCTTGAGGGCCTCTTCGAACGGCATCCGGGTCCGCTCCACGAGATCCTCTGTCATCTGGTCGAACTCCGACCGCGTGAGCGTGCGAAGCAGGTGGATCGGGCCCTCGTTCGTCGCAGTGATGAACGGCAGGTTGATCTCGGTCTCCATCACGGACGACAGATCGATCTTGGCTTTTTCCGCGGCCTCCTTCAGGCGAGTCATCGCCATGGCATCCTTCGAGAGGTCAACGCCGTTGTCGTTCTTGAAGCCTTCGACGAGCCAATCGATGATCTTGTCGTCCCAGTCGTCGCCACCGAGATTGGTGTCGCCGTGGGTTGACTTGACCTCGAACACCCCTTCGCCGATCTCGAGGACCGACACGTCGAACGTGCCGCCGCCAAGGTCGTAGACGAGGATGAGGTGATCGTCATCGGTCTTGTCGAGTCCGTATGCCAGGGCGGCAGCGGTCGGCTCGTTGATGATGCGCAAGACTTCGAGACCGGCGATCTGGCCGGCCTCTTTGGTGGCCTGGCGCTGTGCGTCCCCGAAATAGGCGGGAACGGTGATGACCGCCTCGGTGACCTTCTCGCCAAGGAATGCCTCAGCATCCCGCTTGAGCTTCATGAGGATCCTGGCCGCGATCTCTTGCGAGTTGTAGGACTTGCCGTCGACCTCGATATCCCAATCGGTACCCATGTGGCGCTTCACCGAACGAACGGTGCGCTCCGGGTTCGTGATGGCTTGCCGTTTCGCCTGGTCGCCGACCAGGACTTCGCCGTTCTTGGCGAACGCAACAACCGAGGGGGTTGTGCGGTGCCCCTCTGCATTGCTGATGATCTTGGGTTCTCCGCCCTCGAGGGTCGAGATGACGGAGTTTGTGGTTCCGAGGTCAATACCTACGGCGCGTCCCATGTGGGTGTGCTCCTTCGTTGCGCGTGCTCACCGGCCTGGTGGCTGGTTCTCTGAGTGATTACGTACAGTATAACTTGAGTCGGGTCGTATCAATTCCCGACAACTCGCGATTGTTCAGAGGTTTCTGATCGCCCTATACCCCTCGGGGGTATATCATTGCGACATGAAACCGGAAGACGCTGAGGTGCACGACATCCTGACGAGATTGCGCCGGGTGGAGGGCCAGATCCGCGGCATCCAGGGCATGCTCGAGGACGGGCGCGACTGTTCGGATGTGATCACGCAATTCTCCGCTTCGATGCGTGCGCTCGAACAAGCCGGATATCGATACTTCGCGATGACACTCAGCGCGTGTGTCAACGAACCGGAACGCGCCGCGGTCGAGGGCTACGACCCCGAACGGCTCGAGAAGCTGTTCATGCAGCTGACGTGATCGGCAAACGAATGGGTGAGGTTGTTCTCGTCGAGGCACGGAATTGGCAGGTGTGGAGCCAGGAGCGCGACGCCGTGATCATCGACGTTCGGGAACCATTCGAGTGGGCGATGGGAACACTCCCCGGCGCTGAGCTCATCGGCCTCGGATCTTTGTTCACGCGTATCGACGAACTCGATCCCGACCGCCCGATCTTGTTCATCTGCCGCACCGGAAACCGCTCTGGTGTGGCCGCCGGATTGCTGGCACAACGCGGCTTCAAGGAAGTCGCCAACCTCACTGGTGGACTCGTTGCACTTGGGTTGGCGTAGTCGATCCCACTGTGGGTCGCATCAAGAAGGAGACACAATCACTGTGACATTTGGATTGAATCGCACGTTGGCCGGACTGGCGCTCGTGGTGTTGCTGCTGGTTACGGCGTGCTCGTCCGGGAGCGACACGGCGACGATCGAGCTCGTCTCTCCCGATGAAGCAGCCCAGGTCATCGATGATGATCCGACCGGGCTGGTTGTTCTCGATATCAGGACTCCCGAGGAGTTCAACGAGGCGCGGCTCGCGAATGCGATCAACGTCGACTACTACGACGCCGACTTCGCAGACCAACTCGACGGCCTGGACAAGAACGATCCGTACGTGATGTACTGCAGATCCGGCAACCGCTCGTCCGACGCGGTCAAGACGATGAAGGACCTTGGCTTCGTCGAGGTCTACGAAATCGACGGAGGCATCGTCAACTGGTACGACTCAGGGTTCCCGGTCGAGCAGTAGCCGCCAGCTGCCAGTCCTCAGCCTGACGGTGGGAGAGACGTGGAGGGGAAGCTCTACTCAACCAACGCCGTCTCGCGTGGTACGAAGAATGAGAAATACGGAAGGTACGGGGTCGGGTCGGCGGACCAGTCGAACGCGGCGATCTGATCGAGGCTGCGTCGGCCAAACAAGGCTCGTGTGATCTCGAAAGAGTCGCCGTGCATCGAGATACCTTCATCACCCGTCCCGAAGACGCGGTCGAAGCCGTCGGTCCGGATCCGGAGTGCTGGAAGGTCGGCGGCGTCGAGGCGAGGGGCGATTGCGTTCGATGCTCGAAGACAAAGGCGCAACCCTTCGTCGTCGTGTGGTGGCCGGATTCCTCGCGCGCCCATGACGTCGCAGTGGTGCATCACCACATCCATCACCATGGCCGACATGGCCCTGCCCGACGCTTGCAGCATGGCTTCGATTGTTGGGCCGAGGTCCGCCCATTCGGCGGCGATCTCAACAGCTGTTCTGTCTCGCCGCTCTTCGACCTGTCGTTGTGTCCACGGTTCGGAAGGTGCATCGTCGAGTCGGCCCGTTGTGTAGTCGGAAGCGACTCCGGTGACGTGTGCGAACGCGTCCTTCACCGTCCACGACGGCGTGGCAGGGACCGTTGCCGCGAGGGCGACATCGTCGAGTCCGAGAACAAGGGCGGTGAACCCCTCGCGGTTCGACCGGTAGATGGCGGGGAAGTCGAAGCTCACGCCGTTGACTCCAGCCAGTCGGTGACCAGCCCGACAAACCGCTCGGCGGCCTCGAGCATCGGAACGTGGCCGATACCGTCCATCTCCTCATACGTCCAGTCGGGTCGTTGTTCGGCAGCCCACCGTGCCGAATCCACTGAGACGAGCCGATCCTCCGAACCGTGAACGAGCAAGGTGGGCGCGCTGATCTTGTGGATCAACCGAGTGAATCGTCGCGGACGTAGGACGTACCGGGCGATCGACCGGTCGGCCTCGAGGAATGAAGGGATCGCCCATTCATGCCCGCGCCGGCGGCGGTTGGCATCCGTGAGTCGTCCTCGCGCCCACTCCGGGACGGTCTCCACGTCAGCGGTCACCATGCGAAGCGTCTCGGCGGTCTCCTCCTCGGGTGAGTGGGCGGCGCGATAGACCCGGAACGCGGGAACGCCGATGCCGGGAATCAGGGGTCCGATGAGCTTCGTGAGGACCTCGAGATCTGGAGGGTGCCTGCGGCTCACCGGAAGTGCCGGATTGACCAGGACGAGTCGATCGACCCTGGATGCGTGCTCCACAGCGGCGATCATCGAGACGAGGCCGCCCATCGAATTGCCGATGAGCGTGGCAGAGTCGTAGTCGAGCGCGTCGATCACTTCGGCGACGAGGCGACCATTGTCCTCGACACTTGGCCTGCGTTCTCCCGGCGTCGATTCTCCGAAGCCGACGAGGTCGACCGCGTACACTCGCCCGCTGCCGGTGAGCATCGGACCCGTGATGTCCCAGTTCTCCGTCGATCCGCCGAGTCCATGAACGAGGAGGATCAGAGGCCCCTCGCCTCCGTAGTCCGTGACCCGTACCGGTCCACCAATATCGAGCATCGTGCTGTTCACGGACCCAACGGTAATGGCTTCAGCCGGTGACGGCTTCGACGATTTCCGGTGTGCGGTCCGGGTCGTAGCCACCCTGAAGGTAGAAACGCGTGATGCCGAGATCCTCGAGCGCGGAGAACTGCTCGCGTAGTTGGTCGTACGTGCCGATGGGAGTGCCACGCTTCGCGAACTGAGCGGCGAGATCCTCCCTCGTGGTGTTGGCCTCTTCCGCACGTGCGTCGAGACGTCGTTCGAGCTCGGCCTCGGTCGGGGCTCCGACCACCTGGCCGGCACTCGAGAGCATGAGGGCGTCCGGGTCGCGGCCGGCGGCGGCAGCCGCTGCACGAGCGCGGTAGATCCTGGCCTCCAGGCCAGGTCCTGGGTAGACGTTGAACTCGTCCGCGAACATGCCGGCGAGTCGAGGCGTCTTTGTGGCGCCGATTCCGCCAACGAGCAGCTTCACGTGTCCGGCAGGCCTCGGAGCGATTGGGAACCGCTCGAGGGTGAAGTGCCGGCCGTCGAAACCGATCGGCTCGTCCGACAACATCGCACGGGCGTAGGCGAGGGCCTCCTCCAGCATCGCGAACCGTTCGGCCATCGGCGGATAGGGGAACCCGAACACTTCGTGTTCCCGGTCCATCCATCCCGTCCCGATCCCCAGGGTGAATCGGCCCCCCGACATGTCGTCGATCGTGATTGCCGTCTTGACGAGGACCGCCGGGTGTCGGAAGGTGATCGGGGAGACCAGCACCACCAACTGGATATCACGGGTGTCGCGTGCGAGGCCGGCAAACTGCGTGAGTGCGTCGGGCGCAGGCGTGGTCTTGGCGCCCTCCTCATCGAGGGACATCAGATAGTGGTCGGGGAGTGCGATGGCAGGGAGGCCGCGTTCTTCCGAGAACCGAGCGGCGGCGAGGACGTCTTCGTAGACGCCGCTCGTCTGAATCGCGAACTCCATGTCAACCTCCGGTCATATTCGTACCAGCCCGATGGTACGACACGGGGCCGAGCTCTCGTGATGGCGCTATTGGGTCACACGCGCCGGCCGGCCGAGCCCGCCGTCAACCGACGCGGCGAGATGGGCGCGAGGAAGGGGAGACCGGGTCAGGTGCACTGGGAGGCCGCCGCACGGGCGTGCCGCGCGAAGTCGAAGGTCCGGTCGAGGACCCAGCGGAAGGCGAGACCGTCGAGGGCACCGAGCAGCACTTCGGCGGTCATCGTCGCCTCGGCAGGAGCGAGACCTGGGTGCGTGCGCTGGATTGCGGCAGCGAATCGCTCGACGCGCCGGACGTGGTGGCGCAGGAACCGCCGAGCGACGGAATCATCGTTGCTCCCCGACACTGCGATCTGCAGGTAGATACGTGCCAGTTCGGGTTGGTCGGTGATGAACCGGATATACGCATCGACGAGGTCATCGAGGGTGTCGGTACCGGCGAGGTCCGGGTCAGGGTCGACGGCCCGGATGGCGTCCCGGGCGACCCTCATGATGGCCTGTTCCTTCGAGGCGAACAGGTTGTAGAACGAACCCGCCTGCACCCCTGCGCGGTCGCAAATCGCCTTGAGTGTGGTTGCCTCGAGGCCGCCTTCGGCGAGCAGTTCGCGGGTCGCGTCGAGGATCTTGGATTCGGTCCTGATTCCGACCTGATATCTGGCCATTCCCGCGTCTCCTTCCCGCCGAGTCTATCCGAATCTTGAGCGGCCGCTCCAAAATAGAGTGTATACTCAAAAAGCCGGATGGCCGCTGGTCAAGATCCGCGGTTGTCCGTTGCCAGGTACACAGCGGTCGCATGAGCCGGGGAGAGCACCATGAGTCACTACAAGAGCAACCTTCGAGACCTCGAGTTCAACCTCTTTGAAGCGTACGGCGTTGACGAATACCTCGGGGTTGCACCGTTCGAGGAGTTCGACCGCGCCACCGCGATGGACATGCTTCGCGAAATCGAGCGTTTGGCAACTGAGGACTTCGCGGAGAGTTTTGTCGAGGCCGACCGCACGAAGCTCAAACTGGTCGACGGCAACGTCGAGCTACCGCCCGGGGTGAAGAAGAGCCTCGATGCACTCCACGACGGCGGCTGGCATCTCATGGGCGTTCCGCAGAGCCTCGGTGGGTTCGGAGCACCGGATGCTTTGCGTTGGGCCGGCAGCGAGATGTTCGCCGGCGCCAACGCCGCCATTTATCTCTACCCGATCGGTGGCCTGATGGCCAGAGTCATCGAAGCGGTCGGCACCCCGGAACAGGCTGAGCGATTCGCGAGGCCGATGGTCGAGCGCAACTGGGGATCCACGATGGTGCTCACCGAGGCGGATGCCGGCTCTGACGTCGGTGCGGGAATCACGAAGGCCACCCACGTCGAGGGTGACGTGTGGCATATCGAGGGCGTGAAGCGGTTCATCACCTCTGCTGAGAACGACTACTACGAGAACATCATCCACCTGGTGTTGGCCCGGCGGCCCGATGCGGAACCGGGCACGAAAGGGCTTTCGATGTTCATCGTCCCCAAGTATCACGTCAACGAGGACGGCTCACTCGGTGAACGGAATGGCGTCGTCGCCACGAATCTCGAGGACAAGATGGGTATTCGCGGATCCACGACGTGCGAACTCACCTTCGGGATGGATGAGCCCGCCGTCGGTTACCTCGTCGGCGATGTGCACGACGGCATCCGCCAGATGTTCCTCATCATTGAGGACGCCCGTATGTCGATCGGCGTCAAGGCTGCCTCCACACTCTCTACCGGGTACCTGAACGCCCTCGAGTACGCGCAGGAACGGATCCAATCGGCCGACCTCACCCAAAGCCGCGACAAGACGGCGCCGCGAGTGCCGATCATCCGCCACCCGGCCGTACGCCGGATGTTGATGACGCAGAAGGTGCACGCCGAGGGGATGCGGGCGATGTCGATGTACGCCGCGTGGCTCCTCGACATGGCACACCTGCATCCGGAGGAGCCGTACTTCGCGAAGCTGAACGACCTGCTGCTGCCGCTCGTCAAGGGTTACTCGTCCGAGAAGGCCTATGAGCTGCTCGCACAGTCGCTGCAGGTCTTCGGCGGGTCCGGGTATACCCGCGACTATCCCCTCGAGCAGTACATCCGGGACGCCAAGATCGACACGATCTACGAAGGCACCACAGCCATTCAGGGCCTTGATCTGTTCTTCCGAAAGATCGCGCGTGATCAAGGTGTGACGTTGATGCGCCTCGGCCAGGACATCCTGGAGACGATCAAGGGTGGCTCAGAGGATCTGGAACGGGAACGGGAGCTGCTCGGCAAGGCGCTCGACGATCTGCAGGCACACGTGGGGGTGTTGGTCGGCCACTCGATGGCCTCGATGCAGGACCCGCCTGCGATCTACAAGACCGGGCTGCACACCACCCCGCTCCTTGAGAGCCTCGCCGAGGTGATCATGGGCTGGCTCATGATTCGCCATGCGGAGATCGCCCTCGATGCGCTGGACGGTGCGAGTGAGACCGATCGTGCCTTCTACGAAGGCAAGATCGCTTCTGCCCGTTACTTCGCGACCACAGTGCTTCCGAAGGCGAAGCTGCGCCGGGAACTGGCAGAGGCCGAGGACGGGAGTCTCATGGATCTGCCCGTGGAGTCGTTCTGAGCTTCGCCTGCAGATTCGGTTGGTCCTAGAATGCGAGGGTGGTTGTGATCGTCGAGGGGCTCCGGTTTCTCGACGGCTTGGCCGCTGAAGGAAGTGTCGCTCGCTTGGAAGGTGCCCCATGTTGATTCTCGCCGAATCGTCGTATCCACTGCTCAACGTCTTCTGGTGGATGTTGTGGTTCTTCTTGTTCATGATCTGGATTTGGCTGCTAATCACGATCTTTGCGGACATCTTCCGCAGCCCGATATCCGGTTGGGCAAAGGCCGGATGGTCGATCTTCATCATCATCCTGCCGTTCCTCGGCGTGTTCATCTATCTGATCGCCAACGGCGGCAAGATGCAGGAACGGTCGATGGAGTCAGCCGCCGCGGCGCAGCAGGCGCAGGACAGCTACATCAAGAGTGTGGCCGGGACCGAAACCACGGCCGACCAGCTCAAGACATTGTCGGATCTGCACGACGCCGGCAAACTGACGGACGAAGAGTTCGCCGCTCAGAAGGCGAAGCTCCTCGGCTGAGCCGATCGAGTCGATTGAGTGATTGAGGGACCGGGCTCGACCCGGTCCCTCCTACCTTGGACGGTCGCGAGAGCAGCCCGTCTACGCTTGGCCCATGAGCACCAACGACTTCTACGACCGCATCCTTGGGCTACGCGCCCTCCGGTCGTTTCGCACGGATCCCCTGACGGACACGGACCTCGAACGGCTTCTCGAGGCCGCCCGATGGACCGGCAGCAGCAAGAATCTTCAGAACTGGTCGTTTGTGGTCGTCGACGGGGATCAGAAGGAGCGCCTCGCCGCATGCGGCAACTTCACCGACCCTCTTCGCAATGCGCCGGTTGCGATTGCGCTCGTCGAAGAACCTGGTGGATACGAGTTCGATACGGGGCGCGTCGCCCAGAATGTGATGCTCGCCGCTGATGCCATGGGGATCGCGTCCTGTCCGATCACCCTCCATCGAGATGGGGAGGTGGCAGCCGTCCTGGGCTTGCCGGAAGGCGCGAGATGTCGGTACGCGATCGCTGTCGGCTACCCGTCGGACGACGCCGGTCCGGCCCGATTCGGTGGACGGAAGCCGATGAGCGAGGTGGCCTACCGCAACCGGCATGGTGAGACCGGGTGACGGACCGCTCGATCGGCGTATTCGACTCAGGTGTCGGCGGGCTCGGTGTGCTGGGCGAAATTCGATCGCTGCTCCCCGACGCAGCGCTGGTCTACGTCGCCGATCAGGCGTTCTCGCCATACGGTGAGCGCGGTCTCGAGGCCGTCCGCGAGCGGGCGTTTGCGGTCAGCGCCTACCTGATCGGCGAAGGTGCAACCACCGTTGTGGTGGCCTGCAACAGCGCTTCGGCGGCAGCCCTTCATGAACTCCGGGTTCGTCATCCGACGGTCTCGTTTGTGGGCATGGAGCCCGCGGTGAAGCCGGCGGCCGGGGTCACCAGGCGCGGGACTATCGGGGTTCTCGCAACGGAAGCGACGTTCCAGGGTGAGCTGTTCGCGTCGGTGGTCGATCGACATGCCCGCGGTGTGTCGGTCGTGGCAAGGGCGTGTCCGGGCCTCGCCGCGGCGATCGAAGAAGGCGACGACGTCGACGACCTGGTTCACCGCTACACCACAGATGTCGTCGGCCGCGGAGCCGACACCATCGTGCTCGGGTGTACGCACTACTCGTTTGTTGCAGATCAGATCCGGGCCGCGGCCGGTGCGGATGTCGAAGTGATTGACCCAGCACCCGCAGTTGCTCGCCAGACAGCGCGCGTCTCCACCGGAGTCACGCACAATGAGCCGGGGCCGACGCGATACCTCACGACCGGCGACCCGGAGTGGTTCGCTGCCCAGATCACCCGCATGACCGGAGATCAGGTCGATGTTCGAGGCATCGAGATTCCGAATCCCCGCCGTCCGCGTATCTGTGTCGTCGAGGGAGACATCACCGTTCAGGATGTCGACGTGATCGTGAATGCCGCCAACGCCCAACTTGCGCACGGAGGCGGTGTCGCCGCGGCGATTGCCCGAGCAGGTGGTCCCTCGGTGGACGAAGCGTCCCGGGCCTGGATTGCGGAGCACGGACCGGTGCCGCGCGGTGGTGCGGCCGTCACCACTGCAGGCGACATGATGGCGCACCACATCGTCCACGTTGTTGGTCCGATCTACCGTGGAGTCCCTGAGGACGAGATCGAGTTGACCAGAGCGGTGCGGGCGGCCCTCGATGCTGCTGAGCGCCTTGGGGCTGCCTCGATTGCGCTGCCGGCCATCTCAGCAGGGATCTATGGCTATCCACCGGATGAGGCATGCCGTGTCATCGTCGAGGCCGTTGAGAGATGGCTCGCGGACGGCGGCTCGCTCCAGGAGATACGCCTCGTAGCGTTCGGCGCGGATGTTGCAGCGGGCTTTCGGCAGGCCATGCGTTCCTCGCGATAGCATCTCGTCCTAACATCCGTGCAATGGAACCTTCGGTGGCCATTCTTGGAGTCGGTTCGATGGGCGAGATCCTCGCCCTCGGCCTGCTACGCGCCGGTTGGGAGCCGGAAGACCTGGCGCTTGCAGCCAGGCGACCCGAGCGAGCCAGAGAGACGGAGTTCCACACCGGCATCGCGACCTCACTCGACGCTGCAGAGGCGGCGGCAGGAAAGCGGGTCGTTGTGATTGCGGTCAAACCGAAGGACGTTCCGGCCCTTCTCGCCCAGATCAGCGAGACGGTCACAGAGGATCAGGTCATTGTCTCGTTTGCCGCCGGGGTCCCAACGGCCGCCTTCGAGCGTGAATTGCCGGGGGTGGCGATCGTTCGCTCTATGCCCAACACGCCGGCGGCGATCGACGAGGGCATGACGGCGTATTGCGGAGGTTCCGAAGCGGACGAAGCCGCGCTCGACGATGCTGCTGCCGTTCTCGGAGCTGTCGGTTCGACCATCCGTTTGTCAGAGGATCTGCTTGATGCGGTCACGGCTGTTTCTGGCACGGGACCTGCATACGTCTTCCTCCTTGCCGAAGCCATGACCGAAGCCGCCATCCGCGAAGGCCTTCCGCACCATGCCGCAGAGAAGCTCGTCCATCAGACGCTCCGGGGCGCAGGGATGCTGCTCTCGGGTTCCGAGAAGAGCGCATTCCGTTTGCGGGGTGAGGTGACCTCGCCGGGGGGAACGACCGCCGCGGCGATGCATGTCCTCGAAGAGGGGGGATTTCGCGCACTCATGGAAGATGCGATTCAATCGGCTGCTCGGCGGTCTCGTGAACTCGGCGACGCAGCCTCGAGCGAATCGGACGTATGAACGTCGTCGGCCGCAGTCTGCTCGCCGTCACGAATCGATCCACCATCCGCAAGATCTTCGCCGAGTCGTCGACCGGTCGAAGGTTGTCGCTCCGTTTCGTCGCAGGTGAGACACTCGATGAAGCTGCGGCTGCCGCACGGAAGCTGAACGAGGTCGGGGCTCAGGTCTCGCTCGACCATCTCGGGGAGCACGTAGCTGACATCGATGCGGCGGCTCAGGCAAGAGACGACTATCTCCAATGTCTCGATCGCATACGCGGGGACCGGCTCGACGCAAACATCTCCGTGAAACTCACGCAGCTCGGGCTCGGTCTCGACCACGATCTTGCCATGGAGTCGCTGAGCGCCCTCGCCGCTCAGGCCGCGGAGGGTGGGGCAACCGTCACCGTCGACATGGAGGAGTCGGAACTGGTCGAGACGACCGTGTCGGCTTTCGAGACGGTTCAGAGCGAGTACGGCAACCTTGGGATCGCCGTGCAGTCCTATCTCTATCGAACCCCGGCCGACCTGGACCGGATCGTTGTTCGTGGCGGCCACGTGCGGCTGTGCAAGGGTGCATACGCCGAGCCGGCAGCAGTCGCACACCAGGATCCGGACCGGGTCGACGCCGCGTTTGACGCGCTCACGAGGCGATTGATGGCGACACCCGGGGTTGCCCCGGCCATCGCCACCCACGACGCGGATCGTATCGACCTTGCGAAACGGCTCGGCGAACGTCGCAACGAGCCGTGGGAGTTCCAGATGCTCTACGGCGTCCGGAACAGTCTCCAGCGATCGCTCATCGAAGATGGTTATCCGCTTCGCGTGTATGTCCCATACGGAACCGCCTGGTATCCGTACCTCACTCGAAGGATGGCTGAGCGGCCGGCGAACCTGGCGTTCTTCTTGCGCGCCGCCGTCGGCCGCTGAATGAGGTCGGTTGTGCAGACCGTCCCAAAGGTTGGCAACCCTGGGCGTCAGCTGCTCCGGGTGAGCGAGCGGTACGACTCACCCCGATCGTCGTCGGTTCGGGTCCACTGCGAGGTCATGGTCGGCTTGTCGCCGTCGACGATCGTCGCCGTCCAGCGGTAGGTCGTCGGCCAGGAGCGAAAGACCGGGGCTACCCGCGTCACGATCGACATCAGGAGTGGCAAACCTTTCGGCTGCCAGCCGTCGATCACCTCGAGATCGACTCGCACCTCACCGTCGCCGGGACGCACTCGCCAGGCACCACCGACAATGGGTGTCCCATCGATCGTGACCGACCAGGCACCTGTGCTCGATCCCACATCCGATGGCTCGCCCAGATCGGGGAACGGTGGGTCGAACGTGAGGCGGGCCTCGTGGCCGCCCGCGAAACCGACGAGCGCCTCGGTGCCGCGGTCGCCACCAACGGTCTTGCCACCCGTTTCGAGCGCATCGAACCCCACCGGATGCTCCTGAGAGGGATTGACGGCCACCGCGCACAGATCGGATGTGATCTTGATGAGGCGCCGGCGAATCAGCCATTCGGCGGGCAAACGACCGAGGTCCGCCTCACGCCCGTCAATACGAACGATCGGCGAGGGTCCGGTGCGATGGAGGAGGTCGAATTCGGACATCCAGATGAGGGGGAGCGAGCGGGGCTCGGCAATGGCGGCCCCCATCGGCGCCAGGAACGCCGCTGTTCGGCGTCCCCGAGGGGTTCGGTCGCCCGCTTGAACGTCGATGAGCCTGCCGTTTGTGTCTGTGAAACGCACGTTCGCGTTGACACCGCCCGCATCGACGTCGAGGATGGCCATCTCGAACTCTGTCTCAACCCACTCACCGAGCCCGTTGCCGATGGCGTAGGTCGCGGGATCGAGTCGGAGTCCACGCTCGAAGTAGACGTCGGTCTTGCCGTCGTCACTTCGGCCGAGGAAGACGAGAAAACCTCGGCCATGGTCGATATCGTCGAATGCCTGGATTTCAAGTCCCGAGTAGTCGGGATCGCCGGTGATCTCGAAGTTCAGCATCCGGTCCAGCAGGTCGATGTCGAGGGAGAACGGATGCATCGGCGCACGCGCTCGTCGGTTGCTGGTCATGACGTCATGATCGGATTCAATCCGGGACCCGTCATGAGTCGAATGTCCTGATCACGGAGCCGATCTGACGTTTCCCACCCCACACGGTCGTCGGCCTCCGAGACACACCGATCCTCCGATTGGGTACGATCCTCATATGAGACGTCTCATCTTCGCCGTTGTCGCTCTCGTGGTGCTCGTTGCAGCGGCGTCACCCGCCGAGGTCGCATCGGTACTCGAAGCCCAGGGCTTCTTCGTCGAGGCCGCATCGAACGCTGACCCGGATGCTGTCGAAGACGCTGTGGTCGCAGCGCGGTTCGAAGGAGGTGCGTTGTCGGTCGCCGTCTTGGCCTCGGAGCCTGCGGGCGGTGCAACGATCTTCGCCGAGAACACGCTCGACGAGTTGGGCGGAACCGGGACGGTATTCACCGTCGGCCCCGAGACGGTTGGGTGGGCATCTGAGGGGGACCTCTACACGAACGAGGAACTCGACAAGGCGACTGATGCATCCCTCGACGGTGGCTCAGACACCGAGGTGGTCGAACTCTTCGTCGCAACGCTCATTGACGAACCGGTCGGCGCAGCCGAACCGGGGGGTGGCGGTGGCCTGCCGTGGGGATGGATTCTGCTCTTTGTCGTCATTGCGGGCGGGGCATTCTTCCTGTGGCGCAGGTCCCAGTCGTCGAAGCAGAACGAGACAGCCGCCATCAATGCAGCGAGGGATGAAGTCAAGAAGCGGCTCGACGACGTGGCGAACGACATCATCGATCTCGAAACCGATGTCGCGAGTTCGGACATCGTGGCGGTGCCTGTCTTGTACAAGTCCGCCACCGAGGCCTACTCGAAGGCGCTGAAGGAATACGAACGCGCCGAGACACCCTCCCAGCTTATGGCTACGGCAGAGGACCTCGATCAGGCGATCTGGCAACTCGACAGCGTCGAGGCCCTCCTCGACGGGAAACCGGCTCCCCCGAAGCCCGAGAAGCCGAAGTTGCCCAAGCCGACGGTCCCTCCGCGAACCTCGACATCACCACCGCCGTCCGGCGGGTCGCCACTCGATACACCACCTCGGGTGCCGCAGCCGACGTACCGCCGCCCGGCGAGACGCAGTTCATCGAACACATCCGCGATCCTCACGGGAATGCTGATGGGTGCGATGTCATCATCACGCCGCTCGCCCTGGGGCCCGTCGGGTTCGCCGCGCCGATCAGGCTCATCCGGCTCATCGAGCCGATCCCGCTCGTCCGGCAGTTCGCGCATGCGTGGTGGGGGCCGACGCAGGCGCTGACACCCGCCCTAGAATCGGCAGAACCGTCATAGACGAAGAGTCGCAACCAAAGAAGAGGGGACTCGGCGATGCTCAAGAAATGGTGGAACTACATCAAGTCGTGGTTTGGCGCGACCTCGGACAAGATGATGGATCCCGAGATCGAGATCCAGATGGCGATCGACCAAGCGAACAAGAAGAACCAGGATCTGAGGAACCAGGCCGCGAACATCGTCGCGCACCGCACCCAACTCGAAGCCAAGATCGAGAAGGCGGCAGACCAGGTTGGCGAGACCCGCGAGATGGCCAAACAAGCGATCCTCAAGGCCGAGGACGCGAAGAATGCCGGCGACACCGCAGGGGTCACCAAGTGGACCAACATCGCTCAGGCGCAGGCGACAAAGCTCCAGGCCGCCGAGAACAACCTCACGTCGCTCACCGGCCAGTACGAGATGGCCATCTCTCAAGCCGACGAAGCCAAGGCAGCCGTTGTGGCGAACGCCGCCAGGCTCCAGGAACTGTCCGCCAAGCAGATGGAACTGCTCGGTGCACTCGAGCAGGCCAAGATGCAGGAGTCGGTCAACGCCGCCGTCCAGTCGATGTCGACGACGATGGACGACTCGATGCCGTCGCTCGAAGACGTGGCGAACAAGATCGAGAAGCGCAAGGCGCAGGCCATGGGCCAAGCCGAGGTTTTCGACGTCACTCCTGAAGGCGGAGAGATCGAACTTCGCCAGGCGATGAACGAGGCGCAGGCCGACGCAAAGCTCGAAGAACTCAAGGCAGAGCTTGGACTGGCGGACGAGGCCGCACCGGCACCAGCGCCGGAAGCCGAAGGTGAAGCGTCCGGCACGACCAGCTGAACCCAGAACGGAAGGGGTCCTCCGCGCGCGTCCTACCATGTAGGACTCGCGATGCCGGAGGATCTCTTCTTATGACCACGATCGAGGCGCCGACGCGGACCGTCGTCACCGTTGACGGCAATGAAGCTGCGGCTTCGGTTGCCTACCGAACGAATGAAGTCCTGGCCATCTATCCGATCACACCGTCCTCACCGATGGGTGAGCTGTCGGATACCTGGTCGAATCAGAACCGGCCGAACATCTGGGGCAATATCCCCGAGGTGATCGAGATGCAGAGCGAGGCCGGCGCCGCCGGAACCGCTCACGGTGCGATCCAGGGTGGTGCGCTGACCTCAACGTTCACCGCGTCTCAGGGCCTGCTCCTGATGATCCCCAACATGTTCAAGATCGCGGGGGAGCTCACGCCTGCAGTGTTCCATGTCGCGGCGCGGACCGTTGCAACCCACGCCCTGTCGATCTTCGGTGATCACAGCGACGTGATGGCGACTCGGGGGACCGGCTGGTCGATGCTCGCGTCCAACTCCGTGCAGGAAGCGCACGACATGGCAGCCGTCGCCCAGATGGCGACCCTCGAAAGCCGGATCCCGTTCCTTCACTTCTTCGATGGGTTCCGCACCTCACACGAGGTGAACATGATCGAGCAGTTGTCCGACGACGATCTTCGAGCGCTCATTCCGATCGAAGGTGTGCTCGCCCACCGCGACCGTCGCATGGATCCGGATCGCCCTGTGCTGCGCGGCACAGCCCAGAACCCCGATGTGTTCTTCCAAGCCCGAGAAGCCTGCAACCCCTTCTACGACGCGGTCCCGGACATCGTGCAGAATGCCATGGATCGATTCTCCGACCGCACGGCACGCCGCTACCACCTCTTCGACTACGTTGGGGCACCCGACGCCACCGACGTCATCGTCATGATGGGCTCGGGGGTTGGGGCGGCCGAGGAAGCCGTGAACGCTCTGGTCGACCAAGGTGAGAAGGTCGGCCTCGTCAAGGTGCGCCTCTTCCGGCCGTTCTCGACGCACGCACTCGTCGCGGCGCTGCCCGCAACCGTGCTGAACATCGCGGTCCTCGACCGGACCAAGGAACCGGGAGCGGTCGGTGAACCGCTCATGCAGGATGTGATGATGTCGGTTGTCGAGGAGACGCAGGCGGGCCGCACATCGTGGGCCGTGATGCCGCGGATCATTGGCGGACGGTACGGTCTGTCCTCGAAGGAGTTCACCCCGGCAATGGTCGCCGGAGTCTTCGACGAGGCACGCAAGGAAGATCCGAAACGCCGCTTCACCGTCGGGATCGTCGACGATGTGACCGGTCTCTCGATCGATGCTCGCGAGGGCTTCACCACAGGGCGCCAGTCGCAGGTCCGAGCCGTGTTCTACGGTCTCGGCGCCGATGGCACGGTTGGTGCCAACAAGAACACCGTGAAGATCATCGGTGACCATTCCGACCTCTACGCTCAGGGTCACTTCGTCTACGACTCGAAGAAGTCCGGCGCTATGACCACGTCACACGTCCGGTTCGATCCGAAGCGCATCGAGGCCACCTACGAGATCAGCGACGCCAATTTCGTCGCATGTCACCAGTTCGAATTCATCACCAAGGTCGACGTGCTCGCGAAGGCGTCGGACGACGCAATCTTCCTTCTGAACAGCCCATACGGGCCGGATGAGGTTTGGGACCACCTGCCGGCCGAGGTACAGCAGACGATCATCGACAAGCACCTCAAGTTCTACATGATCGATGCGACGGCGGTTGCGCGGTCGGCAGGACTGGGCCAGCGTACGAATACGGTGCTTCAGACGTGTTTCTTCGCTCTTGCGGAGCTCATGCCTCAGGAGCAGGCCATCGCATCCATCAAGAAGGCGATCGAAAAGTCGTACTCGAAATTCGGTGACGTTGTTGTTGAGAAGAACAACGCGGCCGTCGATCTTGCGGTCGCGAATCTGCACCAGGTCGACTACCCGGACGCAGTCACCTCGACGATGAAGATGAAGCGGATGGTCCCGGCCGACGCTCCCGACTTCGTCCAGCGGGTTACCGCGATGATGCTCGAGGATCGCGGGAATCTGCTTCCGGTTTCGGCATTGCCGGTCGACGGCACCTTCCCCACCGGCACAACGCAGTACGAGAAGCGCAGCATCGCGATCGACATACCCATCTTCGATCCGGAGATCTGCATTGAGTGCGCCAAGTGTGCACTCGTGTGTCCGCATGCCGCGATCCGGATGAAGGTGTTCGAGCCTTCGGCCCTCGAGGGATCTCCGGAGACGTTCAAGTCTCGCGGGTTCCGGAGCCGTGAGCTTCCCGATCATGTGATGACCATTCAGGTTGCCCCGGACGACTGCACCGGATGCGGCGTCTGCGTTGACGTGTGCCCGGCCAAGTCGAAGGAGGAGGTCAAGCACAAGGCCATCAATATGGAGCCGAAGCTCGACCACCTCGATGACGAGAGGGTCAACTGGGACTTCTTCCAAACGATCGAGGAACCGTCGCGCGACACCTTCAAGATGGGGACGGTCAAGGGTTCTCAGATGCTCGAACCGCTGTTCGAGTTCTCGGGAGCCTGTTCCGGCTGCGGCGAGACGCCATATGTGAAGCTTGTCAGCCAGCTCGTCGGGGATCGGCTCATGGTTGCGAACGCGACCGGATGCTCGTCCATCTACGGAGGCAACCTCCCGACGACACCGTGGCGGACGAACGACCAGGGTCGCGGACCGGTGTGGTCGAACTCGCTGTTCGAGGACAACGCCGAATTCGGTCTTGGGATGAGGCTCGCTCTGGACATGGAGGAGTCGGAGGCCCGGCGTCTCGTCGGAGCCCTCTCATCGCTCATCGGTGAAGATCTCGCAACGGCCCTGCTCGAGGCGGATCAGTCCGAGCCGGCCGGCATCGAGGCGCAGCGGACGCACGTCGCCGAGCTGATGACGAAGCTTGCCGCAATCGACGATGAGGAGGCGCGGCGCCTCGAGTCGGTCTCCGGTTCACTCGTCCGCAAGTCCGTGTGGATCATGGGAGGCGACGGATGGGCCTACGACATCGGGTTCGGCGGTCTCGACCACGCCCTGGCTTCGGGTCGGAACGTGAACATCCTCGTGATGGACACGGAGGTCTATTCGAACACCGGCGGCCAGGCGTCGAAGGCCACTCCACGTGGTGCCGTCGCCAAATTCTCTTCCAGCGGCAAGGCGACCGGCAAGAAGGATCTTGGGCAGATCGCGATGTCCTACGGCAACGTGTACGTCGCTCAGATCGCGATGGGGGCCAACAACCTCCAGACCGTCAAGGCCATCGCCGAGGCCGAGGCGTTCCCGGGGCCGTCACTGGTTATTGCCTACTCGACGTGTATTGCACACGGGATCGACATGGAGACATCGATGAGCCACCAGAAGGATCTCGTCGAGGCCGGATACTGGCCGCTCTACCGGTACGACCCACGACTCGTCGAGGAGAACAAGCAACCGTTCCGTCTCGACGGCCGGCCGCCGTCCAAGCCGCTCATCGACGTGATCTCGAAGGAAGCCAGGTACGCCGTGCTCAAGCGCGTGAATCCTGAGCACTACACCGAGCTGATGAACATGGCCCAGCAGGACGTCGACGATCGGTGGTCGCTGTACAAGGACTTCACCGAAATCGATCGAGTGAGCGCAGAGGAAGAGGAGGAGGAAGGATGACCGTCGATCTTTCGACGACGTACCTCGGGTTCGATCTGAAGAACCCGATCGTCGCCTCGGCCTCGCCGATGACGGCACGCCTCGACTCCCTTCGTGCGCTCGAGGAAGCAGGTGTCAGTGCCGTTGTGCTGCCGTCCGTTTTCGAGGAACAGATCGAGCACGAGGCGATGGAGATGCAGCGCCTGATGGAGCAGGGTGCCGGCACATTCGCCGAGGCCCTGTCGGGGTACTTCCCCGAGTTCGACGACTACGCCACGCGAACCGAGTCCTACCTGCGTCATGTGACGCAGGCAAAAGAGGCTCTGTCCGTTCCCGTTATCGGTTCGCTCAACGGGACGACGAATGGTGGCTGGGTCAACTACGCCAAACGGATCGAGGAGGCGGGCGCCGACGCGTTGGAGTTGAACGTCTACCTCATCCCGACGAACCCGGAAACCACCGGACCTGAGATCGAGGATCAGTACCTCGATCTTGTGTGGGAAGTGCGCCAGCAGGTGTCGATCCCGCTTGCGGTGAAGGTCGGCCCGTATTTCTCGTCGCCACCGAACATGGCGGTGAGGTTGGCGGACGCGGGAGCGAATGGTCTGGTGCTGTTCAACCGGTTCTACCAGCCCGACATCGACCTCGAGAGCCTCGAGATTGTGCCCAAAGTGAACCTCTCCACGTCAGCAGCACTCACGCTGCCGCTGCGATGGATCGGTCTCCTGTGTGGTCGTGTCGATGCCGACCTTGCCATCACCTCGGGTGTTCACACGTCCGAGGACGCGCTCAAGTCGCTGCTTGTCGGATCAAAGGCCGTGATGATGGCGTCGGCCCTGCTGAAGAAGGGTCCGGGCCAAATCACGGTGATCATCGATGAGATGCGAGCCTGGCTCGAAGAGAACGAGTACACCTCGGTTCGCCAGATGCAAGGGTCGATGTGTGTTGGAACCGCACCGAACCCGGACGCGTTCGTTCGCGCCAACTACATGAAGATGCTCGTGACGTACTGGTCGCAGGGCGTCTAGATCGAGAGCAATTGGATGTGGATCGGGGGCCCGTGATCGGGCCCTCGATTGCATTCTCTACACTTCTCCTCGACCCACAGGAGGCATGTGTTGACCACGACCGAAGCGCCACCGGACAGCGACAAGCAACGCACGGGGTGGAAGGTCAAGCCGAGTGTCGTCCTCGCGGTTCTCGGCGGGCTGTCGGTCGTCGGAACGCTCATCTTCTGGTGGCTGGGGTCGCTGCCTGAGGACCCGGAATTCGCAATCGGTCGTGTCGTCTTCGGCAACATCCCTGCGCTGATTGTCGCCCTCTTCTACGTCACGATCGCCACATTCCTCGCCGTCATGTTCTACCTCTTCGCTCAGCGAGCATCCAGTTGGCAGCGAGGCACGTGGGAGTCTCGTTCAGGGATGTGGAAGCAGCGGATGATCGCCCTGCGTGATGCGGTGCTGATGCGCACGGTCCTCGAGGATCGCCAGGCCGGGCTTATGCATTCGATGATCTACTGGGGATTCATCGTGCTGCTGATCGGAACGATCACCCTCGAGATCGATCACCTCCTCCCCGCCAGCATGAAGTTCCTGCACGGATGGTTCTACGAGGGCTACTCGGCGGTCCTCGACCTCGCTGCGGTTGTGTTCCTGATCGGCATCGTGTGGGCGGTGGTTCGCCGCTACGGCCAGAAGCCGTGGCGTCTCAGAACGAAGACGCGGCCTGAGGATGCCTGGATTCTGATCGTGCTCGCCTTCATCGGCGTGTCCGGCCTTCTCACCGAAGCCGCCCGAATCTCTCTCGCGGGCCGTCCGTCGTTCGAGGTGTGGTCTTTTGTCGGCTATCCGCTGTCCTATCTCGTGCCATCCGAGACCGCCTCGGGCTGGCACCAGGCCTTCTGGATCAGCCACGCCGTCGCCTTCGTCGCCTTCCTCGTGGCGCTCCCAGCCACCAAGCTCCGCCACGCCGTGACGTCACCGGTGAACCTCGCTCTTGCGCCGCGTACCCGGCCGAAGGGGGCCATGAGCCCCGTGCCGAACCTCATGGAGGCGACCGATATCGAGACAATCGGCGCGTCCCGTCCTGGAGAGTTCACGTGGAAGCAGCTCTTCGATACCGACGCCTGCACGATCTGCGGCCGATGCACCGACGTGTGTCCGGCGAACCAGACGGGCAAAGCGCTCGACCCACGCGAAATCGTCCTCAAGCTGGGCCAGGTCGCTGACCAGACCGCAGCGGACCCTGTTTCGCCGCCGGTGAGTGTCGACGCCGACCTCACGGTCTCTTCGGACCTCGTCTTCGAACGGATCACGGCGGAAGAGCTCTGGGCATGCACCACCTGCCGGGCGTGCGATCAGGCGTGTCCCGCCGGGCTGGAGATTGTCGACAAGATCCTCGACATGCGCCGCTACCTGTCGCTCATGGAGGCCGAGTTCCCGTCCGAGCTCGGCAAGGCCTACGTGAGCCTCGAGAACTCTTCGAACATCTACGGCATGGATCAGACGACGCGCGGTGACTGGGTGAAGGAGCTGGATTTTGAGGTCAAGGTCCTGGGAGAGCCCGGGGTGACGGCCGAGTACCTCTACTGGGTCGGGTGTGCCGGATCGTTCGACGACCGGAACCGGAAGGTGACGGTCTCCACGGCCAAGCTCCTCCACAACGCGGGCGTCGACTTCGCGATCCTCGGGAAGAAGGAGTTGTGTACCGGAGATCCGGCACGGCGCACCGGCAACGAGTACGTGTTCCAGGGCCTGGCGCTCCAGAACATCGAGACGCTGAACGATCTCGGCGTCACGAAGATCGTCACCCAGTGTCCACACTGCTTCAACACGCTGAGGAACGAGTACCCGCAGTTCGGCGGCGACTACGAGACGATCCACCACTCGGAGTTGCTCATGCGCCTCGTCGACGAAGGGAAGATCAAACCGGTTTCCAGCGACAAGAGTGTGACCTTCCACGACCCGTGCTATCTGGGCCGATACAACGACGGATATGCACCCCCGCGTGAGGTGATCGACGCGGTCGGGGATCGGGTCGAGATGAAGCGGAGCGAGGCGGACGCGTTCTGTTGCGGCGCCGGCGGCGGGAAGATGTGGTTCGAAGAGGACACCGGCAAGAAGGTCAACATCGAACGAACGCAGGAAGCCGTGGCCTGCGGGACTGATGTTGTCGCTACCGGCTGCCCGTTCTGCTTCGTGATGATCGACGACGGCGTCCGCGATCTCGGTGTGGAGGAGACGGTCGTGGTGAAGGACATCGCGATGCTCCTCGAGGAGAGCATCCGGTCTGACGGGTGAGTTCCGACGCGGCGCTCGTTGTCCTTGTCGCCATCGTGATGGTCATCGGTGTGGCGGGGACTGTGCTCCCGATCCTGCCCGGTCTGTGGCTGATCTGGGCGGCCGCGCTGGCATACGCTCTACTCGGCGGCTTCGGCATCGGGGGGTGGGTAGCGATGGCGCTGATCACGGGATTGGCGGCCGCCGGTACGGCCAGTGGGATCTACCTGCCGCAACGCAAGGCCGCGTCGATTGGTGTGCCGTGGTGGGGACAGGTCTTGGCGCTCGTGGGCGCCGTGGCGGGGTTCTTCATCGTGCCGGTCATCGGTGCCCCACTCGGTTTTGTGGTTGGGATCCTGCTGGTCACATTGGTCCGTGAACGCCACTTCCAGGGCGCCCTGGCGGCAACCTGGGCAACGCTGAAGTCGATGTTGCTGGCGTCGGGGCTCCAGTTTGCCGTCGGCCTGGCCATGGTCGCACTGTGGGTGGTCTGGGTCTGGCTGGGGTAGGCCCAGCTACCCCTTCACCGAACCCTGGGTGAGGCCGGAGACGATCGCCTTCTGGGCGATGAGGAACGTGACGACGATCGGGAGTGCCCCAACAACGGTGCCGGCGGCGAGCTCACCCCACTTGGAGGCGTACTCGGCGATCGTGTAGTTCTGCAGACCAATGATGTAGGTGAGTTGGCCCTTCGACGTGAGCAGCGTGCGCGCCAGCACGAATTCGGAGAACGCGTTGACGAAAGTGATGATGAAGATGACCGCCAGGATCGGGCGGACCAGGGGCACGATGATCCGCCAGAAGATGAGGGCGGGGCTTGCGCCGTCCACGCGCGCCGACTCATCGAGCGACGTAGGAACGGAGTCCATGAATCCCTTGATGAGGAAGGTGTTGAACCCGACCGCTCCCCCGAGGTAGACGAGGATCAGACCGGCGTGGGTATTCAATCCGAGCGCCGGAAAGGCGACTCCGACGCGCTGCAGGATCAGAAAGATCGCGATGAACATCAGGTACTGGGGGAAGACCTGGACCAGCAGGAGGCTCAGGAGCCCGAGGCGCCTGCCCCGGAAACGGAATCTACTGAACGCATACGCAGCCATGGCGGCGAGGACTACGTTGAAGGCCGCTGCGAGAACCGCGATCTTCCACGAATTCCAGAGCCACGTCATGAACGGGTTGAGGTCTGGGTTGGACAAGATGTAGCGATAGCTGTCCAGCGTTGCTCCATTTGGGATCAAGTCGGAGCTCGAAAGGGTGTCGTTGGGGTTCACCGAGGCGGAGATGATCCACACGACGGGGTAGAGCGCGAAGAAGACTGCGACGAGGGCGACGACGTGGCGCCATCCAACCTCGCGGATCCATCGACGGGGCGGCAGCGGCGGCAGCTTCTCCTTCGGCTTCTTGTCTCTTCGGAGGGCCGAGCGCACCGAGGCGTAGGCACCTGCAGATCGGGCGCTTGCCGCGGTACCGCCTACCAGCGGTGTGACGGGATCGGCGCCGTTTCCCCGGCTCATGTCAGAGTCCGCCATAGATGTCCTCCAGGCGCCGCGTGAATCGGAAACTGATACTTGAGATGACGATGAGGATGAAGAAGATGATGATCGTGATGGCAGAGCCCACGCCGAACTGGTTGCCGCGGCCGGCGGAGACCGCCACGTTGAACGTGAAGGTGATCAGGATGTCGGTTGCGCCGACGGGGACCGCCGCATTCGCGACGGGCGGTCCCCCCTGCGTCAAGAACTCGACGAGGATGAAGTTGTTGAAGTTGAACGCGAACGACCCGATGAGGAGCGGGGCAAGGGAGACCATGAGCAGCGGGAATGTGATGCGGCGGAGAACCTGGAATCCGGTGGCCCCGTCAACCCGGGCGGCCTCCTGCAACTCGTGGGGAATCGCCGCCAGGGCACCCGTCGAAATGAGGTACATGTACGTGAAACCCAGCCACGTGTTCACCAAGAGCAACGCGACCTTCGCCCACGTCGGATCGGTAAGCCATGGGATCGGATCGATGCCGAACGTTCCGAGGAGTCGGTTGATCGCACCGAACTGCTCATTGAGGAGGCCGCGCCAGATCAGGATGCTCAGGAACCCGGGGATGGCATAGGGAAGGATGTAGATCGATCGATAGATCAGCGTGCCGCGCATTCGCTCACTGTTGAAGGTGAGGGCGAGAGCAAGGCCGATGGTGAAGGTGAGCAACACGGACACCAGAGCGAATATGGTGTTCCACACGAATACTCCCAGGATCGGGCCGCGAATCCGCGAGTTCGTGATCAGATCTGTGTAGTTCTCGAGGCCGATGACGACCCGCCAGCCAGGTTCGATCGCGGTGCCGTCTGGACACACGAAACTGCCCTCTTCGTCGGGGGTGCACGTCTGATCGGTGGCCCGGTCGAACAGCGTGTCCGTTGCATCGTCGTAGACGTACCGTTGTGAGCCCTGAACGACGCGTGCCCTGCTCGTGCCGATGGGAATCGCCTGACCGTCCGGCAGATCGAGCACCCATTCGCCGAGTTCGTTGGCAACAGCGAAGAGAGCCGTTCCAGTGACGCGGTCGTATGTGCCGACTTGACTCGGCAGGCCATCGTCGCCCTCGACAATCTCATAGTCGGCAAGGTTGATCGTGCCATCCTCAACCGGCTCATCATCGGACCGTCGCGGGAGCCCGGCGATGGATTCGCCTGACTCGTCGTCGACGAGCACAAACAGAAGGTCGCCACTCGCGGCGTCCTGGTAGACGACCAGCTCGAAGACCTGCTCTGGGGCGTTTGGATCGATGAACGGCTGTGACTCCAGAACGTCGATGGCTTGCTGCTTCGTCAGCGTGTGCCCGGTTGACCAGTTCGTGATCGACACGAACGCCGTGAAGATGATGGGGATCACCATGAAGATGAGAAGGAACGTGAGTCCCGGCGTCAACCACCGAAGTGCGCTCGTTCCTGGCCAGAAGTAGACCCAGTTGATGAGGATGAGGAGCACGGCCAGAAGAGCCGCGATTGCCCAGTCGCCTTCTGCGACGAAGACGATGAAGGCATAGACCCCGAGGGCGTCGAGCAGCGCGAGTGCCCCTAGGCGGAGCCAGAATCCGATGCCCAGCGACGGCGGTGTACGGCGAGGCTGCTCAGGATCCTTGACGGATCTTGTGTCGAGGGCAGTCATTGCGGCGGCATCATACCCAGATGGGTGGTGGCCCCTCCACAAAGAAGTCGGGGAGGGGTTTGAACCCCTCCCCGACATTCGAGCACAACGGGCAGAATGCCCGATCTACTGGTCTGTATGAACGTGATCAGCCGGCGACGGCGTCGCGCACTTGCTCCGCAGCGTTCGTCATTGCGGTGGTTGCATCAATCTCCTGGTTCCTCAGAAGCAGGATCTGGTCTCCAAGCGGACCCCAGACTCCGGACATCTGTGGGATGTTCGGCATCGGGGAGCCGTCGGCGCCGGAGAGCGCAAACACCCCGGCAATCTCGTTGTCCGCCGCAACAGCGTCGAACGTCGCAACGTAGACCGGGTTGCGAGGATCAGCCTCGTAAAGCGCGGTCATCGCTTCCTCGTTCGCGATGTAGTCGAGGAGGAATGCTTGCGCGAGAGCTGTGTTCTCACTGAACTGGTTGATGAACATTCCACCGGCGCCAAGGAACGGGCGCATTGGCTGTCCGTCGATCGTCGGGAGCTTCGCAACGGCGTACGGGAGTTCCTTCTCGTTGAAGCCGGCGAGCTGCCATGGACCGCTCAGGAAGAACGGCGCCGTGCCATCCTCGAACTGCTTCTGCGCATCACCGCCGTTGACCGAATTCACATAGCCGTCCGCGACGAGTTGCTCGAGGACTGTGGCGCCCTCAATCGCCCCATCGCTGTCGAGTCCCACGTCCGTGGTGTCGTAGCCCGTCTGCGTATCGAAGGCAAAGATGTAGCCGCCGAGCGCCGAAACGAACGGGTAGTTGTGATATGCGTCGGCACCGTCACCGCCACCGGGTACTGCCCAGCAGTTCTCGATGTCGGGGAGTTCGTCACAGATGGCTGTCAGCTCAGCGAGCGTGGTCGGCGGTTCGGAAACCAGGTCGGTGTTGTAGAACAACGCAACAGCTTCGCTCTGGTACGGCATGCCGTAGAGCTGGCCGTTGTAGTTGAACGCCTCGAGAGCGACAGGGAACCACTCACTGTCGCGACCGCCGAGGTCAATCGGGGCTGCAATACCGCTCGCTGCCATCTCTCCGACCCAGTCGTGGCCGCCGATGAAGATGTCAGGGCCCTCGCCAGCGGGCGCTGCCGTGGTGACCTGCCCACGAAGGTCGTCGTAGACCGTCGGTTCGATCACAAGCTGAACGTTGGTCTCTTCGAGGACCTTGGGAGCCAAGCTCTCGAGAATCGGCGAGCGCTTCTCATCGGCCCAGATCACGAGCTCGATCGCTTCCATCGCCTCGGTCGTCGTCGTGGTGGCGGCCTCAGTCGTCGTCGTGGTCGCTTCGGTGGTGGTGGTCGTTGCCTCGGTGGTCGTGGTGCTCTCGTCACCCGTGTCGTCACTGCTGCAGGCAGCGGCGACGAGGGTGAGGGCGAGTACCAGACCGACGAGGATTGTGAATCGACTCCTCATTCGGGAGTTCCTCCTTGTGGACGGGTTTCGGGTCGCGGGATAGCGACCGTTGGGGAGTGTATGCCCCTGTGATTGATAGTCCTGCAAGGCGCTGCAATCTTGCTGCAAGCTTGCAATGACCTTGCAAGAATAGCGCTCGGTGGCGTACGCTTGCAAGCGATGAGACCCAAACTTGCCGATGTCGCCCAACGTGCCGAGGTCAGTGAAGCCACGGTGAGCCGCGTGCTCAACGGCCGCCCCGGTGTGGCCGACGGGACGCGGCGCCGCGTGCTCGACGTGATGGGTGACCTGGGATACCGTGACGTTCCTTCGCTTGCCGACCGGACCGAAGTTGTGGGGATCGTGACGCCAGAGCTGGAGAACCCCGTTTTCGCCCTCTTCGCCCAATCGCTCCAGTCAAACCTCGCAATCCGAGGTTTCCTCCCGGTCGTCTGTTCAGCGACCTCCGAGACCGTCAACGAGCAGGACTATCTGGATCACTTCGTGGCGTCTCGCGCTGCCGGCGCGATCGTCGTCAACGGTCGATACGCCCAGCCCGAGGTCGGCTACGACGCGTATCTCGACGTTCGCAACAGCGGCCTCCCGTTGGTGCTCGTCAACGGCATCAACGATGCGAGTCCACTTCCGGCGATCGCGATCGACCTGAAGGCTGCGACCGCCGCCGCAGTTCGCCACCTCGTGACGCTCGGTCATCGGAAGATCGGCATGGTTGTTGGTCCGATTCGCTACTCCACCTCTCTGGACATGATCGAGGGTTGGCGCGGCGCGGCAGGCCGGCTTGGAGTGTCGTGTGAGGATTCCATGATCTCCGAGACGGTGTTCACCTTCGAAGGGGGACAGGCTGGGAGTGCCCAACTCTTGGAGGCCGGCGCCACCGGCATCATCGCAGCGAACGACCTGATGGCCGCCGGCGTCATTGCGGCGGTGCGCGCGTGGGGCGGCGCGGTGCCCGACGACGTCTCCGTCATCGGTTTCGACGGCACGCCGCCCATGTCGTACACGTCACCGCGTCTCACCACCATGCGACAGCCAATCGACCGGATGTCGGCGGCTGCGACGGAACTGCTCGCCGACTCGATCGGAGGCAACGGCGTGAGCCAGACGCAGGTGTTCGCGCCCGAGTTAGTCGTCGGCCGCTCCACCGGTCCGGTGAGAGAGACAGCCGGCGCCTCGAAGCTCGGCGGGTAGCAGCACCCAAGTGCCTTCGCCTCCCGTACGCAGTGGAGGGGCTGGGTGTTTTGTGACGAGTGGTGCGCGGCGGGCCTCATCTGCGCCCGGGCCGCCCCCTCTGCGACCGAGCATCAGCTCGGCCGCGTCTCCCCCACCTGACGGTGGGAGAGACGAAGACCGGGCCGCCCCTCCCGACGGCGTGGGGCGTGGGAAGAGGTACTCTCCCGGCTATGAGGATTCTGTTTGTATCCGCAGAGTTCGCTCCGTATGTCCGAACCGGGGGGTTGGGCAACGCCGTTGCCGGGCTTGCGCACGCCGTGGCGGCTGACCACGAGGTCACGGTTGCCGTCCCCGGCTATCGGGATGCGGACGGGCCGGGTCGCAAGGTGGCAGGACGTCCGTGGCGACGGCTTCGCGACGGCGATGTTGATGTGTTGTTCTGGCTCGACAAGTTGTTCGACAGGCCGGGCGTCTACGGGCCCGACCCTTCATCGTCTTACGACGACAACTGGGAGCGATTCGCGAGGTTCTCTGTCGCAGTCTCTGAGCTTGCCGACGAATTCGATCTCGTCCATCTGCATGACGGTCACGTTGGAGCGGTGGCTCTCACCGCCACGGTGCCGACGGTCTTTACCATCCACAACGCGTCGTACCCGATGATCGGGCCGCTGGGCCCGAGCGTCGAGATACTGGGCCTCAGTCCCAAGGCTTCGGTGATGGGTGGCGACATGGAGTGGTTCGGCGAGGCGAACTTCCTGAAGGCAGGCATCGTCGGGGCGACCCAGGCAACAACCGTGAGCCCTGGTCATGCCCGAGAACTCAATGTAGATGCGCTCTCGTTCGGTCTGGGAGGGGTCATTCGCGGGCTCTTCCGGCCGATCCTCGGTGTGGTCAACGGTATCGACACGACGGATTGGGATCCGAACACCGATCCGATGCTACCGAAGCCATTCTCGGCCGCCGATCTGACCAACCGCTCGGCGTCGCGTGCCGCTCTTTTGAAGATGTACGGCCTCGAGGACGGATTCCTGCTCGGCAATGTGGGGCGGATGTCGGGTCAGAAGGGCCTCCGCCTCATCGAATACGATCTCGCGACGTTGGTGGACGAGGGTGCTCGATTCATCTTCATGGGCAACGGCGATCTGGATCCGCTTGTCGACTCATGGGTGGACCGCTATCCGGAAGCGGTCGTGCACGTGCCGTTCGACGAGCCTGCCTCCAGGCTGATATTCGCCGGCTCAGACGCCTACCTCATGCCGTCTCAGTACGAACCCTGCGGACTCGGACAGATCTACGCGATGCGATACGGGACACCGCCGATCGCACACTTCACGGGTGGCCTCGAAGACACGGTGTTCGATATCGACGAGGACCCGACCAACGGGACCGGGTTCGTGTTCCGGTCGTTCGATCACCCCTCGCTGACGAAGACGATCCGCCGCGCCATGCGCTACAGGTTGGCGATACCGGGGCTGTGGAACAGGATCCAGACCAACGGAATGACCCACGACTGGTCGTGGAGCGCGCGTGCGAAGGAGTACGAAGCGATCTACGCGTCGGTGCTTCCGTAGGGGCAGGTTGGCCTCACCCACCTCCGGTGGGAGAGCCAAAACTCCGCTACTTCACCAGCCAGATTGCGGCGGATCTGGGGGCCATGGAGATCGACGTGTGGTTCTCGCCGGGCGACAGAGCACCGTCGCCCCACATGAGGGTTGCTTCTTCGAGGACGAACTGCTCGCGAGCGATCGCTTGTGTTTCGCGTTCACGTCCGGCGTTGACTACCACAAGAAGGCGGTCGCCTTCGGCGGCCCGTTCTGCCGCGAACATCATCGATCCATCACCGTCGTCCGGTGGCCAGAGGATCCGGTAGTCGGTGCTGCGAAGTGCTGGATGCTGACGCCGTAGAGCGACGAGGTCCTTTGTGGCGTGAAGGATGCGCTGGTTCCAGTGGCCTTCGTGGTCCCACGGGAAGGACCGTCGGCAGTCGGGATCGAGGCCACCCTCAAGGCCGATTTCCGAACCGTAGTAGATGCTCGGTGCACCGGGGAAGGTGAGGAGGAGCGCCAAGGCGAGCACAACCGCGTCTTCATCGCCCGAGGCGATCGACAGGATCCGGGCCGTGTCGTGAGAGTCGAGGAGGTTCAAGTTGGCGAGGGTGGCGGGTCGCGGGTAGTGGCCGAGAAGCCACTCGATCCTATCGCGGTATCCGGAGCCGTCGAGGGCGGGGGCGACGTCGTAGTGGGGGTTGTCCATCATCGTCGAAGGGTCGAGCCGGTCGCCGACGGTGAACGCGATCGTGGCCGTGGTGAAGGGATAGTTCATCGTGCCGTCGAAGCGGGTCCCATCATTGACGAAACCACCCGCCTCCGACCAGATCTCGCCCACGATGTAGAGATCGGGATTCACCGCGCGTGTTCGCTCCCTGAATTCCTCCCAGAAACCCTCGGTTTGAATCTCCTCGGGAACGTCGAGGCGCCAACCGTCGATCCCTCGTTCAGCCCAGTACTCACCGACCCTCATGAGATAGTCTCTGGCTTCGGCGTTGTCGGTGTTGAACTTCGGCAACGCGCGCAAGCCCCACCATGCTTCGTAGTTCGCCGGCTCGTCCGTGTCGTACGGATTGAGCGGGAATCCGTTGATGTGAAACCAGCCGACGTATGGCGACTGTTCGCCGTTTTCGAGCACGTCGTGAAAGCGGAAGAAGCCACGGCTCGAATGGTTGAAGACGCCGTCGAGGATCACCCTGATCCCGCGTTCGTGGCATGCCGTGAGCAGTTCGTCGAAGTCTTCATCGGTGCCGAGGATTGGATCAATCCGGTAGTAGTCGTGTGTGTGATAGCGATGGTTCGAGGCCGACCGGAAGACGGGGTTGAAGTAGATCGCGGTGACACCGAGATCGGACAGCCAATCGAGGTGCTCGGCAACGCCGAGGAGGTCGCCGCCCTTGTATCCGTGGAACGTCGGGGGAGCATCCCACGGTTCGAGGTTGATCGGCTTGCGGACACGGTCGGACTTGGCGAAACGGTCGGGGAAGATCTGATAGAAGACGGCATCCTGAACCCACCCCGGGCGGTCCTGGAGATCGGTCGCGGCGCTCCGGTTGCGCTGACAGTGCGCACAGGTGTTTGGATCGTGTTTGCGACTCGTCGTCACGTGGCTGGCCCTTCGCCTTGATTCCGACAGGCCGACCATATTACGCGAATCACGGGCCACAGCGGGCATCTGCGGTGGCGGTCAGACCGTGAGGTCGAGCGGAATCTCGAGCCCTTCGGTGTATCCAGGTGTCTCGTAGTAGATGAACCTACCGGTGTCGTGATCCCAGCTCGCCACCACGGGGACATCAACCTTGCGGTCATTCTCACATGGCTCGCCGGCGAGATGCATCGCTATGTCGTCCGGGTACTCCTCGATGAACCCGCCGACGAGTGCCTGTTGGCCGGCACCCAATCCGCAGCGATTCCAGTCGGTGACCTTCGCCACCCAACCGGAGATCTCATCCATCTGCTGCGCTCCGCCGCGTCCCTCCGCGAGAGCGATGAGCCGAACCGCAAGTTCGGTGGTCCCGACTTTGCATGGGACACATTGTCCGCAGGAGCCCCGGGCGTTGAACGCCGCATAGGCGCCCATGGCCTGCACGGCGCAGATCGTGTCATCGTAGAGTGTGAAACCTGCCGATCCGAGTCCACTCCCGATCGACTGCAATCCTTCGTACGACAGGGGAACGTCGAGGTGTTCGCCGCGGATCGGCCGGTTTGAAACACCGTTGGTGATCATCTTGATCGGACGTCCGGAGAGCGTGCCGCCGGCGTGGATCTCCACGAGTTCGCGCATCGGTGTGCCGAGAGTGAGTTCCACGACCGTGTTGACCGTGGTGTCACCACCCAGAGCGAAGATCATCGTGCCGGGGGATTGGTCTGTCCCGACGGAGCGGAACCACTCGGCGCCCCTTGCGAGGATGTTTGGGAGGTGAGAGAGCGTCTCAGCGTTGTTGACAGAAGTCGGATTCAACGGCGATCCCTGCATCTCGAAGAGGCCGTTCATGTACGGCGGGTAGAGGCGAGGTTTGGCTTCGCGGCCCTCGATCACTTCGAGCATGCCCTTTTCTTCGCCGAACAGGTATACGTCTGGGCCGCGCACGATGGTGATCGGCACCTGACCGATCATGCCGGCATCCACCATCTCCACGGCGGCGCGTTCGAGGGCGTCGATCGCGGCATGGTGTTTGTGCTTGATGCCGATGAACGCCTGCTCTGCGCCGACAGCCATGCCCGCGATCGTGATCCCCTCGAGGAGCGAGTAGGGGTTGTTCTGGAGCATCCAGCGGTCTTTGAACGTGCCCGGCTCACCCTCCGAGACGTTGGCGACGACGAACTTACGATCAGCCACTGCGGAAGCAACTCCACCGAGCTTGATCGCCGTTGGGAATCCCGCACCCCCACGCCCGCGTAGGCCGCTGGCTCGGATCTCACCGATCGCGGCGGTTGGGCCCATCCGATCGAGCGCTTCGAGACCGGCGCCACCTCCGGCTGCGACGTAGTCGCTGAGATTCCGGTACGGGGTTTCCGGGAGGAGCCGGTGTTCGACCGTCATCGGGATGGGCTTCTCGTGGAAGAAGGGCCTGCCATGGGCGGCATCTTACGCATTGAAGTCCGCGCGTACCGGACGAACTGCGGTCGCGACGACCACCACACCACCAAAATGGACGCTTTGTCCATCTAATATGATAGAGTGTCTACTGTACGAAACGATCAACGAGAGATGACGGACACAACCATGAACCAGCCGAAGGGTGGCTCCCGCCCGATCGCCGTCGCAGCCCGCGGCCTTTCCAAGTCGTTTGGAGAAACTCACGCAGTCCGCGACCTGAGTTTCGATGCGCGAGCCGGTGAGGTGACCGGCCTGCTCGGACCGAACGGCGCAGGCAAGACAACCACGATCAAGATGCTGACAACGCTGCTCTCGATCGACTCGGGAACGGCCTCGGTCGTCGGAATCGACGTGTCGCAGAGGCCGGATGCGGTGCGGCGCGTCATCGGCCTGGCGGGGCAATCCGCTGCAGTCGACGAGAAGCTGACTGCCCGTGAGAACCTCGAGTTGTTCGGGCGCCTCTACAAGATCCCGAGCGCTGAAAGAGCGAAGCGAATCGACTACCTCATCGATCGATTCGATCTCTCCGACTTCGCAGACCGTGTCGCCGAGACCTACTCGGGCGGCCAGCGCCGCCGGCTCGATGTTGTTGCGAGTCTGATCGCGTCGCCTCCCGTGCTGTTTCTCGATGAGCCGACAACCGGCCTCGACCCTCACACACGGACGGAGTTGTGGGAGGAGATTCGCGAACTCGCCAACAAGGGCACGGCCGTGGTACTGACTACCCAATACCTCGAAGAAGCCGACCGCCTCTCAGACTCGATCGTCATCATCGACGAAGGTGTCATGAAGGCTTCTGGGACGAGCGAGGACCTCAAGCGGGATCTCGAACGTGATGTGCTTGAAGTGCGCCTCGGTTCCGCTGAAGAGCTGCCCCACGCGGTAGAGACGGTCGCCAAAGCCGAGGCAGTCGCCACTTCAGATCCCGAGGGCACGCGGCTCCAGATCCCTCTTACCGGTGGCGCGCGCCAGAGCCTTTCGATCCTGAGGGCTCTCGATGCGGACGACGTCGAGGTTGCAGATTTCCAATTGAGGAAGCCGACTCTCGACGACGTATTCCTTGCGATGACCAGCGGCGGAGGTGACCGATGACGACGGTGGAGAAGGTAGCGGTGCCGGAGCCGGGTGTGTGGCAGCGTGTTCGGTGGTCAGTGCAAGACACCGTGACCATGACGTGGCGCGACCTGATCAGGACTCGGCGTCAGCCCGAGATGCTGTCGTTCGCGGTGGTCATGGGGGTGTTCTTCCTCCTGCTCTTCTACTGGGTGTTCGGTGGCGCAATCGCCGCCGGGGCCGGTGTGGACTACATCCAGTACCTGGTGCCCGGTATCTTCGTGATCACGACGCTCACGGGTGCCCAGCAGACGGGTACGGGACTCGCTGCGGACCTCGCCGAGGGAGTGACCGACCGGCTCCGGTCGCTGCCAATGAGCCAATTCGCGGTTCTCGGGGGCCGGACCATTGCCGATGCGCTGCGCAACGTCGTCGGCGTCGTGCTCGTCGCAGCGGTCGGATACGTGCTCGGTTTCCGATTCGCATCGATCGGTGGGGCGATCGGCGCCGTCGCCCTCGCCGTGGGTGTGGGATACGCGTTCTCGTGGATGAACGCTGCAATCGCCGCCCAGGTGAGAAGCGCCGAGATGGTCGGCATGCTCAGCATGTTCTGGCTCTTCCCGCTCATGCTTGCGAGCACCGTGTTCACACCAGCCGAGCAGATGCCCGGCTGGCTTCAGGGATTTGCCAAGTGGCAGCCGATCTCGGTAGTCGGCGACGCGGCCAGAGACCTGTGCAACGGTATCCCCGTCGGGGACACCGTCGTCTGGTCGATCATCTGGATCGTCGTGCTGATTGCGGTGTTCGTGCCGCTGTCGGTAGCCATCTATCGGAGGTCTTGATGATGGAGACAGACGGAACCCGGGGCGAACCGCGGGACCGGATCATGGTTGCGACATCCGAGTTGGTGTCCGAGGAGGGGCTTGGCTCCGTCACCATGACGGCAATCGCCGAGCGCGCCGACGTCGCTCGGCAGACGCTCTACAACCACTTCACCGACGTGGAGCAGATCGTCATCGCCGGAATGGTGGAGTACAACGCAACGGGGTTTACCCACCTGACGGAACTCCTCGGGGCGACCGCGACTACCGAAGCAAAGCTGGACCTCCTGGTCCGGCACACGGTTGCAGCGACGAGCCACGGTCATGCGGTTGCCGACCTGCGTAGCGCACTCTCCTCTGAGGCCCGAGCGCACCTCGATCAGCACATGACGTCGTTCAGATCATTGATCGAGTCGATCATCGCAGGTGGTGTTGCCGATGGAACACTGAACGAGTCGCTTGATCCGAGCGTGTACGCCGTTCTCGTAGAGGGACTCTTGCTCGCGGCAGGAGACCTTGCGGCGGGCGCTGACGATCCCTCGGTGGCCGCAACGGTGACCTCGGAGGCGGCGCTGCGGGTCATCGGCCTCGGGAGCGGGATGCACCAAGGATCCAGCTAGCTCGAGCGGAGGGGGCTGGGAGGGATTGTGATCTCCGAGCACCCGCCCGCGACGGACCTCATCTTCTGGGTGCGGGCTCCCAGGCCGCCCCCTCTGCGGCCGAGCATCAGCTCGGCCGCGTCTCCCCCACTGCGTGGGGGAGACCAAGAATCAGGCCGCCCCCTCCCACCCTCGCTGCGCTCGGGCACCCTCCCCACTTCGTGGTGGAGGGAAAGCGTTGGGGGCTCTACGATCCACAGCCGGACACCCAAGGGGAACTTCAATGCACTATCGACCGCTTGGCAGCACCGGGTACAACGTCTCCGAGATCGGGTTTGGGGCCTGGGCAATCGGGGCAGACTGGGGTGACGTCGACGACGCGACGGCTATGGCTGCCCTTCATGCTGCGGTTGATGGAGGCGTCAACTTCATTGACACGGCCGACGTCTACGGCGATGGGCGCAGCGAGCGGTTCGCGGCCCGGCTCGTACGCGAGCGGCCAGGCGATGACCTGGTCGTTGCCACCAAGGCGGGAAGGCGGCTTGATCCGCACACGGCGGACGGGTACACCGGCGAGAACATCGAGCGATTCATCGATCGCAGCCTGACGAATCTCGACACGGACGCCCTCGACCTCCTGCAACTGCATTGTCCGCCGACCGATGTTTACTACCGGCCCGAGCTGTTCGTCGAACTCGAAGCCCTGAAGGCGGCGGGGAAGATCCGCCACTACGGGGTCAGCGTCGAGCGGGTAGAAGAAGCGATGAAGGCGATCGAGTACCCCGGCGTTGAGACGGTTCAGATCGTCTTCAACATGTTCCGGCAGCGACCGGCAGATCGGTTCTTCGAACTCGCCACGAAGGCCGATGTCGGCGTGATCGTGCGAGTTCCGCTCGCGAGTGGCCTCCTGACCGGGAAGATGACGGCCGATTCGACGTTCTCGGCTGACGACCATCGCAACTACAACCGGAACGGAGAAGCGTTTGACGTTGGAGAGACGTTTGCCGGAGTGCCGTACGACACCGGCCTTGACGCCGTTGCCGAACTGACTGGACTCGTGCCCGACGGGGCGAAGATGGCGCAGATTGCCCTCAGGTGGATCCTGATGAACGAAGCCGTCTCAACGACGATCCCCGGAGCGAAGAACGTCGATCAAGCCGTGGCGAACGCCGAGGCTTCCGATCTTCCGCCGATCGACGCAGCAACGATGGCTGCAGTGTCCGACGTGTATGAGAGGACAATCGCGGAACACGTACACGCACGCTGGTAGGACGCGGCAGGCCTATCGTCACGCCATGCGTATTGGATACCAAGGTGAACCGGGCTCGTACAGCCACCAAGCCGTCGGGGAGTTGTTCGCCGACGGTGAACCGATCGGGTTGTTCGGATTCGCTGCAGCCTTCACGGCACTTGAAGTCGGGGACATCGACCGGCTGGTTGTTCCGGTTGAGAACTCGACCACCGGTTCGGTCCTTCCGGTGCTTGATCGCTTGCCCGGCGGCAACGGCCACCAACCATTCGCGATCGTGGCCGAGCATCTCGTGGAGGTGCGACATGCGATCCTCGGGATCCCGGGGGCGCTGGTTGAGGACCTGGTCGAAGTTCGCTCTCACCCGCAGGCCCTTGCCCAGGCAGAGCGCCACCTGCTCGATATGGGTGTGGAAGTTGTTGCCCGCCCAGACACGGCGGGCGCCGTGCGAGAGGTCGCCGGACTACGCGACCCGGCGGTTGCTGCGCTTGCGCCACCGGCATCGGCCGAGATCTACGGTCTCGACATTCTGTTGAGCGACGTGATGGACCGGGCACACAACACCACCCGTTTCGTTGTTCTCGCTCCCGGAGCGCCGCAGGTCGACCCGGATGACGACAAGACCACCATCCTCTTCACGACGTCACACACTCCGGGTGCCCTGGCACTTGTTCTGGCGGAACTCGGCCTGCGTGGGGCAAACCTCACTCGTATCGAATCCCGCCCGTCGGACGAGGCCTGGTCCTACCGATTCTTCGTAGATCTCATCCACGATCCGGGACCGGAGGGCCTCGCTCGCGTGATCGACCCCCCTCCCGCGACCTGCGCAGGTATCTGGGTCCTTGGGAGCTATGCCCGGGTCGCCGAGTAGCCGCCGATCGGAAGGTCCGCGTCGCCGGAGCGCTGCACAACTACCGTTGTTGCCAGGAGGCACGACGAATGGCGACCAGCACAACGAACTTTGGCGCGAGCAAGCGGGAGAGTCACGACTCATCCGCCTACTACGCCAGACGCATGGTCCGAACGCCGGCCCCCGGCGACGTTGGTGACGTTCGCGACGCACCGGCGAACGTGCTCGACCAGGTGTTTGTTCAGTCGTCCGAGTCGATGGATCAACTCCCGAACGACTGCGTCGCCCTCATGGTCACCTCGCCGCCCTACAACGTCGGCAAGGACTACGACGAAGACCTCGACCTCGACGAGTATTTGAACCTGCTTCGCCGGGTCTTCACCGAGACCTATCGAGTGATTGAGCCGGGCGGCCGCGTGGCGGTGAATGTGGCCAACCTCGGTCGCAAGCCCTACCTGCCGCTGAACCATCTTGTCGGTGTTCTTCTCAGCGAAGTTGGCTTCCTCCTCAGAGGGGAGATCATCTGGAGGAAGGCAAAAGCTGCTGGTGGCTCGACGGCGTGGGGGTCGTGGCAGTCGGCGAAGAACCCGACGCTGCGCGATGTCCACGAATACGTCCTCGTCGCCTCGAAGGCCTCGTTCAGGCGGGAGCGTGTCGGGACCGACACGGTCTCCAAGGAGGACTTCCTCGAAGCTACGATGTCGGTGTGGGACATCCTCCCCGAATCGGCCCGCAGGGTCGGTCATCCCGCCCCGTTCCCGACCGAACTGCCGCGTCGGCTCATTGAGCTGTATACGTTCGACGGCGATCTCGTCCTCGACCCATTCCTCGGCTCGGGTACCACGGCGATCGCCGCAGTGCAGACCGGGCGTCACTACATCGGATACGAAACCGACGCCGACTACGCCGCCCTCGCCGAGAAACGCATCGCATCGGAGCGTGCAGGACATCGGGGCACTCCACGGTGACCACGGCGGTTCCCGGAGCCGATGCATCGATGGAGCGCGCGGTTCTCGCGACGGTGCCGTTCCTCGGGATCGGACTGGTCGCGTCGCTGCCGCTGCTTCTGGTCCGGTGGTCGTCGCCTCCGCTTGTCCTCGTCCTCGTGCACCTGACGGTGCTGGTTCTGCTCGGGATCACTGCATCGATCCGGCTGGCGCCACTCGCCGGTGGCGACTGGTTCCAGGGGCGATCGTGGTCGCTGTTCGTGCGATCACTTGCGTCCGGCGTCTCTGTTGTCTTCCTGGTGACAGGACTGGTTGGCCTCGTATCGATTGCGTCTTCGGCTGCGCTGAGGTACCCGCCATCGCTTCAGTTCCTGCAGCTGCTCTCTGCCCTCGATATCGCCTGGGCGGGAGCGGCGCTCGTTGTGGGCGTCTACCGGGCCTGGCGGATACCGGCAGCGATCGCCGCAGGGTTGATGCTCACTGTGATCTGCGTCTGGTCGATCTGGTGGTACCTGGATGCCGTCGGATTCGGCCCGAGCGGGGAGTGGATCGTCGACGCATCAGTTCTCATGAGGCGCGTTCTGCCATTCGACATAGCTGCAGCCGTGACGGCGATTGGAGCGCTCCTCTTTGGAACGCACCGTCAGGCAATCGAACAGGCAAGGTCCCAGT
>Ga0272442_10000528_pt1 | contig 61107 bp, 46 predicted proteins | sample SSMForm2O_FD_200262 | JGI IMG/M metagenome (GOLD analysis project Ga0272442, IMG submission 200262) | Marine sediment archaeal communities from Little Sippewissett salt marsh, Falmouth, MA, United States - SSM-Form-2O | ecosystem: Environmental > Aquatic > Marine > Wetlands > Sediment ...
CCCTTATTTCATAAGGGAAGCATCTTTGCCGCGTGTTTTCGCTTCGCGAAAAACAAGCTCCCCAAATACGACGAGTCTCTTTCAAGAACTCGTCGTGTATAGAGGCGCGCATTGCATTTCGAGGATGTGTTCCTTAACCGCGGAGATAAGGATGAGGATTTAGGAGAACGCAGAGCACGCTTTTTCGAAGAAAACGCGTATTTGTGAGTCACTTGCACGCGAAGCGTGAAGTGATGGCAAAGATGAATACCTTTTAAACAAGGTGAGGAAAAGAATGCTTGTCATTGCGAGCGAGGCGAAGCCGAGCGCGGCAATCTGATACTCGCGTAGCGAATATGATTTTAATGAAAACAGACAATTGATTAAATTGCTCGCTTCGCTGCGCGGCGCACTTATCTCAGGAATTGAGGAGCGCAGGCCGCGTGCTCACTTAGTTCGTCCTCGCAATGACGAGAGGAGAGCTATAGTGATTATTACACGAAAAAGCGTTGTCGAAAACCGGAAAAAATGCCCGCGTAAAGAGCAACGAGACCTTTACAGATCTGTAAAAACTCGTCGTAAGTTGTTGGGAAATAAGAACTTAAAATTACAGATGCCTTTCGTTATGAATGCTTCGCATATCATAACCCCGGCATGCGACAACTTAATTGACAAGTTGTCATGGGGCATCCTGTTTTGGTTTGACTTCAAGCCTGATTCAGAAGTAGAATTATTAAGGGAAGAATTTAACGCCGGAGCATACGTAAAAATGAAAAGTTTTACTGGTGCCGTTCTGCCGCTGTTTGTGCTGCTGTTTATTTCCTGCTGCCAGGACGGAAATACGGCCCACAGTCAACGAAGCGTCGAGCCCGACCATACGCCGGGACTGCTTGAGTTGAAGATAAACGATACCCCGGTCTATGTCGATATCGCAATGACCGGGCCCGCGCGGCACCAGGGGCTTATGTATGTCAAAAGCCTGCCCGAAAACGAGGGCATGATTTTCGTCTATCCCGAGTCGGACTTCCGTTCGTTCTGGATGAAAAACACATTGATACCTTTGTCCCTCGCATATATCGATGAAAATGGCGTGATATTCCAGATAATCGACATGAAGCCGCATGACGAAAACGGGCATCCTTCCGACAAGCCCGCAGTATACGTGCTTGAAGTGAACAAGGGATGGTTTGACAAAAAGGGAATAAAGAAGGGAGATACCGTGACCAACCTCCCCGACCCAAGAGGAGCGGAATAATGAGAGTTGCCGTAGCAGGCGCTACCGGCGCCGTCGGACGCGAGATGCTCAAAGTGCTTGAAGACAGGGACTTTCCTCTTTCGGAGCTCGTCCCCCTCGCCTCGGAAAAGTCCGTCGGAAAATCGGTCACGTTCAAAAAGGAAGAAATCACCGTAAAGCTCCTCGACGAAAATGCGTTCGAGGGAGTCGATATCGCCCTTTTCAGCGCAGGCGGGGATGTCAGCAAAAAGCTCGCCCCGAGCGCCGTAAAGGCCGGCGCGGTCGTCATCGACAATTCGAGCGCGTTTCGCATGAACCCGGAAGTGCCGCTTGTCGTTCCGGAAGTGAATCCTGACGACGCGGCCGGGCACGCCGGAATAATCGCAAACCCGAACTGCTCCACAATCCAGATGGTCGTGGCGCTCGCCCCGATTCACCGCGAGGCGCGGATTCTCAAAGTTATCGTCGCGACCTACCAGGCGGTAAGCGGCACCGGCAAAGCGGCAATCGACGAGCTGAAAAACCAGGTTACCGCCCTTGAAAACAACGGCGAGCCGGAAACAAGCGTCTATCCGAAGCAGATTGCCTTCAACCTTCTGCCGCATATCGACACGTTCCAGGAGAACGGCTACACGCGCGAAGAGATTAAGATGGTGGACGAGACGAAGAAAATTCTGCACGACGAGTCGATACGCATATCCGCAACGTGCGTGAGGGTGCCGGTATACCGCGCCCATTCCGAAGCCGTTTTTATCGAAACCGAACGCAAACTGACCGCGAATGAAGCAAGGGAGATACTTGCCGGCGCGCCGGGCGTCAAGGTTATCGACGACCCGTCCAGGCTGGAATATCCGACCCCTCTGGAAGCCACGGGAAGCTACCTGACTTACGTCGGCAGAATCAGAGAGGATACGGCCCTGGAAAACGGACTTGCGATGTGGGTAGTCGCGGACCAGCTTCTCAAGGGCGCCGCGCTTAACGCCGTACAAATAGCCGAACTTATCATTAATAACCGGAGGAAAAAATGAATCGAACTGTGATGTGTTTGTTGGTCGCCATGCTTTTCTGCGTTCCCGCTCTTGCCCAGCAGGCAAACAAACCCGACACTAACGCAGAAGAAGAAGGAATCTTCAATCACCCCGAATGGCCGCCTCCGGTAAGCACGGCCGAAGACACGGTAGTTACCCGGCTCGATGACATGAAGAAATGCTCCGAGCCCCACATGCGAAGAGGGCTCGTCAACGTGGTCGGCGAGCTGGCGAAAAACAAGCGAATCGCCATACGCCAGCCGATTATCCAGTACATCCTCGACGAGCTCGTATTCCGCCTCTCAGGCGGCGACTACGACTTCGAGGTGAGGAAAGTCAGCGTCGAGGCCGTGATTAAAGTCTGCGACAGAAAAGGCGTCGATGAAAGAATCAAGTACCTTACGGAGAAGATGGAAAAAGGCGAAGCCGTCATAGAAAAGCCGGAAGACGTGGAAAAGGCCTACAAAAACCAGGCCAAGCAGGTCAAGGATGCGCTTCTGAAGGCGCTTAAAGAGGACAAGAAAAACGAGGTTCGCGAGCAGTGCTCGGGCTTCCTTCCCGAAATCGCCACGGACGACGAAGCGATAAAAGGCCTCACCGAAGCGCTACTCGGCGACGGGTGGTCCTCGGTTCGCGAGATTTCAATTCGCTCGCTCGTCAAAATCAAGAACCCCGCCTGCATACCCGCTCTGAAAAAAGCGCTTGAAAACGACCCATACTCGACCGTGCGCGCCGCGGCGGCCAACGCGCTTCTGACATTCGATGTGAAGGATGCGCTGCCGCTATTTATCAAAGGGCTCGAAGACGGCTGGTCAAGGGTCCGGCTCGCCTGCATGAAGGCAATAGTCGAATTCGGGACGGGAGAGTCCGTCAAGCACATTATGGACAGGCTTTTCGACAAGAAATACGACGTGAGAATGCATGCAGTAAAGGCGCTCGGAAGGCTCGGGGACGAGACGGCCCTGCCCTCTCTGAAAAAAGCCGCATCGGACGAATACGAGGAAGTTCGCGAGCAGGTTTACGAAGCGATTGCTAAAATAGGCGCAACCCACTCGGAGACTGCAAAAACGGCTGCAGACATACTCGCGGACAAAGGACTCGGCGACAAGGTGGCAAACCCCCATATGGCGGCAATCTCCGGCCTGATAGAGCTTAAAGATAAACGCGGGATGGATGCGCTCATAGAGATACTCGCAGGCAATTATCCCGTTTACCGGAAGATTAGCGCGATAGACCTCGCAATTACAAAAGAGATGAAAGACCCGCAAATAATCAAAATCCTCTCCGAGCTTGCCAACTCGGACAAGGCGGGCGGGCAGATAAAACAAAAAGCAAAGGACGCCAAGGAAAAACTGGGGAATTGATATTGTTAGAACCTATGAACACTCAAGGCATGCTTGACAAGCGATACAAGTTTCTGCGAACTGCCGCGCTGTTGATTATCGCTCTCGATGTGTTTTTTTTCTTCGCGTGCCATGTCATAGCCGAGTCATGCGGCAAGACCGTATGGGAATTCACGGGTATTTTGCAGGCTCAGAAGTTTACCGTTTTCCCGGTGCTTCTGAAATTCACGATTATCGGTTTCGCGGTAATATCCCTGCCTCTTGTTGTTCACGGAAGAAGCCTCGCCCTCGCCATTGAAAAACCGAAAGAAAAGGTGATGGAAAAATTGCGGCGCATCGAATCCGTTGAGTCCGCATTCGGCTACTACATGCGAACGCACAGAACATTGTTTCTGGTTCTGAGTTTTGTCAACTTACTTGCCGCGGGCTATTTTATCCTTTACGGCGATTTCTTGGTCCTCGTGCTTGTAAGCTGCATCGGCTTTTTGAACAAAATCATCATTTTCCCTCGTTCGGGAAGATTCAACCGATGGCTATGGCAGGCGCTTGACATGCTCTCGGGACAAACCGCAACCTGATAAAACCGGGGAAGAAAGATGCCTCCGAGGAACATCAAAGTTACCGTCCGGTACGACGGCACCGAATTCCACGGATGGCAGAAGCAACCGGACACGCGAACCGTTCAAGGCGAAATTGAACATGCTTTTCAGAAAGTATTTCGAACTCCTTGCCTGACTCAGGGAGCCTCCAGAACGGATGCGGGGGTGCACGCGGCGGGCCAGGCCGTGAATTTCCTGACGGAGATTGATATCGAGCCGAACAAGATTATGGCGGCTCTGAATTCCAAGCTGCCGGGCGACATAAGGCTAACCGACGCGAACGAGGTGCCGGCCGATTTCAATTGCAGGTTCGATTCCAAAGGGAAGATATATCACTACTTCATACTCAATTCCCCGCAGCCCTTCCCTACTTTGAGAAACTACTCTTTCCATACGCCAAAAGAACTCGACGCAAGCGCCATGAAGAAAGCGGCAGCTTATATGAAGGGCGAAGAAGACTACGCCTCTTTCGGAAACAAGACTGAAAAAGATGAAAATACCAACTGCAACCTGGAGCACGTAACCGTTGAGCGGCCTTTATTTCCGCTGCTCGGAGAGGCCCAGGACAAGCTCCTGCGCATCGAAGTGAAAGGCGACAGATTTCTTTACAAGATGGTGCGCACAATTGCAGGAACTCTTGTAGAAGTTGGAAAAGGAAGGCTTTCACCCGAGAAAATATGTGATATAATAAATTCCAGGGACAGGGCTAAAGCCGGACCGACGCTCAAACCCAACGGGCTTTACCTGATGAAGGTATTGTATTAGGAAAAATGACACGCTCCGCAATTATAAGCGACATACACGGCAATCTTGAAGCGCTTCAGGCGGTTCTCAGGGACATTCGCGAGGCGGGGATTTCTGATATATTCTGCCTCGGAGACGTGGTGGGCTACGGGCCCAACCCGGTCGAATGTTTCGATATCGCGTGCAGCTTCAATCTTATTCTCTGCGGCAATCACGAATGGGCCTGCGTCTTCGAGCCGGTGGGATTTCACGCCATCGCCAAGGCGGCTTTGAAATGGACGGCAAGCAGGTTAAAGCCCAGATGGTACAGTCTCGGCGGCAAAGTGCGCAGATGGAGATACATCAAGCGGCTTCCGAGGTCTCACAAGGAAGACGGCATACTTTTCGTGCACGGCTCGCCCCGAAGTCCCGTCGACGAATACATCCTTCGTTCGGACGTGGATGAAGTGCTCGGAGAAAACACCCAGAAGGTAATCGACGCGTTCGAAAAAACCGAATGGGTAACCTTCATAGGTCACAGCCATACCCCCGGCATAATTACCGAGGATGCGCATTTCATAGAAACAGGCGACCTCGAAGAGGGACGTTTCCACTTCGAGAAGGACAAGAAATACCTGGTCAACGTCGGTTCCGTCGGACAGCCGAGGGACAAGAACTGGCGCGCCTGCTACGTTATATTCGACAAGGACAAAAGCGAAATAGAATACCGGCGGGTGGAATACGATATAGATACCACGGTAAGAAAAATAAAGAAAATCCCCAATATCGACGACTCTCTCGGTGAAAGACTAAGAATAGGGTCATGATATCAAAACTGCTTCTGATTATTCTTCTTCCATTCACGCACCTTCTCATCGGCCAGCAAGAAATATCGGACGGCGACGTGAAGGTCGTTTTTCCTCCGCGTCTCAGGATTCAGGCGGAAACATCCCTGAAGCTATATAAGCTGTCCGCATCAAAAGTCAAAAACGGAACGGGCCTGCCCGACCCGGAACATGTTACAATCGAGCTGGCTGATACGGAGACGGGCTTCTGGTCCGCCTATAAGCGGCACGGAGGCAGGGACAAGCCGGAACACGCGCTTGCAGTGGCCTTTTCGCCCTCGAACGTCGTGCTTGTCCGGACAAGCCACCTGAAAGGCATCGGGCCGGGAAACCTCCCAGAAACACTCGTGCATGAAACCTTCCATTTATACATCGGAGCGGCTCTCGCCAAGGTGAATCTAAGGATTCCGCTCTGGTTCAACGAAGGAGTTGCGCAGTGGATTGCAGGGCAGCAGGCAAACAATACCCTCGCGAACATCCTGCGCGCACGAGCCAAAGGCGGCAAGATTCCGACGTTCGAAACGCTCTCGGCAAAGTTCCCCGGAAAAGGCGAAGAAATATCCCTCGCCTACGCGCAGTCGCTTTTGTTCGTCGAATGGCTTGAAAAACGCAGGCGCGGCACGGTCAAGAAAATCATTTCCCGCCTGCAAAGAGGAGAACCCTTCGAAGCTGCACTTCGCGGCGAAACCGGCCAAAATCTGCCTTACCTTCAAAAGGCCTTTTTTTCGGAGCTTGCAAGTGAGCAGTCTTTCCTGCGCAGCTTTCTGAGCCAGATGACGCTCTTTTCAATACTGTCGCTCGTCGCGCTCGCCGCATTCGTGAGGTATCTCGTCAAGAGGAAGCGGATAAGAAGGAAGCTCGAAAGAGAAGAAGAAAACGGTTACTGGTAAAAGAAATGCCTTTTTCACACAAAACTATTTGTTTTCATTTTCGAGGATGAGTTTCATCAACTCGTATGATTTCCGAACCGCGTTGACGACGGCCTGCGAAGTTATGGTGGCGCCGCCCAATGCGTCGATATCCCCGTTTTCCTTTTTCAACTTGGCCTTATCGGCCGCAACGCCGTTGAACTGAATCTGAAAATCGGGCCGTTTGCCGGTTTCATCCTTCATGGTGCCATTAACAACGTTAAGCCATGTGTTCTCGGAATTCACGAGGTCGACGTTTCCGCCCAGCCCGGGGGTTTCCGTATGGCTCAGAACGAATATGCCGTTAACTACTTCGAGTTTTTCATCCCAACCCACCATCACGGTTACGGCGCCGTCGAATCCCTGCGCCGAGGCGATGACCGCGTATCCGCCCGAACACTTGTACCAGGTCACCAAGTCGCCTTTGTTGTCGAACTGGTTAGTCTCGATTTGTTCGACGGGGCATCCCTTGTATATGCAACAGACGGCTTCGAGCGCCTTCTTCTTGTCGGCGAGGCGGATTTTATCGACAACCATGCTGTAGACGATGTCGATTCCTGCCACGCAGAGCGCGGCGATAATGGCGAGAACGAGCGGATAGTGGATTGTTTTTTTCATGGCTTTATATAATCCTCCATCAGGAAGCCTTTTTTGGCTCGACGTAACCGAACTTTCTGGGCACGGTGAACCTGTCGATAAGAGGCACCGCGGTATTCATGATAAGAATGGAATAGCAGACCCCTTCGGGATAGCCGCCGAGCTTTCGAATCACCGCCGTAAGCACCCCGCAGCCTATTCCGAATATTATTCCGCCCTTCTTCGTCATGGGCGAAGTGACCATGTCCGTGGCCATGAAGAACGCACCGAGGAACAAGCCGCCGCTGAACGCCCAGAAACCGAGCTTTTCAAAAAACTGCATGTCCTGGTACCATCCGAGCTGGCCGGCGTCCGCTCCCTTGAAGGGAATAATCATGCAAAGTATCACCGCGGTCGCGATGAAAGAAAGCGGCACTCTCCAATCCACGTATTTTCTGACAATCAGGAAAAGCCCGCCGATAAGGAGAAGCAGGGCCGAAGTCTCGCCGAGCGAGCCGGGTATATGGCCGAAGAACAAGTCGCCGAGCGAATAGGGGCCGGCGGCCTCGACGTTCATTTTAAGCGCGTTTAGCGGCGTCGCCTGACTGATTGCATCTATGTCCAGCGGCCGCGCCCAGCCCGACGTCATCTGAAGAGACCACGCGGTCAGGACGAAGGCCCGGCCCGCAAGCGCAGGGTTCCATATGTTGCAGCCGAGCCCGCCGAAAAGGTGCTTGGCCGCGGCTATCGAAAAGAACGCACCCACGACGACCAGGTACCACGAGACATTCGATGAAATAATCATCGCGAAGAGAAGGCCGGTGACAACCGCGGAACCGTCAAGCGCTTGTGAAAGCGGCTTTTTTCGAAAAGCAAGTATGGCAACTTCGGTCGCGACCGCAACCGCAATCGAGCCGAGAATTATGGCGATGGCAGGCCAGCCGAAGAAATAACAACCGGCCACTGCCGCGGGCGCAAGCGCCAGCACGACGGTCCACATTATTTTCGGTATGGATTCATCACTTCGAATATGCGGTGAAGTGCTGACAAGGAATTTGTCATCCATCTGCCTCTTATCTCCCTTCGGTGAATATTAATAGACGCCACTCTATACTAAACGGCCGCTTTCTTTTCCTCTTCCTCTTTGGCCTCTTTAGCCTTTTTGGCTTCCGCCCTGGCCCTCTCTTTTGCCTGCCTGGCCCGAATCTCGCCCTTGCCGTATTTGATGAACTGGACTATGGGCCTCTTGGCGGGACATACGTAAGTGCACGCCCCGCATTCGATGCAGTCGAGAATGTTCGCGGCCTGCGCAGCTTCTATGTTCTTGTTCTCAAGAAGGACCGAAAGCCTGCTCGGCATAAGATGCATGGAGCAGGCATCGTAGCAACGTCCACATCGGATGCAGGGCCCGTGAACTCCGACCGGTTTTCCTTCGAGGACGAGTATTCCGGAGGTTCCCTTGATAACCACGAGGTCGGTCGTATACTGCGCCAGCCCCATCATGGGGCCGCCGAGAATTATTTTGTTCGCCTTCTCTCTCAACCCGCAAAAGTCGAGAAGGGTTTTAATCGGAGTGCCGACGAGGGCGAGGAGGTTTTTGGGATTGACGACGCCTTCGCCGGTGACTGTCAGTACTCGCTCGATAAGCGGTCTCTTGAACTCGACGGCCTCGTAAGTGGCGAACGCGGTCCCGACGTTGTTGACGAGCGCGCCCACGTCCATGGGGAGCCCGCCGGAAGGAACTTCTCTATCGAGAATCGCCTTGATAAGCTGTTTTTCCGCGCCCTGCGGGTATTTGACCGGGAGCTCGATTACCTTAATAGATGGGTCGACTTTCTCGGCCGCTTCGCGCATCACTTTAACGGCGTCCGGCTTGTTCGCCTCAATGCCGATATACTTGTCCTTCGCGCCGACAATTTTGCAGAGGATACGAAGGCCCTGAATTATGCCGTCGGGTTTTTCCAGCATAAGCCGGTGGTCGGCGGTGAGATAAGGCTCGCACTCCACCCCGTTGAGGATGAACGAGTCGATATGCTTGCCCTTGGGAGGGGAGACTTTCACGTGAAGCGGAAAAGTGGCTCCGCCCATACCGACGAGGCCCGCCTCGAGAATTCGCTTCTTCATGTCGTCGATGCTCATGGAATCCACGTCGGAGGCTTCCACGTTGAGGCCGTCCGCCCACGATTCCTCGCCGTCGTTCTCTATCACGACCGAAGTCACGGGATTGCCGAAGATATGCTCGTATTGCCCGACGTCGGCCACCTTGCCGCTGACGGAAGAATGGACCGGCGACGAGACGAACCCGGCCGCTTCGCCCACCATCTGGCCCTTCTTGACCGCGTCGCCCTTCTGAACGACCGGCTTGCAGGGTGCGCCGAGATGCTGTGCCATGGGTATGCGAATGACCTTGGGAACGGGGGCTTCCTCGATGGGCTTGTCTTTACTAAAGTGCTTGCTATCGTCCGGGTGAACGCCTCCGGCAAATGTATGGACCATTTCTTTCTCCGTGAAGGACTCTCTGAAACTAATATTACTATTCGTCCGATTCCCGAGGTGGCGGAGAGTCAAGCAGGTTCCTTTCAATCCGCGCTTCTTCGCGCAGATGCTTCGTCAAATGTTCCACCTCGTGCCTGTCGGCATGACGGCTTTCCATTTCATTTAAAAGGTATGGCCTGACATCCTCGTATTTCAATTTGGACGCATCTTTGGTTTCCATAAGCTTGACTATATGAAAGCCGAACCGAGATTGTATCGGTTCCGCCACTTCGCCGGGTTTCAACTGCTCGAAAAGCGCGGGCACGAGCAGCTTGAATACGTTTTTGGAAGAGACCCATCCGAGGTCGTAGTATTCCGAGGTATAGCCTGCGCCGTATTCTTTCGCAAGCCCGGCAAAATTTCCGCCGGCTTTCAGTTTCTTCACGACCGTATCGGCGATGCTCCTTGAATTGCAACCCTTCCACTTTTCCTGCTTTTCTTTCAGCTTGGCCATTTCGAGTCTCAGCTTGTCTTTTCGAGCTTCGGGAGCCATGCTTATTTGAAGCTTCAGGTGCGCAATCCTGCTCTCGATATATCGCAGAACTTCACCCGTCGAAACCAGAATATGATAAGCCTTTACAACCCTGCCCGTTTGCTCGCCGTACCTGTTTTTGAAAAGCTCTTTCAAGCTGTCTTCGGCAGTCCTGGTGCTCTTGACTAACTTTTCGGCGAGCAGCAAAATGCGCGCCTCCCTATAGCCCGCCTTTCTGCGTTCTTCGAGAGAATAGCCGTAAAGGCTGAATTTCTCCTTGAGCTTGACCATGTCGTTCTGGCAGGAGGCAAGTTCCTGAAGAAGCGTTTCTTCCAGGCGCTCCTCCACCTCCTCTTGCGTAACCGAAATACCCTTCTCGCCTGCCTTCTGCTCTATAAGCATCTGGTCAATCAACTGCTCCATGAACTCGCGCGCCCGGCTTTCGAAAAACAACTTGTCAAACTCGGAGCGGGAGACTTCCTGCTTATTGACTTTGAGCACAATCCGGCCAGTGCCCGAAGATTTTTCATCCTGCGCAAGCACAATCGCGCATAACGCGGCGGCAATTATCACGGCCGTTCCGAGATGTTTGACCATATTCTTAAACCTTATTTCTTATGCTTATTCGTCAGCCGTCTGATTTTCGGAGCCACCTTTTCTCTGCCTGGCCTTGGTCTCCATATATTTGAGTATCTGTATCAACTGCGAATTGGAAAGCATGCCTTCCCGAAGCAATAAAACTCCCAGCAATTCATGGGAGCCTTCCTTGTCTATCTGCTTCTGAAGCTTCAGGGCTTCGTCAAGCTGCTCGTGAGTTATGAAACCCATTCTTATCGCAATCTCGCCGAAAAATTCCTTCTGCACCTCCGTCTCATCCGTATAGCCGTTCGGATGCTTGCGGTGCCAGACCCAGGCAGTTCTTACCATGGTTTCAAGGTCGCCGAACTCGGGCTTCCATCCGAGCTCTTTCATCGCCTTCTCATTGCTGGCAACAAGAGAAGCCGGGTCGCCGAGTCTCCTGCGCGAATCCACGGTTTTTATCGAGACGCCGGTAACTTTTTCGCAAACCTCGACAACCTCGCGGACCGAAAAGCCCACGCCGCTTCCGAGGTTAAAAATAACCGGCTCCGCATAATGCTTCTCGTAAGCTAGGACGTGCGCCCTGGCAAGGTCGGTTACGTGTATGTAGTCGCGGATGCAGGTGCCGTCATCCGTTTCATAATCCGTCCCGAAAATCTTCACTTGCTTTTTCTGCTTCAAGGCCACTTTGAGAACCAGTGGTATCAGGTGCGTTTCCACCCGGTGCGCCTCTCCGAGGTCTCCTTCGGAATCCGCACCGGCGGCGTTGAAGTACCTGAGCATCACCGGCTTTAGCCCGTGAGATTTCGCGTAATCGAGCATTATCTGCTCAATGAACCACTTCGACTTGCCGTACGGGCTGATGGGAACGCAGGAATGCTTCTCGTCGAGCGGAAGATACTCCGGCACCCCGTAAGTCGCGGCCGTGCTTGAGAATATTATTCTCCGGACATCGAACTCGAGCATGGCCCGAAGCAGGTTAAGCGTACCCAGAAGATTGTTCAGGTAATACTTCTGAGGGTCATCCATCGACTCGCCGACATAGCAGCAGGCTGCCATATGAAAAACAGCATCAATCTTGAAGTTTGTAAAAAGGCGATGGAGATGGTCGAAGTTTTTAAGGTCACCCTCTACGAGATGTCCCCCACGAATGGCCTTGCTATGGCCTTCGGAAAGATTGTCGAAAACTATCGGGTGATAGCCTGATTTTGCCAGCTCCAGGACAAGATGACTTCCGATGTAGCCCGCGCCGCCTGTTACAAGTACTGCCATAAGCTGTCCCGTCGTTGAAAAGAAGATGGAATTTTACCAGCGCCCTGCGCACTGTCAAGCAAAAAGACTTTCTATTGCCGCGAGGCTGCAAATCCGGATAATTAGATTGTATGAACCGCCTGAACATGTTATTATCAGCAGTTGAAATTGTGTGGGGAGCACCGGTATGGATGTAGAAACCAATTTCCCGCGCAGACGCAACGTAAGCCTAAATTTCAGGCTTGTTTTTTTTGTCTGCGCGTTCCTGCTAATTGCGAACGGCTTGTTCAGCTATATGATGACCCGCATCGAACACGACGAGCTTATCGCCGAAGTCGTCAACGGATCGAGACGTTTCAGCGAAGGCATCAAGCGCTCAACTCGCTACGCGATGCTCAAATTCGACCGCGAGGCGATGCATCACACTCTCAAGGAAATCGGAGACCAGGAAAGCATCGAGCGCGTACGCATATTAAACAAGGAAGGCGATGTAATCATATCCACCGTGCCCGAAGAAGTCGGTCGCAGAGTGGACAAGCAGGAAGAGGCCTGCTACGGCTGCCACGACGTCGATAAGCCGCTCGAACGCTTGCCCATGTCGCGCCGATGGCGCATCTACGGACAGTCAAACGACCGCAAAGTGGGAATCGTCGACCCGATTTACAACGAGCCGGACTGCTGGAACGCCCCGTGCCACCAGCATCCCGAAGACAAGAAAGTCCTCGGCGTACTCGATGTCATTATTTCTCTTAAAGAAGTAAACAATCTGCTCGCTTCCAGCGCCTGGAGGCGCACCATTTTCACGATTGTAATGATTATCGTCATGGGCGCAGGCATAAGTTACTACCTCTACCGTACCATCACGGTGCCCGTCCGCAGGCTCGTCACGGGAACTGAACGGGTCGCGACCGGCGAACTGGACTACCAGATTCCCATTACCGACTCGACAGAGATTGGGCACCTCGCCCAGTCTTTCAACAGGATGGCTATAAATCTGAAAGAAAAACAGCAGCAGGTCGTAAGGCAGGAAAAGCTGGCCTCGCTCGGGCAAATGGCGGCAGGCATCGTCCACGAAATAAACAACCCGCTTTCCGGCATACTCGTATACGCGAGGCTCATGAAAAAGCAATTGGCCAAGAACAACCTCCCTGCCGAAGATGCGATAAAGAACCTTGATAAAATCGACAGCGAAGTGCTTCGCTGCTCGAGAATCATACGCAACCTCCTCGATTTCTCCCGTCAGACGCCGCCCAAGTTCCGCAAGGTAAACATGACGCAGGTCATAGAAGAGGCACTTGTCGTACTCGGCCATCAGGCAAGCCTTCAGAACATCGAGGTCGTCAAGGATTACTCGCCCGACATACCCGAAGTGGAAGCAGATTTCGACCAGATGCGCCAGGTCCTGAACAATATGTTCACAAACTCGATGAACGCGATGAAAGATGGAGGCAAGATTACCTTGCGACTCTCAAAAGCAAGCCCGAACGCCCTTGAAAAGTCGCGCAATACTCTTATGATTGAAGTCACAGATACCGGGTACGGAATACCTCCCGAGAACATCGAAATGCTTTTTACTCCATTTTTTACGACAAAAGACAAGGGCGAAGGGGTCGGACTCGGGCTCGCCGTCGTCTACGGAATAGTTCAGAGACACAACGGCAGGATAGAAGTGACCAGCGAGGTCGGTAAAGGCTCCAAATTCACCATATATTTAAGGGCCGCGCAGTGAACGAGCAGGTAAATGTCCTTATTGTAGATGATGAAGAAATCATCAGAGATTCGCTCGCCGAATGGCTTGTCTCTTGCGGTTACAAAGTATATACGGCCTCGAATGGCAAGGAAGGCATCGAAGTATTAAAGAAAATCCCGGTTCGTATCGTCCTTGCCGACCTGATAATGCCCGTCATGGATGGAATATCATTTATCAAGGAGGCGAAGCGCTCTTTCCCTACCATTTCCATTGTTATTATTACGGCGCACGCATCGATTGAAACTGCAATAACAGCCATGAGAGAAGGGGCTTGCGACTATATTGAAAAGCCTTTCTGCCCCGAAGCCATAGAACTGATTGTATCGAACCTGGCGCAGCACCAGAGCCTTATCGAAGAGAACATGCGCCTCAAGCGCATCCTGCATGAGAAATCACGTCTCGAAGACCTCGTATACAAAAGCAAGGCGATGCAGGATATCGCGGATAAAATCCGCGCAGTCGCGCCTTCCAACGCAACCGTTTTAATCACGGGAGAAAGCGGAACTGGCAAAGAGCTCGTCGCAAAAGCCCTCCACAATCTCAGCCCGCGAAAAGACAGGTCATTCGTGCCCGTGGCGTGCACCGCGTTGCCTGAAACTCTTCTTGAAAGCGAGCTTTTCGGCCACGAAAAAGGCGCCTATACCGGAGCCGAATCCAAGAGAAAGGGACGCTTCGAAATCGCCGATTCCGGGACAATTTTCCTTGACGAAATCGGAGATATCTCGGAGAAAACACAACTCTCCCTTCTGCGCGTCATCGAGACGAAACAATTTTCCCGTATCGGCGGAAACGCTCTGCTGAATTCGGATGTTCGCATTATCACGGCTACCAACAGAAGCCTTCCCGAACTTGTTCAAGCGGGAAGATTCCGAACAGACCTTTATTACAGGCTGAATGTCGTCAATATAAACCTTCCCCCCCTGCGTGAGCGGCGTGAAGACATTCCGCTCCTCGCAAAACATTTTATGGATATGTTCGCATCGGAACAAAACAAGCCTGAAATCGAAGGTTTTGCACCTGAAGCGATTAAGACGCTAATGGAATGGAATTATCCGGGAAACGTAAGAGAACTCGAAAACATAATTGAAAACGCGGTCCTGCTGACCCGAAATACGATAATTTCCGACGAAGACCTCCCAAAACAACCCGATTTATCCTCTGAAATTTCCATCGAAAGAACAGACAACTTGTCTCTTAAAGAGCTTGAAAGAAGACATATTCTCAAAATACTCGAATCTACCGGCGGAAACCGCTCCAAAGCTGCAAAAATTCTCGGAATCGAACGTGCCACTCTCTACAATAAACTGAAAACCTACGGAATTATGTAAATTAATTATACACCTGTATTATTTTAAAACACAATTTTTGAAGCATCTCCTATAAAATATTACCCCTGATTTAACCTAACTACTTACGTACAATAGACTTACGTCTATTTCAAAACCAATGGCATGTCAATTGCTTAATACTTTTCTGTTGAAAATCAATTTCACAACTTATTAGAAGGAGGCGAGGGAAATGGAATCAGGAAAGAGTCCGATTCTTATAGTGGACGACGAAGAAATAGTACGGGAATCCGTTACGGAGTGGCTTAAAAGCGGGGGGTATAACGCCGAGTGTGCGGAAGACGGGTTGAAAGCTCTCGACAAGATTCAGAAAAGGAACTACGACGTCGTGGTCCTGGACATGAAGATGCCCGGAATGGATGGGTTACAAGTCCTTAAAAAAGTGCATGAAATAAATCCCGACACAAAGGTTATTATCATTACCGCATACGCAAGCGTCGAAACTGCGGTTCAGGCACTCAAGGATGGCGCGGTCGATTATATTGTAAAACCGTTCGAGCCGGAAATCCTCGAAGATTCGGTGGCCAAGTGGATAGGCAAGCCCAAGATTACATCGGGCAGCGCGCCGACGGAAACTTTTGCGCCGGACATGATTGAGAAAGACGCCGGGAAACCGGAATCATACATTTCGATTCTCGAGAAAATGAAAAACATGCTCGACGGCGGCGATGTCAATGATGTACTCGACCTTATCAATACCGAGCTTGGCATTGACAAGATAGAACCTGTGGATGCTTCCGAAAGCGTTATTGAAGAAGTTGAAAAACCTGTTCCACCGAAAGAGCAGGAACCTTTGCCCAAGGTTCAGCCCAAATCCATGCCGGTGCCGGACACCAAGGAAAAATACTGCGTCTGGATGAAAGCCGGTCTTGTCTCTTACCGGCTTTGCAGCAACAACTACAAATGCGAATCCTGCGATTTTGCGCAGAGTCTTCTTGAAAAGCAGCAGGCAGGAGCCGCATCCCCGGAAGTGCAGGAAGTATTGAAGCGGTTAAAAAGCCTGCCGGGACCGAAAAGGCTCTGCCGCTTCGCGCTCAAGGGCGACGTATCATACCGTCTCTGCTCCCGCCTCTATAAGTGCGAAACGTGCTCGTTTTCACAGATGATGGAGGAGAAGGAAGAAGCGGCACTCGCAAAGCTCCAGAAAAGAATGACGAAGAAAAAATAATATGGGGGATTTTTGTAAATAAGAATGCGCCCGCCTCTGAAACGGTCAAGTTTTGTGGCGGGCGCTTTGCTTTAATAAAAAAAGAGCGGGTGATGGGACTCGAACCCACGACAACAACGTTGGCAACGTTGTGCTCTACCAGCTGAGCTACACCCGCATGGCACGGCGCTTATTCTAACAAACGCAATATGGCCGTCAACTATTTTTTCCCGAAATTCATTCGTCCTTCTTGCGGGATATTTCCCGAAACCTTATAATTCATTCGTTCTGCTTTTTGTTTTGTCGTATATAAAAAAAACAACAAAGCCTCTTTGAAAGCTCTAACGCATTCCTCCGTGGGACGTATATGAATCTGGATATTCAGTTCGTCGTTTCGGGATATATCAGAAACCTTGGGGGTTGAAATGATTGTCCGTTTGTCTCTTGCATTAATGTCCGTCTTGGTTCTCGCAGCAATTGCTCCAAGCATCCTCGTCGCTCAGGAAGACGGAGACCTGATAAGGCTCCAGGAATATAATATCGAGATGCTCAACAAACTCGCTAAGGCGACCGTGGCCATCCATTGTGAAATCGAGGGCCGCAAATCGACCGAACCTCGCATCCCTCGCCGCGGCCAGATGCGCCGCCAGCAATCAGGCGGCAGCTACTTCGGGTCGGGCGTCCTTATATCCGCTGACGGATATGTTCTCACTTCGACCAGCGTCGTGCCTGCAAAGGCGAAAAACATCAAAGTCTATTTCGACGACGGCACCGTGAAGGAAGCTGACCTCGTCGGAGTCGAGGAGAGAAACAACGTCGCCCTGATTAAAATCGACGGCTCCGGCATGACGCACTTGAAGCTCGGCTCGTCGGGCGACGCGAAGACTGGAGACGTCGCCTTCACGCTGGGCAATCCTTACGACTGCATAATGAACGACAGGCAGGTGGCTTTCTCGATGGGCGTCATAAGCGGCATCTACAGGCTGCGCGGAGACGGGGACTACTCGGGAAGAGTAATCGAGACCGATGCCGCGCTGAACTCCGGAAGCGACGGAGGCCCGCTCGTCAACGCGAAAGGCGAGCTTATCGGGCTTATGAACTTGAGCTACTCGTATACGAAATGGCTCAATACGGCAGTCCCAATCGACCAGATTAAGCTCATCCTCGAGGACATTAAGGATGGCTCCGTGATTTATCCCCGTTACGGTTTGTCTATTGCCGATGAAACTGAACCATCGGGCGGAGTGGCGGTAACAAAGGTCAGTCGCGGCAGCCCGGCAAGGAACGGCGGGCTCCGCAGAGGCGATATTATTCTCGAAATCGACAATCTCCGCATAAACCATCCCGACGAACTCGCCGAAGAGCTCACGATTCTCCCCCCCGGAAGCGAGCTCGCGTTTCTTATCATACGCAACGAGGAGGAGAAGATTATAAAAATCATCTCCGACAAGTTCGTTCAGAAACAGGAGAAAAAAGAGCCCGAACCCGAACCGGAACCCAAGGTGCCGGGCACTATCGGACTGAGCATCTCCGAGGACCAGGGCGTCCTCCAGGTAACTAAACTCATCCCCGGCGGCGCAGCGGAAGATGCCGGAATAATAGCCGAGGATATAATCGTCGAAATAGACGGCAATTCGGTCGCGACTCTCGACGACATCGCCGGAATTCTCAAAGACCGGTTCGCAGGCGACAAGCTGACCGTAGTCGTCGAACGCGGCGGAGAACGAAAAGAAATAGAAATCACTCTAAAGAAAAAAGAATAAAAACTCTGACGGGGGAAAAAGTATGAGAAACGTTTTTTTGTTGCTTGTCGCAGCCGCCTTTCTCTCGGGCGCCCAGCCTCTCTACTCGCAGGAAGAGGTCGGGGCGGACAATCCGATGTCGAGGCTTCAGGAAGCCTTCCGGAATGCGGCCGACAAAGTCGAAAACTTCGTCGTAAGCATCGATGTCGAGCGCGACGCATCGAAACCAGAAACTGCCGATGAAGAGGCGCCAAAGCCCGTACTCGGGCGCGAAGCCCAGAAACGGCCGGGCAAATACTATCGCAGACCGAAAGGCCCCGTCAGCGGCATCCTCATTTCTGCCGACGGCTATATCTATACCTCCTGGTACAATGTCCGCGGCGACAACATCGAAAGAATAATGGTTACGCTCCCCGACGGCAGTCGCCTCAAGGCTCAAAGGCTCGGATGGGACGAGAACACAGACATCGCAGTGCTGAAGGTCGACGGCAAAGACATGCCCCACGCTGAGTTCACGGCAACCGACCATCTCAAGCCAGGCCATTTCGTGATTGTTGTCGGCAGGGGCGACGACAGGCTGAGCCTTACCGTCAACTCGGGCATTGTCTCCGCGGTGAACCGCCTCGAAGGCAGAGCGATTCAGATTGACGCCGCGCTCAACTACGGCAACACCGGCGGACTCGTGATTGATATAGACGGGAAGGCGCTCGGAATCGCCTGCCACGTTTCCGATCGGGCGGTCACGGGCCAGAACTCCGGGGTCGGATTTTTCACGCCCCAGAGCAAGCTGGCGGAAAACCTGCCACTTATGAAGAAAGGCGCCGTAATTCCCAAGGAAAAGAAGCCCTTCCTCGGCGTCCAGGCCTCGGATGGCGCGAAGGACATCGAAGGCGCGGAAGTCGTCCGGGTATTGCCGAATACTCCCGCCGCCGAAGCCGGGATGCAGGACGGCGACATAGTCGTAGAATTCAACGGCTCGAAAATCATAGACTGGGACAGCCTCCGCGAAGAAATCGCGAAAACAATCGTCGGCCAGGCCGTGAAGCTGAAAGTCAAACGCGCCGACAAGATTGTCGAGCTCGACCTTACAATGGGTGAAAAACCGTAGAAAGGAGCCTTCACGTGGCTAAACGTCTCCTTATCGTCCTGATACTTGCAGTCATACTGCCCTGCTCTGCCGCGTTAGCGCAGGAAGATGACGCGACCGGATTCGCCAGGGATGTTCAGAAACAGCTTGCGGACCTCGTGGCGAAAGTTTCGCCCGCATTCGTAAACTTCGGTGGCGGCTCTGGCATCGTCGTATCTCCCGACGGGCTCGTTATAACCAACAATCACGTCGCAGGCAGGTCGAACAACTGGACCGTTCGCATGCCCGGCGGCCCCAACGGCAAGCGTTTCACCGCCAAGATGCTCTGGAAGGACACCACCGGCGACATCGCCGTTCTGCAACTCGAAACGAACGGAGAAAAGGTCCCGTATATCGACATGGCCGACTCCGACAAGATTCGCGTGGGAGAGTTCGCCGTCGCGCTCGGCACCCCCTTCATGACCGCAAACGAAGACTCCGTTCCCACAGTCTCCTTCGGAATCGTCAGCGCCATCCATACCAATAGGGGCGGTTACTCGGACGCCATTCAGACCGACGCGCCGGTAAACCCCGGCAACTCCGGCGGCCCGCTTATCAACATGAAAGGCGAGTTGCTTGGCATAAACGGCCAGATTCGCGTTCGCTTCCCGTATCGCGTCAATACCGGCATCGGCCTCGCAATCCCGACGAACCAGATAAAGCGCTTCATGGAAACCTACAAGGAAGTCAAGGACGGAAGCGTAGTCTATCACGGTATGGTAAACGGCCTCGACCTGAAAAAAGAGCCCGCCTGCGCAAAGGGCGCGCTCGTCGAGAAAATCAAGAAAGACTCGACGGCCGAGAAAGCGGGCTTCAAGGTAGGCGACATTATCACCAAAGTGAACGAATATGATATTTACAACTACGTCCGGTTCCACGGCGTCGTCGGAACATACCCCGAAAAATCCGCCCTGCAGGTAACGCTTCTCAGGGATGGCGAGGAAAAGACCCTGGCAGTGACTCTCGACAGGCGTGGCGGCGGGCGGGCGTCGCAGGTGAAGTCGAACCCCAAAGCCGCCTTCCTCGGGGTCGTCTTCTCGCAAGTCCCTAACAACGATGGCGTCGAGCTCCAGCAGGTCGTTCCCAATACGCCTGCGGACAAGGCGGGCATGAAGGCAGGCGACATTATCACCGAATTCGACGGGAAGAAGATTGAAAATCCCGACGACATCCGCAAAGCCCTCGGAGAGAAAAAGCCCGGAGACAAAGTAAAAGTAAAAGTTCAAAGAGACGGCGAAACGCTCGAACTCGAAGTCGAACTCGAAGCCCGGGGCAACAGGTAGCCCTCCGAGTCGGAGAAATACATGCGTTTCATAGCAACCGCAATAATCGCCGCATTGCTGGCTGGTTGCGTTCAGCCCGGCACCCCGATACCGGAGCATCGCAACCGCGGACTTCCCCGCAGCTTCCCGGTGGACTTCCCGCTTCATGCGCTCTTTTCCGTCGAAGGCACGGGCAAGAAACTCGCGTGGGACGAGGGAGATTATTTCATCGTCAAGTTCGTCACCGAATTGAAGCCGCAGGACATACATTATTTCTTCAGAAAAGAGCTGGCCACCGACCGCGGCTATCAAATGCTTAGCGAAACTGCGGACGCCGTAGGCTCCGGTTTTCTCGCATTCGGCAAGGGAAAAAGAATCGTCGAAATAACCGTCGGCAGCGAAAAAGGTAAAAATACTATCCTCTTGAGACTCAAGGACAAAAAATCCGGCGCCGGGCGCTGAACGTTGTTTCTCTTATAATAACTGCCGGACCTCCTCAATCAGCATGGGTGGAGTCCGCAGGTTTTTATATATGTGTGGTGTTGACAAACCTCAGTGCTGAGGTTATATAAATCGTCCTTTGTACCCCCGATATCTTAAGTTTATGGATTCTTTATCTGGAGGAGGTACTGATGACGGAAGCAGTCAAGGAGGCGACGGCGACCACCGGCACGACAGTCGCGCAGCCGGTCGCGCAGCCCGTGAAAACGGAAATCGTCGACAACACATCGAACCCCGCCCCGCTCGGGCTCATGGCGTTCGGCATGACGACGGTTCTTCTGAACCTTCACAACGCCGGCATTTACCCGCTCGACAGCATGATTTTCGCAATGGGCATTTTCTACGGCGGCATTGCCCAGGTTATCGCCGGGATTATGGAGTGGAAAAAGAACAACACGTTCGGCACGACCGCGTTCTGCTCTTACGGCCTTTTCTGGTTGACGCTTGTCGGGCTCTGGGTATTTCCCAAGCTCGGATTGATCGAGGCGCCGCTTACGGAATCGTCAATGGTGGCATATCTCTTCATGTGGGGACTCTTCACCGGCCTGATGTTCATAGGCACGCTCAAGCTCAACCGTGCTCTGCAGGTGGTATTCCTTTCGCTGACCATCCTCTTCTGGCTTCTGGCCGCAAGAGATGCGCTTGTCGGCACCAAAGCAGGCGAGGTAGTAGGTCTCATCGCCGGCATCGAAGGTATCTTCTGCGGCATGTCCGCGGTCTACACCTCGATTGCGCAGATTCTCAACGAGGTTTACGGAAAAACAATCCTTCCCATCGGCCCCGTCCAGAAGTAAGCGTTACTCGCTAAACAAAAAGCCTGTCCTTCACCGGACGGGCTTTTTTATTTTACGTTATGCCTATCATCGCAAAACCTATCAAACATTTTCTGTCGTTACTCTTGCATCCTATCAATCCCGCACATGAAAATTTGATTGGAATGAAGAGAAGTGTGTGGAATTTGATTTTGGGTGGGGATGGATGTATTATTATATTATGAAAAAGGCGATATACATAATTGCTGCAGTATTTCTAATTCATCTTATTCCCTTTTACTTAACAGTCAATGCACAAGATGATTCACAGCTTCCAGAATATCTCACGAAGGAAATAGACCAACTCGTAACATTACTTGCAAGCAACCGGAATTCTTCTGATCCTTTAGTTGATAACCAACTTGCCGAGCTTTTGAAAAACCCTATTTACCTTGATTCAATACTTGACTATCTTAAACATCATCTCTCAGAAGCTGAAAATAGCAGCGTGAAAGAAAGTATCGAGAAAGCTGCCGGAGCATATTTCAAGTATTCTATTACTGCGACACTGCAGAACAAGTACCCTTCAATCATAGCAGAAGTAACTTCAACTGACGCGAAGGTTCGTGCTTCAATTGCAGAGATGCTTGGCAAGGCACAGCATAAGGATGCAATCGCTACTCTTGGCATATTGCTTAAGGATAACAACCCTGATGTTCGCGCCTCGGCCGCCAAAGGATTTCGTGAGTATAAGGCATTTAAAAGAATTGCCCTTCCATTTCTTATTTCTGCACTTGGTGATAGTAATTCAAAGGTGCGAAGTACGGCTGCGGAATCGCTATCATGGCTTCATAGCCCGGAAGCCCTCGAACATCTCATAAAGGCGTTTGATGACCCGGATACAGAAGTCAGAAAAAAAGCTATTCAAGCGGCAGGTCACATCCAACACAAAGATTCGGTTGAAGCTCTTACGAGAATGCTAAAGCACTCGGACGATTCTACCAGAGCTGTTGCAGTGCATTCGCTTGGCCTGGTGGCAAGCCTTGAAGAAAGAGGACTTTTTATAAAACATCTCACCGATGAATCTGCCGAAGTTCGCAAAAATGCAATTTTTTCATTAGCACATATCAAGGACACTGAGTCAATTCCCTATTTTATAAAAGCTCTTGATGATTCGGATGAAGAAGTTCGTGCAAATGCCGCTTGGGCCATCGGCTGGGTAAGAGTGAAATCTGCCGCTAAGCATCTTCTTAAAGTACTCGATGACAAATCTCCTAAGGTGCGCGCTTATGCTTCTTTTGCAGTGTATCAACTTGGATATGACGGCGCTGTTGACAAATTAATGGAACTGTTGAAAGACCCAACTGAAGATGTGCGAGCAAATGCCCTAATAGCGCTGAATTCTATTGGCAATCCCAAATCCCTGTCTTGCCGCATAGAGGCAATTTGCTCAGATGAGCATATTAGAATGAGATTTTGCGCAATAAGCTCGATAAATTCTAAAGAAAGAACGGATATTTTTAAAGCCCTGCTGAATAAACTGGACAACCCGGATAAAAACATCCGCGCGAGTATCTCCAAACTGATGTATGATATTGAATTTCCCAAGAATGCAAAATCTGATCTCCTCGATATGCTTCGCAATGGTAGTCCCTACAAGCGCGCAGGTGCTGCCACCGCCCTCGGATATATGAATATTTTTTTATCTGAATCAGACCTTATCAACGCACTCTCTGATAACGAGGAATGCGTCTGCGAGGTAGCCGCAAGCACGCTTGGCAAATTAAAATGTGAAAAGGCTCTTGAACCGCTTATGAAAGCCCTTGACGATACGTCAGACTCCGTTCGCGAGGAGGTTGCGAGTGCACTTGGTAAATTGAAAAATGGAAAGGCTTTCGAACCGCTTGTGAAAGCCCTTGGGGATAAGTCAGCACGAGTCCGCCGTAATGCCGCATGGGCACTGGGCAATATTAATAATACTAATGCAGCACCTGAACTTTTCAAAGTGCTTGATGACTCAGAAGAATCTGTCCGAGTAAACGCCGCCAACGCACTTGCGTTGCTCCAAATATCTGAAGCCGCCGATTCTCTCATTGACTTGCTGGTAGATGACAGTCCTTTAGTACGCAGTATAGTTGCCCGCTCTCTCGGTTATTTAAAAGCTAAAAAGGCAATAAAGCCGCTCGCATCGCTTCTGAAAGATCCTGACGAAAATGTACGCCAGGCTGTAGCTTATGCCCTTGGCGCAATAAAAGACAGTGATTCCGTGACTCCTCTTATTGATGCACTATGCGACGGGAATGCGCAGGTTCGTCTTAACGTCGCGCGGGCGCTTGGCGAAATCAAGGACAACAGAGCCATTCCGGGGCTTGTAAGGACACTTGCAGATAGGGATTATAACGTACGCATTCGCTCGGCAATCTCATTGGGAGAAATTAAGGACAAGCGTGCAATAGATCCACTTTTAAGAGCTCTCGGTGATTTAAATGAATCAATGCGTAGAAATGTTGTTTTAGCTCTTACAAAATATCAAGATTCAAGGGTTGCGGATATTCTGATTACCCTGCTGAATGACCATGATTATTTTGTACGATGTACAGCTGTCGACGGTCTTGGCGTCAGAGAACCGGGAATAGCTTTCAAACCTCTTCTGAAAGCCTTTACTGATAGCAACCTTAGCGTAAGGCGCTGCGCAATAAAATGGCTTGGTAAAATCAACGACCCCAGTCTCCTTGACATTTACATCAAGGCTCTTGAAGATCCCGACGACGATATAAAAAAGACTGCGGCTACTCGACTGGGCGACTTTAGAAATGCAAAAGCTTTAAAACCTTTAATCCAATTACTTGCATCAGATGCCAGCGATTTACCTGAAGCTGCAGCAAGGTCTTTAGGTAACCTCCGTCACGCAGGTGCCGTGGAGCCACTTGTGAATGTCTTACTTCACAAACGTTGGGATGTTGTTCGAGCTGCCCAACATGGCCTTACTGAGATTGGAAAAACACACCCGGATCTGATATTGAAAATCTATGAAGAAGAGACAGATAAAACGAAAAAAGAGCGGCTAAAACAAGTAATTGAGTGGCTTTTTCCTAAGCCTTCACGTTAGAAGTAAATTGATTACTTTTATCGTAAACGGCTTTTTCTGAAAAATGTTTTTCTTCGTAACTCATTATCACACCTGAACTTACGCAAATCAGGAAAGTTTTTTAGAAAATTTTTTATTTTTTCTGCTTGGATGGGGTCAAAAACGGCGTCTATATATATAGAGGAGTTGTATCTTCCAAAGCCCCGGCGTTCACGCCGGGGATGACGCATTGCGTGCATGCAAATCCACCGTGAAATAAATCCATTATGCGATTGTATATACAGTCGGTTTGTAGAATGGTTCGACCGATGGCGAAACGGTGATTTCAACGCAGAGGGAAGGAAGAGGATTAAGGAGAACATAGAGAGACAATAATGGAAAAAGAAAAGGCCAGAATGAATCTAATAAAAACCTTTTTCAGAGAAAACTTTGCAGGAAAGGAAATATTTAAATTTGACGCTGAAAACTCCCACGCAAATATGACAAAAGACCCGTCGATATCTGTAAAATTATGCCGGAAGTGCTTTGCTTATAAGGAGTTAGGATTACAAACGACCGTAAAGGCCTCGAAAGGCATTTCCATTCAAAATGAAGGTCAAAAAAGGTTGTTATTCTTCCTTTTTATCGCCTTCTTCCGGAGTTTCGGGAGTTTTCTTCTCGGTTTCCTTTTCTGGCCGGAGAAGCGGTTCCACCCTCTTCACCCTGCTCTTCGGGATGGAGAACATACTGCCGTCGCTTCGAAGGAAGCGATAGTCTATGGGGCCTTCGTGGAGTATCTGTCCTTCCCAGACCTGGTCGTCGTCGAGCGTGATTTTGGCCTGCCTGCCGGACATCTTCTTGGCCATTTCGCGCTCGATTTCGTCGAACCTGCGCTCGACGAGTTCCGCAAGGTCTTTCGGCTCGGCGCTTTCAACGTAGTTGCGGACGATGTCCATATGACTGTCGCCGAGAAGCTCGAAAAGCCTGGCAATATCGTACTTACGCCGCTCGACCTCGTTCTGGACGATTGCGTCGAGCCGCTTCTTGAGAAGGTCGCGAAGCGTCGGCATGGTGGCGGTTTCGATTCGCTCGCGAACGACGGGGTCGAGCCCCTCACCGAGAAGGTCCGCAATTTGTTTCGTCTCCATCTTCTTGAGCCTGCCCTGGAGAAGCTCTCCGACCTGCTCCGGCACGAGCGTCGCAAGCTCTTCGGCCTTGAGCTTCGTGATGTGCTCGTTGAGCACGGGACCGGCCTTCTCGCCGAGTTGGAGGTAAATGTCGGTCGGTTCGAGTTCCTTGACAATCCGTCTGAGGTCGGCCCATTTCTGGGCCTTGCCGCCGAGCTTGCCTCGCGATATCGCGGGCATGGCGAGGTAACGTTTGATTTCCGCCTCGAGCGCAGCCACGTAGCTGTCGGGCGTATCGGCCTGGAATTCGCCGGCTGCCGCGAGCGCCTGCTTCAAGGATTCGCGCGCATCCTCGTAATCTTCCGCGCGGAACTCCGAAACGCCCTTGAAGTAGAGCGAGCTTATAGCCACGGTCGAATCGAGCCTGTCCGACGCCTGCGAAGCTTTCCGGGAGCTGATGTAAAGCCCTATGGCAAGCGCGAGGCACGCCAGGAAAAGCACGGCGACGACGACCTTCGAGAACCCGCCCTCGGCCGAAGATTCGCCTCTCGGCTTTTCCTCGGGCTTGTCACTTTCGTAGCCGCCCTTTTCGGGCTCGGGCGGTTTCATGTAATCGGAGCCGAACCTGACGAAACTGCTTTTACGTGCCACATTAACCTCCGGAATAAATCATTTTTCCATATGAGCGATTTCCTTGACCTTGAGACCGCCTATGAAACCCTGGCCGGAAACCTTGATGGAAACGAACTCGGGCTCGTTGATTATGTCAAGGTAAACCAGCGTGACGTCGAACGGGCCTACCGCGTCGACCGCGGTCACCGGCGTATAGTAGGATTTGCCGGATACGAAAAGCCCGCCCTCGACGATATTAATCGGCCCCAGCGCTATATGCGTTTCGTTAGGGCCTTTCTTGGAGATGGTGAGAGTGAAATGGCTTTTGAAAAGGAGCTTGATATACCCCACTTTCTGAGGAACCATGAGCGTCGCCTGGGCGCTGCCCTTGATACGGCGTATCTGGAAGTAGATTCTGCCGAACCCGTCGCTCTCAATAAGCCTTATGCGCTTGACGAACGGTATTGTCTGGTTGAGCACGTCTGGGTCGGTAATCATTTCGGAAAAGACCTTCTCGAAATCGCTGCCGGAAATAGCGACGTTGCCGAGGGATTCGAGGGTATCGGCGACGAGCTTGATTCCTATGGACTTGTCGGTCGCGGCGACTATGCTGGCGCGCATATCGCCGAAGACCTTGCGCACTTCCGCGTAGGTCAGGAACTTCTTCTTGGCGTAGTTGTCCTTTTTCTGGGCCTCCGGCTCCATCGCGAATTCGGATGCCTTGAGAACGGCCTCGACCGGGATAAGCTCCTGGTACGATACCGACGCGAAGAAGAAGTGAATTCCGACAAGGACTGTCACGAAAAACCTGATATGCAGACTGAGTCCGAGAAACGCGATAAGCACGAGAAGAATGGCTATGCCGTTGAGGAAGCCCCAGTGCCCGACTATCGGAAGGGCCAGAAGGGTCACGAAACTTCCGCATGCAGCACCGAGCGAGAGCGTTACAATGAACCATTTGAGGGAAGTCGCTTCCCTGACCACCGGGTTGTTCCGGATTTTCGCAGTTCCCGGACCGACGACGGTGGATGTGGACATGGCGTGGAGGCGAATCCTCCATGCCGCGGGCGCGATTGTGGCAAGCATAATGCTCGCCGGCAGCACGAGCGCTGCCGAGAAAAGAATGGAAGATGCGTAAGGCCCCATATCTTTCGTGAGGAGAAGCTCCTGGAGCCGGGGCGCAAGCCAGGAAAGCAGAAAGACGAGTATCCCGCTCAGAAGGCAGAGCACGAAGAGCAATTGCGGCGCTCGGAACGCTCGCGCAAGCGGCCCGCCGAGAATCATGCCGAGGGCGATGGAAATAAAGAAAATACCCGTAAGGTCGGACCAGATAAGCGAATTATTTCCATAAGACTCGGAAAGAACGGCGCTTACGCTCAAATGGAGCGCAACGAGCGCCGCACCGGCCAGAAAAACTATTATCCATATCCTCATATGCTCTTCCTCAAGTATAATTCTACCATGCCTGCCGTCGTTGTCAAATCCAACTACTCATTTTCAGAGCCTTGCCGACTGAAGTATTTTTTGCCTGAATTACCCGAAAATCGGGACATTGATGCCCCCTATGGAGCCTCGGAACTTGACTTTCAGAAAGGTTATATGATAATATATACGAGCCTGCAAGGAGGGTTCTGGTGAAATCCATAGTACTTCTTTCCGGAGGGCTTGACTCGACCGTCTGTCTTAAAAAGACGGTCGACGAAGGCAACGCGCTTTTGGCTCTTACTTTCGACTACGGTCAGAAAGCTGCAAAAAAAGAGCTGGCGGCAGCACGAAGCATCTGCAGAAAACTGAAGGTGAAACATCAATCAGTTAACCTGCGTTGGCTCGGGAAACTGGGGAACAGCGCCCTGCTGGCAAACAACCCGAAAGTTCCGCAACTCGACGAGGGAGCAGACAAGAAAGACCTGCAAAAAGCCGCGCGGGATGTATGGGTGGCCAACCGCAACGGGGTATTCATCAATATAGGTGCCGCTTTCGCCGAGGGCATGGGTTGCGAATCTGTAGTTGCGGGCTTCAACCGTGACGAAGCGGAACTCTTCCCTGACAATAGCGTGCAGTACCTGGCGGCCGCCAATACGGCTCTCAGATTCAGCACCTTGAGCGGAGTCAGCGTCGCGAGCTATACGGCGTACCTCTCGAAAAACGAAATCCTCAAGCTCGGAATGGATATAAAGGCGCCGCTCGACCTTATATGGTACTGCTACCTCGGTGGGCAGTCGCCCTGCGGACGATGCCAGTCCTGCATTAACTTCAAGAAGGCTAAGGAGTCGCTCTGATAATGGGCTTTTTCTGAAAAGGACGAGAACCGCGCAGGGGACGCGGGCCGGGATTCAACTTCGGCGGAAAGTGGACGAAAGTTACCGCGCTCTTGGTAACCGCCACCGTCATCCTTTTCGTATTCACATACGGAAACAGGCCGTCCACGGAAAATCCCTCGCGCCTGATATCGCTTTTGACGATAGATTACGCCTCAATCGCCCGCGGCCAGATATGGAGGCTCCTTTCGGCGCCCTTCGTGCATTCGGGAATATTGCAGCTCTTTTTCTGCTCACTCGGGCTTTATTTTTTCGGGGGATACGTTTCGCGCAGGCTCGGAACGGCATGGTTCCTTTTCACATACGTATGCTGCGGCGCGTTGGGAGGCTTCCTCTCCGCGCTTGTCTCGGGCGGCGGAAGTTTCGAGGCGGCTCCGGCCGCCGTTTTCGGGATAATATTTCTCTGCATGATATATTTCCCCTTCATGTACTTTTTCCGGAAAACGACGGCCAGGCGTCTCGGGCCGATAATTATCTGCGCGATACTGCTTTCGAGCCTGACCATTGCGGTCGGCGACGTGGCGTACCTTGCGCAGCTCGCGGCCCTGCCGCTCGCCTACGGGATATACAAGCTCGAACCGCTGGTGGAGCGAATCAGAAGCTGGCGCAAGCTGAGACGCGAGATTGTGGGCGCATTCACGGAGGCGGAGCGCGAGGAGCATCTCGACAGGCTTCTGAAAAAAGTCGCAAACGAAGGGATGGACAGCCTTAATAGAAAGGAAAAACACTTCCTTCAGACTGTCAGCAAGGAATACAGGCGAAAAAAAGTCAACAATCACTGAGACGGGAGACGGGGATTGCCTGAAGCCGCATTCATACATACTGCGGATGTAAACCTGAGGGAGTCGAGCGAACAATCGATTCCGCTCGTGCGATGGCTTCTCGATAAATGCACCGAGCGCAATGCAGCCCTTCTGGTGGCTGGGGATTTCTTCGAAAGCGAGGACGAAGCCGCCCGCCTGCGCTCAAAGGTAAGGGAAGTATTCGCCGAGGCGCCGGACATTGCCAAATTCATCCTCCCGGGCAACCGGGACGCTGGCGCCTACTCGGAGAACGCCGACTTTGGCCCCAACTTCCACGCGCTTTCGAACGCCCCTTTTTCCACCGCCGTTCACTCCGACGTGCATATAGTCGGATTCCCCTTCGTTTCCGGCTCATCTCTGAGAGCACAACTCGATGATTACACTTCTCCCGGAAAACCGCTCGTGGCTTTAATGCACGGAACCTATTTCGGCAAGGGCAGCCACAGCTATTTCGAGGATGTAAGGGAGAGAGCCGAAGACTTCTACCCGATTTACGGCTCGGACCTCGAAGATATCGGCTCCTGCTACGCCGCCCTCGGCCATTATCACAAGCAGCATTCCTCGTTCGTTCACAAGGACGCGGCAGTCTGCTACCCGGGAACGCCTATGGCACTGAACTCGGGCGAAATCGGCATAAGGACCGTGGTCGCAGTCAAGATAAACACGGAAGCGGGCGAGACCGATATCGAGAGGATTCCCGTTCCGCTGGGCACCTACTATACCAGGAAGGATATTGAAATATTCGCCTGCTCCGAGGAGAAATCGCTCGCTGACCTCGAGGAAATGATGCAGGAAAGGGCGGACAAGCGCGCAGTCCTGACCATACGCCTGAAGGGAAACATACATCTTCTGGAAAGGGATATGAACGAGCGCCTTGCAGAATTGAGAGGAAAATACTCGGGCCTGTTTGCAAAACTGGTCCTGCGCAACGAGACAATCAGCTTCCGCAGCCTGATAGATGAACGCCCCCTCGTCAGGGACTTCATGGCGAGGCTTGCGGCAATCGAAGAAATGGACGAGGATACGAGGGCGAGGGCTCTGGAACTGGGATTGCGGGCATTCGACAGGGCGAAAGGCTACCTGCGTTGAAGATAAAGGACATCAACATACACAAGTTCGGTCCCATGGAGGGTTTCAGGCTCGAAGCCGCGCCCGTAACGGTGATATACGGCAGAAACGAGTCGGGGAAGACGACCATACTCGACGCGCTTCTCGAAGCGCTTTTCAGCGTGTCCGACCGCGAAGTGAAGAAGGATTTCGAAGGAATCGACAGGTACGAAGAAGGAAACGCTCTCGAGGGGAACGTGAGCATAGAGAGGCGAGGCACAGTCCTCACCTACCCGTCGTCCACCGGCGACACCCTCGACAAGCTGGCCGGTTTCCCGCCGGTTTATATAAGAAACCTTCTCGTTGTCCGCGACAGCGACCTGCAGTTTTCGGAAAAACACTCTGGATGGTGGTCCGAGGTGAAAGACCACCTTTCCGGTTTTGCGGGCGGGCTCGATGCGGTCGCCGATAGCGTGTGCGACGAAACGGGAATGACGAAAGAGGGAGACTGGATAAACGAAAAGGGCCGCAGGATAAAAGACGAAGTTAACAATCTCCGTGATACGGAGAAAGACATAGAATTTCTCCAGGAAAAGGTCGAAGAACTCGCAAGGCTGCATTCGAAGCTGAAGCAACTCTCGGTCAAGCGCGAAGTGACCCAGAAACACCTCGCACTTCAAAAGCGCGCGCACCAGAAGGAACAACTGGAGACGGCGACGGTGCTCAGGCGCAAATACGCAGAAGAACAAAAGCACCTCGAGGAACTGCTCGTATACGGCGACGACATCCATACCTCGTGGCGCAAACTGGAAACCGAGATGAAAGGCGTCGAAGAGAGCATCGCCGCTTTGGAGCACCAGAAAAGCGGAGCCATCGAGAAGATAAACGAAACTGAAAAAGAGGCTGCGCACCGCGAGGAAGAGGCGAGAAACTGGACGAGAAAAGAATCTGAAATAACTCCCGAAGTCAACTCCGGGCTTCATGAGACAAGACAGCTTTATGAAAAGGAGCGAAAACTCCTGGCGGACCAGAACTTCCTTATCGGAGGCGTTATCATACTCTGCGCGCTTTCGCTTCTCTTTCTCGTCTTTTCGATATTCAGGAGCCCAAACTACTGGCTGCCTACGGTCGCTTGCCTCGGCGCGGCCGGCACCTGCGCAGGCTTCTGGCTTTTCAGACGCAAGCTCAGCAGGCAGCTCGCAATCCTGAAGCAGGACCTATTGCAGAAATTCAGGTCTTTTGGCGAACAGGCATCGGACATAGATGACATAGAGACCTGGATTTTCACGGCAAGACAAAGTTCCGAGCAGGCAAAGGGTGCGGCCGAATCTCTGACGCACGAGGCGGAACGCGAACGCAACGAGCTTCAGCAGATTGCACTGCAAATGGATGACAAAAAAGATTTCCTGAAGAGACTTAATATGCAGTTGGTTTCGCTGAAAGAGGAAACAGACTGCATAATGATAGAAGACCTCGAAGCTAAAATCGGCGAGCGAAATCACACCCGAGATGAAATCCAATCGCTCGAAGGCAGGATAAACCTACTGCTCGGGTGCGCGACGGAAGAGGATTGGGACGAGAAACTCGGCGAACTCGAGGAATACGTAGACATAGAAGCGCTCTGGGACGAGGACACCCAGAAAAGGCTCGAAGCCGAGCTACCGCTTATTGCCGAAGAAGAAAAGCTGGTAAACGAGCAATGCATCGCGGTGGAAAAAACGCTTATAGAGCACGGGTGCAATTCGCCGGAAGAAGCCTGGCAGATGCAGGAAGATGTGACGCGCAGGCTTCTGAGCTATGAACTCGACCGCCGCGCCGCGGAGGTTGCGCTCGGTGTGATAACCGAGCTCTCAGAACACCAGGACACCATAATAAATACGGTGCTCGAATCGGGCAGCGACTCGGCGACGCACTATTTCAGGCAAGTGACCGGTGGCAGGTACAATAACATATTCTGGCGGGACGACAATCTCTACGTTCAGACGCCCAACGGAAACACGCTCGACATCGGCTCGCTTTCGACGGGCACCAGGGCGCAACTCCAGTTTTCGCTGAGGATGTCACTGCTTCAGCACCTCTTCGGCGGAGAGCCCCTCTTCCTCCTGCTGGACGACCCATTCCTGTCAAGCGACCGTGAGCGGGTCAAGGAGATGCTCGGCATGCTCGCCGACTTTTCCGGTCAGGGATGGCAGATATTCTACTTCACCGTGGACGAAGAAGTGCCGCTGATTTTAAAAGATATAGACCCGGACAACGTTACGGTCAAGAACCTCGAACGACTTGAGGTTTAGACATCCCCAAGTCCGTCTCCGGGCAGGGCTTCGCCGTCCGGTTCTTCTTCCTCGTTGAAATCTTCCATTTCGCCAGGCACATCCACGCCGCTATCCGGCACTCCTTCTTCACGCAGTATCTGGGAAATGCGGACGCTTCGCTCGATAGAACGGTCCTGGAAGAAGGATATGACCGGCGTATATTTCATTCTGACTTCCTGAAAGAGTCTTTTTTGAATGAAGGCTTTCGCGTGTTCGAGGCTTCGAAGGGTGTTCCTCTGCTCGGCCTCTTCCCCAAGCACCGAGACGAATACGCTGGCGCTTTTCAGGTCTTTGGAAATTTTCACTCCGGTGACAGTGCAGAATCCGCAGCGCGGGTCTTTCATCTCGTGGATTATTATCCTGCTTATGACCTGCTTGACGAGGCCTTCGACCTTTTCCCTGCGATGGGACTCTCTTTTGAACGGAACAGTCATTTAAACACTCTACAATATCTCAATTTCAGAAGAGGTGATTTCAGCATAAGGATTTTGCCTTGCGTAGCCCAGCACCTTGGAAAGCGTACTTTCGGTAAACCTGCCGTCGTTGGAAACGAAGGCAACGCAGATATCCGCGAACTGCCTGTTGTCAAGGTTTCCGACTTCGGCGACCGAGATGTTAAACTTGTTCTTGAGCCTGTCCTTGATGCTTTTAATTACGCTTCTTTTTTCCTTGAGGCTGTGCGACTCCCTGATGAGGAGCCGCATTCTAAGGATGCCGACCCTTACGGCAGCGTTATTCGAGCTTGCGCGCAACTTTTTCTATCTCGTAAGCTTCAATTATATCACCGAGCTGAATGTCGGAAAACCCGCTTACGCCGACACCGCACTCGAAACCTTCCTTGACTTCGCGGACATCGTCCTTGAATCTTCTCAAGCTGTTGATGTTGCCTTCATGGATAACCTCGCCGCCTCTTTTGATGCGCGCCCTATTGTTGCGGGTTAACAGCCCGTCGAGCACCTGGCAGCCCGCGACGGTTCCGACTTTCGATGACCTGAAAGTCTGCCTGACTTCGCAATGCCCCTTGATAAGCTCTCTCTCTTCCGGCTCGAGCAGGCCCTCCATGGCCGCTTTCACGTGGGAAGTCAGCTCGTATATGATATTGTAAATTCTGATATCCACGCTCTTTTCATCGGCGAGCGACCTTGCGGCATCGTCGATTTCGACCGAGAATCCGATGACAACCGCCTGCGAGGCTTCCGCGAGGATTACGTCGGACTCGTTCACGTTTCCGACTCCCGCGTGGAGAATCTTTACCTTGACTTCATCCGTAGAAAGGCCTTCGAGCGTAGCCAGGATGACGTCTGACGTGCCCTTGACATCAGTCTTGAGAACAAGCCTGAAATCCTTTATCTTGCCTTCCTGGAACTTGGAGAAGAGGTTTTCAAGCGTCACGGATTCCCTGCTGGCGACTGCATCCTGTCGCTGGCGTTCCTTGATATCGGCGACAACATCCTTGGCTTTCTGAACGTTGTCCACGACATAAAGTTTGTCTCCGGCGCCGGGAACTTCGGAAAGGCCCGTCATCTGGACCGGCCACGAAGGCAACGCCTTTTCTATCTGGTTGCCTTCCATATCGTAAAGCGCCCGCACCCTGCCTGTTATCTTGCCGGCGAGAATGTCGTCCCCTATCGAAAGCGTGCCGTCCTTTATTATCACGGCTGCCACTATCCCTATCCCCTGCGTCAGCTTCGCCTCGAGGACGGTGCCCATGGCCGGACGCGACGGGTCGGCCTCAAGCTCGAGCATATCAGCCTCGATTAACAATCTTTCGAGAAGATCATTTATTCCTTCGCCGGTTACCGCAGATAGCTCGACTACGCCTATGTCCCCGCCCCACTCCTCGCTCGTAAGGCCGAGCGTCGCAAGCTGCTGCTTGGCGCGAAGACGGTTCGCGTTGGGCTTGTCAATCTTGTTGAGAGCCACCACGATGGGCACTTCGGCGGCTTTGGCGTGATTAATGGCCTCTTCCGTCTGAGGCATGACCCCGTCGTCAGCGGCCACCACAAGCACGACAATGTCCGTGACGTTCGCCCCGCGGGCCCGCATCTCCGTAAAGGCTTCGTGGCCCGGCGTATCGACGAAGACGAGCTCGCGCCCTTCGACAGCTATTTTGTAAGTGCTTATATGCTGGGTAATTCCGCCGGCCTCGTGCTCATGAACATTCGTCGCCCTTATCCTGTCGAGCAGGCTCGTCTTGCCATGGTCCACGTGCCCAAGCAGCGTGATTACAGGCGGCCTGGTCTGCATACTGTCGTCGTCGGAAGCAAAATTTTCAAGCTCGTCGAAATACTCATCGGCGCCTTTCGGCTCCTTTATTTCGATTTCAATATCGTATTCAATTCCCAGCTCAATGATCGTTTCTTCCGAGATGATGGTGTTAATGGTCGAGCGCTGTCCCTTTTTCATGAGATACGCGAGCAAATCGCGCACTTTCACGCCTACGGCGAAGGAAAAGTCTCTGACAGACACGGGCGGAGCCAGCGTAACTTTTTCAGGCCTAACGTGCTTTATGACGGTGCTTTTCTTGGAATATCTATGCTTTGCAGGCCGACGCCTCGGCCTCGCTCTCTGTGTCGTGCCGCCCATCGACCAGCCGTGCCTTCGCCGCATTATGCTGGCCTGTTTCTCTTCGCGCTCTTCCCGCTTTCGCGCTTCCTCTTCAAGCACAATAATTTTCTGGCGAATGTCATCCGGGTCGTACTGTTCGGCATCGTCGCCAAGACTCAATACCGGCGTTTCATCGACGACAATTTCTTCAGCGGCTTTCTTGGATTTCTTCGGTTTTTTCCTGGCAGTTTTTTCTTTCGTCTTCTTCTTAGCCGCGGTTGCCTGAGACTTTTTCAGGCGCTCGGCGACTTTGTCGGCAATGGTCTTGCCTTTTTTATCCGTCTTTCCCTTGGTTTTCTTGGCCTTTTTCTTGGCGGCTTTTTCTTTTTTCTTGGCTTGGCGTTCTTCCTGTTCCTTCTTTAGTTTCTTGGCCTCTTCTTTCCGCTTTTGCTCTTCTTCCTTGCGTTTCTTCTCCTCTTCCTTTTTCTTCTTTTGGCGCGCCTTCTTTTCCTCTTCACGAGCCTTCTTCAGAATCTCCTCGGATTCCATAAGCTTGACTCTTCGGAAAAAAGTCTTGCGTGCGAGAGCGATATGGTCGTCAGAGAGCTTGACAAGGTTTGATTTCAGCTCAATGTTTTTGGATTTGAAGAAAGAAAGCAGCTTCCTGCTTTCGAGGCCGAGTTCTTTAGCGAGCTCGTAAAGACGCATGTAAGAGTCCTTCCGACATTCTCGAACACTTCAGGGCAAGAGAACCAGCGCTTTCCAGGCGAAGCTATCAACTTACGCCTTCCAGTTCGCTGAGTGCCCGGTCATAGACAGCCTGTGCAATTTCCACATCCATGCCTTCTATCTCCGCCAACAACTCTGGTCCGGCATCCCTGATATCCACCAAATCATATATGCCTGCAGCGTTAAAACGCTTGATAATATCATCCGTCAGGAGGTCGCAGAGGCTTGTCAGGCCGCCCTCCTTTGCATCTTGAGAGTCTTCGCTTTGCGCATCCGCTTCCGTCTTTTCCGAAGCTCCCTCGTCAATAGTAACGCCGAAACTTTCAGCTTCCTTTTTCTGCGAATCTTCGTCATCGGAGATGCCGGCGACCTTGTCTACCATCTCTTCGCCCATCTCTTCGAAAGCTTCGCCGCCCATATCCTCGTAATGCTCTTCCTCGGAGCTTTCCGATACAATATCTATATCCCACCCCACGAGTTTCGAGGCGAGCCTTACGTTCTGTCCCCGCTTCCCTATGGCAAGCGACAACTGGTCCTGGGGAAGAGTAACGATGGTTGAGAGTTTTTCCGAATTCAGGGTGATTTCAGCTCCTTCGGCGGGTTTCAGAGCATTGCCGATATACTGGATAGAATCGGGACTCCATTCCACGATATCAATCTTCTCGCCGTTTAGCTCGCTGACAATCGCCTTTATCCTGGCGCCCCGCACGCCGACGCACGCCCCGACGCAATCAACCCTCGGGTCGTTCGAGAGCACGGCTATCTTGGATCTCTGCCCCGCCTCGCGGGCGATTCCCTTGATTTCAATAACTCCTTCGCTGATTTCCGGCACTTCCATTTCAAAAAGCGCCTTAATGAGCTCGGGATGGCTTCGGGAAAGAATAATTTTAACTTTTTGTCCTGATTTTTTTACATCAAGCACGAAGAATTTCAGCCTGTCGCCGGGGTGGTATGATTCCCCGTCAATCCGCTCGCGAAGCGGCATAATTCCCTCGGTTTTGCCGAGGTTGACGATTACGTTCGGGCCTTCTATTCTCTGAACAATCCCCGTAAGGAGTTGTTCCTGTTTCTTCTCGAAATCCTGGTAGACTACATCTCTTTCAGCTTCACGAATTTTCTGCATGATGACTTGCTTGGCGGTTAGAGCAGCGATTCTACCCAACTCCTCGGGGTCTATTTTTTCGCCATCCACGGATGCTTCTATCTCGCCCGATTCTCTGTTGATAATTATAGAAACGCTTTCGGCCTCACCGGACCTCTTCTTCACGGCCGATATCAGAGCCATTTCGATACCCTGGAATATGACTTCTTTGTCAATATCCCTGTCCCTGTGTATCGAATCAACTATTCTGATAAGCTCGCCGTTCATGCTCACACTCGTAAAGAAATACCGCTTAAGAGTAAAAAAAGTGGGAACTCTTCCCACCGAAGTTGACCGCGGTTGTTTCTCTTCGCTTAATACCTTATCTTAAGTGGCGTGATATTGTCAACTCTTTTTTCAAAAATGTATGCGATACCCCAATGAATACGCCTCGCATGCTCAGATGGAAGCCATCGAGACCTTTCCAAGGCGAATCTTTGTTATTTTTCTGTTGACAAACTCCATTCCAGCCGCCATAATCCCAAACTGACAAAACCATGTAAACATACCCTAATTTAGAGGGGGCGAGGATGAGGAAATTAGTTCTGCTGGCAATGTGCGTTTTTATCGTCTCCATGTGCCTTGGCTGCGAGGCTTTCAAGCTCAGGAAAGATTACTCGAAAGTCCAGGACGTCAAGATAGATAAGAGCCCGCTTGCCAGATACTTCGAAGACAGGTTCCTCGATTTCTGGGATATTTTCGGTCTCAAGTTCCACATGGGGACCGGGCTGCTTGTCAACGGACGAGCTACTAAATTCGCCCAGGCCGGCTTCGGTTTCGTGGACGGCGACAAACTCGGCTTCAAGGGCCGCGAGCTGGGCTACTGGTACGAATGGCGCGGCGAGGTCGGCGTATCCGTATTCTATATCAATACCGCCAAGAAAGACCCCATCGTCGGAAACAAGTTCCTCTTTGAAGCGGCGAGGGAAGCAGAAACCGAAGAGGTCAGCGACATCGACATTTTCCGAGACGACGACAGAGACCGATGGGATATCGGCTTCACGGTTCACGCGCTCTTTATCGGGATTGACTTCGAGTTCCGGCTCAAAGAGTTCTTCGACTTCCTCCTCGGCATCGTCACGCTCGATATGAGCAAGGACGACACCAAGAACAGGCTGCGCAGAATGCAGGCCACTTCGCCGGAGCTTGCGGCGCCAAGACGCGCAATGCCCCCGGAAGTTCTTCAGTCGCCGCCTCATATGAGGGGAGCCTCGGGGTATTAAAATCCTGAATCACGCACTCAAAGCCCGTCGCAAGACGGGCTTTTTTCTGCGCCTTGCTTACGGGTTTATCCTTGACCTGACATCGCGCCACATCTACTATTAATAAATCGAATTGCTTTCCCGGATATTTAGCAATGACAAAAACTGTTTTCCGCATTTTCATAATAACGCTTTTCCTGTACATGTCGATTGAAGCGCTGTCACAGGAAGGAGTTCTGTCGCCCGTATCCGGTAGTAACAACGCGGAAAAAGTTAAGCTGCAATCATGGGTCAAGGAACTGCGCCAGAAAGACAACGCGGCAATCCTTTTCGGAAACGTCGAAGTTTCCAAAGGAAAGCTCAAAATACTGGCGGACTCGGTCGTCGTATGGTTCAGCAAGGACGGCTCCGGGGTAAGCGACTTATACGCCGAGGGAAACATACTGCTCACCGACGGCAAGGACAAGATATCTGCACAAGCCCTTTACTACGACTTCGAAAGCGGCGGTGCGCTTGTGCGCGAAGCATGGGTTCAAACCACGCAAAAAGCTCTCGGCGACCTGACATCATTCCAGGTGCAAAAAGAATCCGGCAAGGAAACCAAAGACCCTCTTCCCGAGATAGGCTTGTATTTCAGGGCCAAGAAGCTGCGCACCGAGCGGCCTACGCGTTATATCGGCGAAGACCTTACGCTTTCAACCTGTGAGAATTTCGAGCCTCACTGGGGAGTACATTCCCGTGAAGGAACCATATATCCGGGAGGCACATTCGAGGCTAAAGGGAACTCGCTTTTCCTCGGGCCCGTGAAAATCCCTTTTTTCAACGTCAGGTTCGAGCCGGATTGGCGGATGCCTCTCTACCGGATAAGAACCGGTTCGAGTGAAGACAAGGGAGGATTTACGCTCACACGCTGGCAGCTTCTCGTAGAGCCAAATTATAAATTTTTCTGCGACCTGGATTTTTATCATAAAAAAGGAACCGGCCGCGGCGCGGTGCTCGAGCACACGAACCGTGCCCTGCCCTGGACGGGATACCTGGAAACATACGTGATAAACGATAAAGCGCCGCCGGTCAATGCCGACACTTATCGATACAGGCTGAAAGGGCTGGAACTGCTTGCCCTGCCTGGCGACATCGATATGGCGTTCGAATACTCAAAAACATCGGATGAAACGTTTCTTCTCGAATTCTTCGAGAGAGAATATAAAAAAGGCAGGAAACAGGAAACATACGCATATCTTAGAAAAACTCATCGCAATCTCGGCGCAAGGCTTTTCGGGAGCGTGCGCACCGAGGACTTCAAGACGGAGACGCTATACCAGCCTCGGGTCAGCGCCGATGCGATTTCAAGAGAACTCCCCGGCGGCTTCTACTTCACGGCCTCCACAAGAAATGAAAAGATTCTCAAGCGGCACGCGGAAGTGCTCACACTTGCTGATATAGAGTTGGAAAGACACGACGCTCTCTTCAAGCTCGACCGACCCCTCACCGCGGGCAGGTATTTAACTTTGAAACCCGGAATCGATGCAAGATATACTCATTACAACATAAACCTGAACGATTCTCAAAACATTGACAGAGAAGTAGTCAAGGCCTCCCTTTCCGCCGACTCCCGGATTTCCCGCAATTACAGATTTACAAGCATCCCGCTCGACATCAACGGTTTGAAACACAGCATAGAGCCGCAGGTGAGATATGAAAATACCTATCACAATGATACCAAACCGGCCAAGCTCTACCAACTCGACGAACTGGATACAATCCGTAAAGGCGAAATCCTGACGCTCTCCGTCACCAACCGTCTGAGCACATTCAGGACAAAAGAAGAAAAAAAGGAAATAGCCAACCTGCTCGACTGGCGGATCGAGATTCCCTATTATTCAAAACCGCATAGAGACAACTCCGGCGAGAGCTACGGTCCACTCGAAAGCAGGCTGGAACTCAGCGCAACGCCCTTCCTGACGATACGCTCCGACCTGCAGTATGACACTAAGGCAAGACACATGAAGAAAGGCTCGTTCAATATCACGGCCGCAAATCCAGGCGTATGGAACACTTACCTGGGTATGATTTACGCTTCCGGTAAAGATACAATAGGCACGGCCGGGCTATCCGCAAGGCTTTCGCCGAAATGGTCCGCCTCGGCGAGGGTTCAGCATAATCTTTCGATAGGAAGATACGTGAGCAAGACCTTTACCTTGACAAGAAAATTCCATTGCTGGATAATGGAACTCGGGGTTGTAGTCGAGCGAGACAAGGACACGCCGACGTATACGTTTCTTATCTCTCCCGCTGCCCTTTTCAAAAAAGAAACGCTGCATATTACCGAGGAAACAACTTTTTTGAAATAACCCGAATGAAAGGCGCTTTGATGACGAAAAGAAAAGCAATCTACGCCGGCTCGTTCGACCCGGTGACTCACGGCCATATTGATGTAATAAAACGCGGCAGCAAGCTTTTCGACCATCTCACAGTTGTAGTTTCGGTCAACCCGAACAAAGACTATCTCTTCACGCCGGAAGAACGAAAGACAATGATTGACAGCCTGACCAAGGAAATAGGAAACGTCGATGTAATCATATCCAAGGAGCTTATCGTCGACCTTGCCAAACGCCTTAAAGCCGCCTTTCTCCTGCGCGGAATTCGCACTTTCTCGGACTACGAATACGAGTTTCAGATGGCGTTTACGAATCGTTCGCTTGCCCCCAACATCGAAACAGTACTTATTATGCCCTCGGAAAACTATTCGTTCCTCAGCTCAAGCATGGTGAAACAGGCGGTTCAGTTCGGCGGCGACCTTTCCAAGTTCGTTCCAAACAACGTTCTTTCCTGCCTGAAACGCAAACTCAATCTCAAACACAAGCCGTAACATTAAACACTTCTTGTATCTTGATTCGACAACACTTTTTTGAGAATATATATTATCGAAACTAAGTTTCTGTCAATATTGAACAGAGGTTTTTCGTCATTAAAATATATAGTTGCCATTCCCCGAGGTTCTTGGAGGTGCTGCCGTGATAAGAAGTAAATTTTCATTCATCACCATTTTATGCGCCTTTAGCCTGATGCTTTGTTCCTGCGGGCCTTTCGGTATCATACCTCTCGCAGGCATCGCAGGCAGTAGCGGCGGTGGCGGCGGCGGTTCAGATGCTCCCGCCATACCTCCGGGAAAAGTCGACCTTACCGTCTACTCCAGCGTTTCTGCAAACGCGACTCCTTCAATAGGCCAGATGCACCTCTTCGATATCGACGATTTCATAAGTTGCTCGGTCGATTTGTATGCCAACGACGGCAATCCCACGCGATATAAATCGAGCGGATGGACCGGAACGGGCGATGTTCCCGCATCGGGTTTTACGAACAATACGGGAACTTTCCAGATAAGCACGTCCTCGACAATTACATGGCTTTGGGACACTCAATACGAAGTAACGACAACTGCCAACGACGCGGGCAGAGGAACTGCCGCATTATCAGGTGGCAGCCCCGAAGGCAGTTATTATCCCGACATGGATACCGTCACCATTGAAGCCACTGCAAACGCAGGCTCCATGTTCGACCACTGGGAAGTAAACTCGGCTACTTATAGTTCTACAAATCCGGATACATTGTCCATTAACGAGCCAAAAGATATTGTCGCCTTCTTCGTCGATGCCCCGGGTCCGCCCGTTCCCGGGTTCCATGCAGATGCGACCGTCGTTTTCACAAGTACCATCGTCAACTTCTACGACGACTCATCGGGTATTCGAGATACGTGGAACTGGGATATTGACAATGACGGAACGGACGAATATTCGACCCAGGATATTTCGCACACATATTCCTCGCCGGGCATCTATAGCGTGAACCTCGAAGTATCGGGAATCGGAGGAACGAGTTCCCTTACGAAATTCGATTATATAATTGTCTACGACGGCAATATTTATGTGAATGCCAGCAGCGGAGATGATTCGAACTACGGAACAACCTGGGGCAGCGCAGTTCGCTCGATACAACGCGGAATAAACCTTGCGTCGGACGGGATGACGGTTTTGTGCGCTGACGGCACGTTCGACGAGCATAGCATGGATTACAACGGCAAGAACATAACCGTCAAGTCTCTTAACGGCTACGGAAGTTGTACCATCAACTGCGGAGGCAGCGGACGAGCATTCCATTTCCACAACGGCGAAACGCTGAGCGCCGTCCTTGAAGGCTTCAGGATTACCAACGGCTACGTCGACAGCTCTTACGGGGGCGCGATTTTATGCGAAAACGCCTCCTCTCCGACCATACGACTCTGCCAGATTGACAACTGCCAAGTCACCGGGGGCACGCCTTACGGATACGGAGGTGCAATTGCGGGCAACAATTCAGAAATGCAGGTAATCGGCTCGATAATTACAAACTGCACCTCGCGCGGGGGCGCCTTCTGGCTCGTCGCATCCACAAACCCGCACCTAACATGGTGCAGCATAGCCAACAACTCGACCGACGGACATGGCGGCGGCATCGAGATAGTCAACGGTGGGGCCACGATTGAAAACTGCGACATAGTATCCAACACGACCTCGAACGCATACGGCGGCGCTATTATATGCCACACCGCTACCGTCGATATCAACAACTGCAACATTTCAAACAACAGCGCAACAACTTATCATGGCGGGGCTTTATATATCTATAGTTCCACGATAAATATAAGCAACTGCACGATAGCCAACAACATGGCCGCCGACATGGGAGGTGCCGCATATATAACAGGCAACTCCGACGTAAGCGTCTACAACTCTATTGCGTGGGGCAACACCGCCACAAACGCCAACCAGGTATGGGTTGAGAGCGGCTGCATGATATCTCTCGACTACTGCTGCTACTCGGGCAAACCAGATGACTACGGCGGAGGAGCGCAGGCGACCATCACAAACTCCATGACCGAGGACCCGATGTTCAGGGATTCAGCATCTGGCGATTTCCGGCTTAAACCCGGAACGCCATGCTTTAATATCGGCAACAATTCATATGCGTTATGGTCCCTGGATCTCGACGGCAACGCTCGGCTCGACGGAGGTACAGTGGACCTCGGAGCTTTCGAACTCAATGTTATAGACGTACCCTCTGCATATGCGAACATCGATTCGGCCATAACCGCGGCCACCGTTTGGGATGTGATTCTTCTCGCAGACGGAACGTATACCGGCACCAATAATAAGGATCTCGATTTCAACGGCAAGAAGATTGGGATTCGTTCGGCCAACGGCCCGGTTTCCTGCACAATCGACTGTGAAAACTCGGGGCGAGCCTTTATTTTTCAGAATAACGAAACAGACAACTCCGCAGTCGTAGGCCTGACACTCAGAAACGGCAACCCCGTAGGTAACGGGGGCGCGATTCTCTGCGATCCCGGAAGCCCTTACATATCTCACTGCGATATAACAAACAATAGCGCGGGTGTTAATTTCGGCGGAGGCATATGCATATACGACAGCTCGCCCACCATTAAGCACTCTACAATTACGAATAACTCAGCTACTACAGTCGGCGGAGGCGGTATTTACTGGAACGAAAGCGGGGGAACGGTCTCGCATTGCTGGATTGCGGATAACGTCGCAATGGGCGGCGGAGCACTCTGCTTTGAATCTAACAGTATTCCTTTTATCATCAACTCAATATTAATAGACAACTCCGCAAGCTTCGGTGGCGGTATTCATTCGATGGTTTCATCTAATCCGACCCTGCTTAACTGCACGATAGCGGACAATTCCTGCGTTGACGGCGGGTTGGATGAAGGCGGTGGAATAAGCTGTAACGACAGCAGCATCATCATGACGAACTGCATCCTGTGGGATAATTCGGCAGCAAACATGGGAAATCAGATATGCCTGGAAAGCGCAAGTGCATCTGTCACTCTCAATAACTGCGTCTACGGCAACGGACCGAATGACGTCTCCGGAAGCGGAACTGTAAGCTCTTTCAACTGCATTTATTCCGACCCGCTCTTCAGAAACCCCGCCAGCAACGATTACAGGCTCAAGGCAGGCACGCCATGTCTCGACAAAGGAGATGGCGTGGTCGTTGCATGGGACAGGGATTTTGACGATGAAATGAGATTCATGGGCGCACAAGTCGATATCGGTCCATACGAGCTCAATACAATCAACGTGCCTGGCGACTACAGTTCCATTCAGGCGGCAATAAATGCGGCCAACGACTGGGATGCAGTTTTAGTTGAAAACGGCACATACTTTGAAGGAAACCTCGATTTTCAAGGCAAGTCGATAGCAGTCCGCTCCTTAAACGGCCCCGAATTCTGCACCATAGACAGCCAAAACACCTCGCGTTGTTTCTGGTTCCACAACGGCGAAAACGAAGATTCGGCTCTTATCGGCTTCACAATAACAAACGGCAATTCCGCAGGCTCAGGCGGCGGCGGAATCAGATGCGAAGGCGACTCCGACCCAATGATTTCCAACTGCGTAATCGAATACAACACTACAACCGACACGGGCGGAGGCATCCATTGCAGCAGTTCCAGCCCCTTGATTATCAATTGCATTATCGCAAACAACACCGGCAACAGCGCCGGTGGAATATCATGCTCATCTTCTTCCAACCCTGTTTTGAAAAACTGCCTGATTGCGGATAACGCGGTAGTCGACGCCGGTGGAGGAGTTTACTTTTACGGCAACTGCTATCCCGAACTTATCAATTGCACGATTGCAAACAACAGCGCAGGTGGAAACGCAGGCGGCATTTACGCATACGATTCGTATCCCATGCTCGACAACACGATAATCTGGGGCAATACTGCAGTAGGCACGGGAGAGCAAATACTCGTCGGAGGCACGACGGAAATAATGCTCAATCTATGCTGCTATAGCACTAATGTCGGGGACATCGCAGGCAGCGGAACAGTATCGCCTTTCTGGTGCATTAACAACGACCCGCAATTCAGAAATTCCGCAACTGGCGACTACAAGTTGAAATGCGGTTCGCCCTGCTTCGACAGGGCTTATGAAGGAGATATAGACTGGCTCGCAGACATCGACGGTACCAAACGCATCCAAGGCAAAACGGTTGACATGGGTGCGTTCGAAATCAACGTTATAAGGGTACCTGAAGACCGCCCCACCATCCAGGCGGCAATCGACAATTCAAGTATGTGGGATATAATCCTTCTCACAGAATCCTATTATTCGGGCGCCGGTAATATTGATATCGACTACGGCGGCCGCACAATCGCGATTCGCTCTATAAATGGCGCGCACAGGTGCGAAATAGACTGCCAGGGAACCAACGCGGCCAATGCCAGGGGTTTCTGGTTCCACAACGGCGAAAATTCGGATTGCGTGCTGGAAGGAGTAAGAATCAGGAACGGCTACGTGGGAGACGGCTATTCTGTCGGCCAGAGAGCCGGCGGTGGAATATTTATCAGCTCCGGAAGCCCCACGATTCGAAACTGCATAATAGAAAGCTGTCATGCCGAAGATTACAGCACATGGCCCGATGCCTGCGGGGGAGGAATCTGCATTTACGGAAGCAATTCTTACCCCTTGATTATCAATTGTGAAATCACAGGCAATTCCGCTGTCCAAAGAGGCGGAGGGATTTTCAGCGTCTTTGCAAGTGGTGGAGTAGCTTTGCCCATAAGGATAAGTAATTGTCTTATCGCGAACAACACCACAACCGGCGATGACGGAGCTGGCCTGGCAATATGGGGCAGCGGCGCTTCAGCACCATGCTACGTATTAGTGACTAACTGCACTATTGCCAATAATTCAGCGACAGGCAGCAGCAGCAATGGAGGCGGCATCGCCAATCTCTTTCAGGGCATAACCACGCTTCGTAATACTATCGTCTGGGGCAATAGCGCCACATCCGTAGGAAACGATGTCGCAATAAGCGGAACTGTTTCCGTTGTCAACGCCGACACCTGCGATATCGACAGCGCAGGCATAAGCGGCACGATAACGTGGATTAATTCCAACCTGAACTCAAATCCCCTCTTTCTTGATGCAACGGGCGATTTCCACCTGTTCGGCGGCCCCACGGTCTCGCCTTGCATCGGACGCGGAGACAATAGTTTTGTAACCTGGTCTCTCGACCTTGACGAACGCAAACGCATATGGGGAAGCGGCGTCGACCTCGGTTGCTACGAAGGCGGAAGACTTATCGTACCGAGTGGTTATGCAACGATTCAGGATGCAATAGATGACGCAAGCAACGGCGATATAATAGTTCTCCTCAATGGCATGTATACCGGAACCGGCAACAAGAACCTTAACTTCAATGGCAAATCCCTAATGCTGACATCAGCATTTGGCATTATGAATTGCACAATCGACTGTGAGAACTCCGGCAGAGCTTTCACCTTTAATAACGGAGAAACTCAGGACGCGATAGTCAACAATATAGGGATTATTAATGCGAACAACAGCGCCATATACTGCGATGGAAGCGACCCCGTCATTATCAATTGCATAATCGATGGCAATACCGCTACTCACGGGGCTGGAATCTGGTGCCTTGATGCCAGCCCAATGATTCTTGGCTGCAGGATTACAAACAATTCGACTCCTTCCGGAGGAGGCGCGGGTCTATGCTTCTGGGGAGAGTGCTATCCTCTCATAATAAACTGCACCCTGGCGGACAACACTTCGAATTACAGTGGCGGCGCAATTAGAGCTCACGTCACACCCGATGCAGGCGAGTTGACTATAATCAATTGCATTTTCTGGAACAATTCTTCTACTGCAGGCAATGATGACATAGGCGGCGAATTCTGGTCGGATGTCAGTTATTCGAACATCAATCCGGCGGAATGCACTAACGTTCAATGGGGCGACGGGAACATTTTTACAAACCCGCTTTTTGCGTCGACGGAATATGACTTGCAGTCAAGCTCGCCTTGCGTTGATGTCGGGATAAACGGCGCCGTTCTCTGGAAGAACGACATTTTTAATCTGGAGCGAATATATAACGGCAAAATCGATATGGGTGGCTTCGAGTACGTAGCCCCTTAAGGGACGACTACCTGTCTTCCAAACGCCGTTTTATTGCATTCAACTGGTCAGTTGAAAGCCTGCCGCGCCTGTATGCAACATTGTTATGAATTTCCACAGCTTTCCTGTATTGCGTATTCGCCAGTTTAATATATGTCGCAGCTTCCGCGGCATCTGAAGCGGATGCCATCTGTTCCAGGTAAAGCGCAAGCCAGAAATGGTAACCTGCCTTGTTGGGATAAAGTTCGACGGCCTTTTGAACATCCAGAAGCCCGATAGCCATCTTTTGCACGTCTTTGCCGCTTATACTCAGTTTAAGAAACCCAAGCTGGAAATAAGCGCTATGACTGTTAGGTCTGATTTTTAGCAGCTTGGCAAAATTATCGAGAGACATGCCCGCATAAGAAGGATTCTTTGTATTTTTAAACAAATTGTCGTAGAGCTCCGCTGCAGACCTGTAATTCTCTGAGTTCCACGGGCTCAATTCCTGAGCTTCCTCGAAATGCTCTATTGATTTCCGGGTTATAACCTCGTCATAACCTGATTTCACGGCGTCTTCAGCCAGCATCCTTCCATTGCGTGCGGTAATATCGGCAGTTATCGCCCGTGGAATATAGACTACACCGAATATAAAAATGACCGCCATTATCAGAAGCCCGGCTGTTATAGCCAATCCGCTGACTCTGGAAGTATCTGGTTCTTTTTTCTCAAACCGACAGCAAGCACCGAGAAGGAGTCCGAGCATTACCCAGAAAGAAGCGTTTATCCCGTGCGAATAGAAATCGAAGTCAATAAACATATGGCATAAAAGCGCCATGAGGCCCGCCGCTATCCCAAGAGAAGCCAGATATTTATTGAGCAGTTTGCCGGAGAAAAGCAATCCAAGAAAAACAATACCCCATAAAAATATGGAAAAAAGAATAATTCTTACCGGCTGTGTAAACGGAATTTCGGCAAAAGTTCCCATAAAAGCTATAAGTATAAATCCAAGAATTCCTGCTAAGGTCATCAACAGGTAAAACGGCTTGTGCTCATTGGCATCTTCATCTTCAAGGCATGGCGATTCTCCACTTTTCAATGCGGAAATAAACCGCCTGCCTGAAATATATATAACCGCAAGAAACGCGCAGAGCCCTATTATACTCAACTCCGCCCAGATTGAGAGATACGAGTTATGCGCGCTACGTACTTCCGTAGCCCATAACTGCTGATGCTGCGAGTAGTGTTCCTCGAAATTGGAGAGGCCGGTGCCGAAAGGATGATGAACTATTATTCTCAGCGTAGCATCCCAGTAGCCGAGCCTGACTTTAACACTTTCAGGCAGTCCATCATATCCGACTATCAAAATTCCAGCAACGCATACGACTAATAGAACACCGGCAATCAAAAGATAGTTGAAACGTGTTTTTCTTTTTTCAATTTCCGGTTTTCTCTGATATCTGTAAAACATCAGAAATAGCAGGCATCCTGCAAGCAAACCGAGCCAACCGCCTTTGGAGCCTGAAAAATAAAGCGCAATCGCACTTGCCCCAACTGTTATGACAATTAATAGGAAACCAAGAGAATTCATGTTTTTTTGTTTTATTGCACCATAGAGAAGAAAGCCTGCAACGGGTAAGACAAGAATCAAATAGCCTGCAAGCATATTAGAGAGCAGGAAAGTGCCGAAAGCTTCGTCAAGGAGCAGGCGGTTCATGAAATCCTGCTGCAAATCTTCCTGTATGACGACGGCAGCCTTGTTTTCGGCATAGAACTGGCGCACGGCCTCGAATTCATAAGTATACTGGTATATGGAGAGGACAGACACCACTGCAAACGTAGCGATTGTCGCGGCGAGAAGGACGCGATAGCGTCTTTTTTGAACAGACAGGTTCACAACGAGAAAAAAGACGCATATATGAATAATCCATGTCGCCGCGTTATGGGCGGCGGAAAATATGTAGCTCGCCTCCGCGACTGACAGCACCGAAACAACGATAAGAACAAGCAAAGGGATGCGTATCGCCGTTTTTTCGAATTTCACCCGCCTGCAGGCAATCGCCGAAAGTATCCAAACAAAAAGGGCAAGTGCGGGCAAAAGCTCAATAAGCTTATTGATTGAAGGCATTCTCGGTCCCTGATTAAGACCGGAAATCATTGTGCGAGCCACTAAGAAAGCGACAAGAAAGCCAAGAGCGATGTCATGAAGAACGACGGTGTAAGGTTTTTCGCTTGCACCGCTCAAAGGCTCACATTGAGAAGTCTGTTTTTCCGGAGCCACTTTTTACTCCGCAGGAAAGAGATTTAAATATCGCCCGGCACCTCCAGTTCACCGGGAAGCATTTTCTTATATATGCCCTGTCGGGCGCTCAACCGCCATAACAACCATACCTTTTTTATATAGTCTTACAGTACCGGTTGATTCGGAAAGAACAATGGCAAGAGCTTCCGTTGCCTCGGTCAAAGCCGATGCAGCCGCATGCCTCGCACCAAGTCCGGGCTCAAGAGGCTTTTCTCCGCCAGGCGGCTGAAGATAAGCCGCGGCAGTAATAATAACTCCATCGCCTCTTACGATATATGCGCCATCAATCGAGGCGAATTCCTTAACCGTTTCTTCCAGTTCAGGACTGAGAATATTTCTTTCTTCTTCTTCATAACCGCGGAAAGGATTCAGTGTCATTTGCCTGGAGTATGAAATAACGGATTCATTGTCACCTAATATAAAGCAGGTTCCCACCGGCTTGCCTTCTCTGCCTTCATGCGACATTCGGACCGAAAGGTCAATTGCACGGATAAGGACTTCTGCAAACACATCTTCCGTTAAAAGCTCGCCTGCATGGCCGCTGAAAATTTCAAATTCGCCGGCGAGGTCAAGCACCATAAGCGTATCAAGCTTGCCCGACCCGGCAATTCCAGTGAGGCATACTATCTTGTGACCGCTCTCGATCACTCCTCTGGTAAGGCCTATAACCGAAGCAAGTTTTATCTGGTCCATGCGGGTGAAACTGTAAGCGGGAACTGAAATCGTCGTTCTTACGCCGGGTATGTTCTCAATCTCGTTCTGTTTCTGTCGGGTAACAAGAATCACGTGAACACCCTCAGGAAGACATTCAAGTGCGTCTATCGAAGGGAGAAGGTCCACGTAAACCATAATCGCCGAAGCGCCCGTCTTTTTTAGAATTCTTCCCGCACTGTCGAGAAGAATTTCCGTCGAAGTCAGAAAATCTTTTTTCTCACTTCCTTGTTTAGATTTTTTTGGCATTTCCGGCGCTGTTTATCCTTAACTGATTATGGTTTTGAAATAGCCGTTATTTTTATTGATGTGAATTTCTGCCTGTGACCTTTTTTAGTACGAGAATCTTTTCTTCTTCTAAATTTCAGAGCAACAGTCTTTGCGCTTTTAGCTTCGCCAAGAATTTCTCCCGTAACACTGGCGCCTGATACCAAAGGCTGTCCTACTTCCATGCCTTCCTCGCCACTGTAGAGAAGGACCTCGTCGAATTCAATCGAATCGCCTTCTTGAACCTGAATACGGTCAATCTTAATAACGTTGCCTTCGCTGACTTTGAATTCTCTGCCCCTGTCCCTGATTATTGCGTACATATCCTTCTCTCCTTGAAACGATTCTATCCCGTATGTTCGATTTTCACTTCGTCAATTTCCGCAAAAGCCTCCGAGTGTACAATTATCTTCTTATTGTGTATATTTTCAAGATGAACAAGCTCTTCTCGCATCTTATTCTGAAAATCATCCGCCACTTGCGGATGAAGCAATATTCGTATCGAGCTCACGGATGCACGCAACAACTCCGCCTTGGCTTTCCTGAGCGCTCGAAGTGAAATCGTGTCAAAATTGCGGATGCGACCGGAACCGCCGCAATATGGACATATCCCGGAAGACCTGCTCTGCAGGCTGGGTCCAAGCCTCTGCCTCGTAATCTGCATGGTCCCGAAGCGGCTGAGCCTTGAAAGCGAATATCTTGCCCGGTCTTTTTTCATCAATTCCCGCATTTTCTTTTCGATTTTACGGATATGATCGTTGTTAGTCATATCGATAAAATCTATCACAATAAGCCCACCGAGATCGCGAAGTTTTATCTGGCGCACAATCTCATCTGCCGCCTGCAGGTCAATCCGGTACGCAGTTTCCTCGGCACTTCCCGTCTTGAATCCGCCGGAATTAACATCTATGGCCACAAGCGCTTCCGTTTCATCGACGACGATACTGCCTCCCTGCGGCAAGGCGATTTTCCTCTTGAAAATTTCCTCTACCATCGGTTCGACGTCGAAATGGTCAAAAAGCGGATTGGCGCTGTCGAAGAGCTTAACCCTGCTTGCGTACCGGGGCATTACAGCATTGAAAAATTCTGTAAGGCCTCTGTGAACTTCACGAGAATCCGTTATAATCTCTTTGATATCGGTAGAAAAAATATCTCTCACTGTTCTTATCGCAAGGTCGCTTTCCCTGTATATTACTGCAGGGGCCTTGGAAGTTCTTGCCTTCTTTTCGATAGTTTTCCAAAGCCTTCCCAGGTAATTCATATCGCTTTTCAATTCACGCTTAGTGCGATCCGCGCCTGCAGTTCGAATAATATAGCCATTTCCCTTAGGCGGGTCGAGTTCTCGGAGCATTTTTTTCAGCTTTTTCCTAATTCCGTCATCTTCGATTTTTTTTGATACTCCAATTAGCGAGGAATGCGGCATCGTGACAAGGTAACGTCCTGGAACGCTTAAATAAGTCGTTAGAGAAGGTCCCTTGCTGCCTATCGCCTCCTTCGTTATCTGTACAAGAATCTCCTGGTTGCGATGCAAAAGATCCTGTATCCTCGGAGGCCCGTTCTTGTTTGAGCGCAATTTGGAGCCGCGATTCTTATCCACAGATTCATATGATACGTCCGCCACCTGCAAAAACCCGTTCACCGGCCCGTTAATATTGACAAAAGCCGCCTGAAGGCTCCTTTCGACGGCAGTCACAATTCCCTTATAGATATTGCCCGTCGCCTGGTTGCTGCCATGGCGCTGCGTGTAGTATTCCTGAAGTTTCCCGTTTTCAATCACCGCGATTCGGCTTTCGCCAAATTCCGCAGCATTTATAAGCATTCTTTTTTCAGACATGTACGATATTCTCCATCAAGATTAACATCTGATATAATGTATGTACCGGGTGTAAAAATACAATCACCACCGGTAAAGCGGTATGAGGGCTGTCGAAACAAGCGCTTCAAAGGGAAGAAGACTAATGAAGCGCTTCCGTACTCAATTGCCTAATGAAAAAGGCATCAGTTTCCAACAATGATTCTACTGGCAAAGAGGGTCGCTTAATAACTTCGCCAAGCATTAGCGGCTACTGCTTAATTTCCGCTCTTCTGTTTTTTCTTTCTCTCTTCCTCAGCCCTTGTAGCTGCAGCCCTGATTTCTTCCGCCCTGGCTCTTTCTTCCCTGAGCCTCGCTTCCAGCTGGGCGGCTGCATTCGACCTGTACTTATAATAGAAGTAGTCAACCCTCTTTAAAGTTCTCAGTTGTTCTTCAGTTCTCGTAAGATGCTCCTCGGAGCTTTTTATCAGCTTCGGGGTTATGAATATTACGAGGTTCTCCGTCCTGTCTTCCTGCCTTTTCCATCTGAACAAGGAGCCGATAAAAGGTATTGCACTGAAGAACGGAATACGCGACTCCTTCTCAAGCTTTCTCTGAGTAAGAAGACCGCCGATAACGGCAGTATTGCCATCTCTGAGAAGAAGTTTGGTTACAATCGTCTGGTCCAGCGTACGCGGCAAGTCAAGAAAAGTCTCGACGCCACTCGCCAGTTGTGCGGAAAATCTCTCAAATCCGAGGTTGTCGGGAGAAGAAGTTCCGGTAAGTGCGTTCGTCTTCGGTATAACCGTCAGATAAATCTCACCAGTATCTTTTATAACATGCGGAGTAACGAACAGTGTGAAGCCCACCGAGATAGGCGATTTGGGGTCTTCTTCAATAGTAACAGTCACGTTACCGCTCTGGTCAACCGTCGCGTTCTGTTTAACAAACGGAATGCTTTCACCGACAAAAATCACTGCTTCCTGGTTGTCAGTAATCGTAATAGAAGGAGACTGAATAACGCGCGAGTTGTCATCCGACTCTATCATTCTCAGCATCATCTGCGTCTGAGTGAAGTCCAGAGTGCCTATTGCGTTGAAATCATCACGAATCGTTTCCCAACGTCCCAGGTCGAAGTCGTAGGTTCCTCCTTTGCTTCCACCTTGAGGTCTCGGGAAGTAAGCTTGTATAATGCCGCCTTCTTCCTCCGAGGTGGTCGGGTCGTTGAACCTGATACCGTGCTCGAACAAGTCTATTGATGTCGTGCGAATGAACTTTATTTCTACCGAAACCTGCTGCGGAGGCACGTCCATTTTCTCGATCAGTTTTTCCATTTCCTGCAGCTTGGGCTTGGTGTCGCTAACGACAATCGTATTCTTATCATAATCGTATTCAAGCTTTCCAACGTTCGTAGTAAGCACATTTCTCAGCACTTTTAAAAGCGTGAAGTCTTCTATGCCTCTGCCACGCGGAGCCTGCTGGCCCGACTTGAAAAATTGTCTCGAACCGCCCTCGCTTCCGGCGGGCATCGAGGCCTTGAACTGGTCGGGAGGCCTGAGATAATCCAACTGGTAAATCTTGGTTTCAAGCTGTGCCTGAAGCGTTTCCGGGCGTACGACGCGAAGAATGTTGTACTCTTCCTCAACCACAACGTAACCGAGTGTTTTGATTATGGTATCGAAAGCGGTGCGCCAAGGCACGTTTCTCAGGTTGATGGAAACCTTGCCCTTCACATCCGGCGCAATAACAATGTTTGCACCTGACAGGGTCGCAAGCTGGTCGAGAACAAGCGCAAGGTCAGCATCCTGCATTTTTATCGTGACCTTCGGCATCGGCTCGATTTTCAGCCAGTTGGAAGCGACCTGCACTACCTGCCCACTCACGCGTTCGGACAACTCGTCAAGAGCCTTCCGCCACGGAACACCTACGAGCATGAGCTTAACCTTCTCTTCTTCAAGCTCAGGCGAGGCATTGATATTGATACCAAGCTCGCGCCTGACATGATCAAGTATCTCACTCAAGGGAGTAGGCGCGGCTGCAGGTATATCGATTTTTTTACTGTCCGGCGGCAGCATGGCATCATCAGTAAGGTCACCGCTCTGAGCGTATGCCCTTGCGCCTGAAGCCAGTACTGTCACAATAAGCGCAATCGTGACAAAAGACACCATGGTCTTCCAGTCCTTCATCCTCTCCTCCGAAATAACTTTCCTCGGGATATCCTATTCGTAATAACTCAATTATGGAGATTCCGACGAGCCGAAACCCGTCCCCATTAGTACTTCAACTTGCTCGCCTTTATATCTCGCTACAAGCCGGTCTTCTTCAATCCTCAACACGATAAAGTCGTTCATGCGAGGGAGCGAGTCGCTTACTCCAAGGCTCGATTTCTTAACCTCTCCTCCGAAAACCGTCTCAAGCAAAGCAACATGCACCTGCTGCTTTAAATTCATCCTTATAATAGTCGCAGTAAGCCTCAGGAAAGGCCTTACGTTTTTCTGGAACTCCTCGAGTATTTTAATTCTATTGAAAAGTTCTTCTCTTTCCTGGTCAAACTGCTTCGCCAAAGCGACGAATTCGGCATCACTCGACTTGAGCTTGGGGTCAAGCATATTTATGATTTCTTCATTATGTTGCCGGGCCGCCTCTATGTTCTGATTTTTATAGTCCTCGTATAATTTGTCCAGTCCTGCTCTTACTTCCTCGCGAAATTTCCTGAGCTCAATCTTGCGAAGCCTCGGATAAACCGTCTCCTGAGCCACTTTCCACGTTTCCGTCATTTGTTCGTTGTATTCTTTTTTGGTTATTCTGCCAAGCTCCACGTCCCTGTATAAGTCTCTGAATTGTTGAAACTTGAGCCTCGCCTCCTCTTCTTCGCCTGCTGCAAGCGCCTGCTGAATCAGAACCAGGAGGTCTTTCATCTTTATCATTTTGTCCCGCTGTATCGGCTCGGGGTCGCCTTCGACGATTTCCGGCAATTCTTCCGGTTGCTCGCCTCCTTCTCCTGTCTCGGCACGCTTAACCCTGAGCGGGTTCAGAAACGGGTCTCTTGTATGCTCGACCCTCGGGACATCCGCTTCTACCATCTTGAGGAAAAAGCGCACATTTCCAGCCAGGTAACGGCGCAACTCGGGAACAGCCTGCATATCACGGACAGGATAACCTTTCCTCGCCGCGTCGAGCATCTTGTCCATGGCCGCTTTTTCATTGTTTTGCCTGGCATAGATAATAGCCTGTCCAAGGTAGGCTTCAAGATAGTTCGGGTCCAGCTCCAATACGCGCTCGAATTCCGGGTCCGCAGCCTGCAGGTTGGCCATGAGCAGAGTAGTATTTGCGAATTTATAACGGTAATCCACGCTTTTTTCATGCCGCTCCATGAGCTCTCTGATGTAAATAAGAGCATCCTGGTAATTCTTCGTTCGCATGGCGGTGTCATACTTCGCAACCAACTCAAGGTCAGGCAGTTCCTTGACCCCGGTAGTGTCTTGCGCAAAAACTGAACCGGCAATCAGAAGCACCGTAACGGTCAGCAAACAACTTGTAATTATTCTCATCTCAAATCACCTTATCTCTAAGGGAATCTGTCCCATTAATTAGTCCGGCTTATACGTATATGTCGTTATTTGCAGCTTAATTTTCTTGTCAGGCTTGTCCGGCCAGTAATTGGCCCCAAGTCTATCGTTCGCTATCTCGAAATTGTCAAGCTTCAGGAACCTCGTATGCCTTTCAATCTGATTGAGGAAACGCGCGAACTGCGGATACGTCCCCGTAACAAGGATATTGTATATGTATTTCTTCAGCTTGAACTCAGGCTGCGGTATTTCCGTAGGCGGAAGTAGCGAGGTAACGTTTACTCCCGAAATCTGGGCGAACCCCCTTAGTAATCTTAAGAACTCCGAGTGAGACGCTTCGGTCTCGGTCGGCAGTATCTGCGTAAGTTGCGTAATGGCCTCAATCCTCTCGCGCATTTGTCTCTGTAGTTTGGGGATTGTGGCTTTTCGAGCTTCTTCTTGCTGGATTCTTGCTTTTATCGACTCGATATCCTGTTTCAGTTTCTGATTGGCATTGTAGCGGTAATAGCAGAGTGCAGCAATTACCCCGAACGCCACGACGAAAAGGATTATCAGGATTATTACGAGCTTTTTGTCACCACCTTTAGCCACCGTAGGGCTCCTTTCATATTCTTACCGTATTACTTACTCTACGGCTGAATAATAACCTGCGGTTTCAGGTAAAGCACAACCTTGAACGAAAGCGTCATCTGGTCTTCTTCAACGGCAATAGGCCAAACAGCTGTTGTAAAGTGCGGCGCCTGCAACTTCTGGAAATCTGCGAAAAGTACCCTATCCGCTAACAGTGCGTCGCGGTATCCCGCAAGTATTTCATAGTCGTCTGTTTTCTGGAAGCAATCAAGTTCAAGGTAACCGCCATCCGCATTGCTCGGAACTGTTCCGCCTTCTTGAACCCGGTAAGGATCCATCTGGCGCATACGAACCGATGTAAACCAGATGTTCCTCGGCGTAACTCTTACGAGCAAGTCAAGCTTTTTCGACCAGTAAATCCGCCCGGCCCTTATTGCCATAATGGTTCTGAGCCTCTTGTCGTACTGCGCCAACTCTTCCTGAAGCCTGTCGGCTACTTTGGCCTCTTCAATAACGCGCATCAAATGAGCTTGCCGTTCCTTGAGTTCATTCGCGATACCACTGCCAGACAAACTCAGTGTCAGCCAGAATACAAACGCAAGTGCTACAAGGACAACACCGACAAGGAAAAGCAGGAAAAGCGACAGCGAAGTGCTTTCCACCTTGCGGTATTCTTCCGGAAGCAGGTTTACTCTAATCATTTGCTATCCCCTTGACCGAACTTCTCGAAGAAAAACCTTCTTCGATATTCCGGGAACCCGGCGTTTATCCGCGAAGCCTGGACGCAAGGCCGACTGCAATAACAAGCCTGCCGGCATTGGCGGCCAAGTCGTTCGGGTCAATCGCGTTGGACCTGATTTCCATGTCCTCTATCGGGTCCCAGAAATTTATTTTCTTGCCAAATGCGCGCTCGAAAGAAGGCGCCAGTCCCGGCAGGGCTGCGCTGCCTCCCGATATGAACACCTCATCCACCTCCTCATCGAACTGGTTTTCATAATAATCGAATGAGAGATGTATTTCATTTGCAAGGTCATCGAGCGTCTGCTGAACGGCCTCTTCCAATTCCGCGTCTCTACCGCTTGGGTTGACCTTTACCGACTCCGCCTCCTGCAGGTCCATGCTGAGCCGCCTGCTTATGGCGTCGGTGAAGTCGTTCCCGCCAAGATATACTTCGCGCGTGAAGTACGAAGTGCCTTTTTTCATTATATTAATATTAGTCTTGTTCGCCCCGATATCAATCAGCGCATCTACTTTATCAATTCCCTCGAACCTGGCGCTGTTCATCAGCTTAAGCTCGAAGGCGTTGCCCAGCGCGAAGCAGTCGACATCCACGACCTGAGGTTTCAGGCCCGCTTCGAGCAGCAAAGCAACGTGGTCCTCGATAAAGGTCTTTTTTACCGCCACGAGCAAAACTTTCATTTCGTTTTCGCCCATGCCCGGCTCTTTGGCTTCCTCGAGCCGCTGGCAGTCGAGTATGACTTCTTCCACCTCGAAGGGAATATATTTGTCCGCTTCGTACTTGACTGCGTTGCGCAAGTCTTCATCGCTCATGCGCATCATCGTCACGTAACGCACAATCACGCTTCGTCCGGAAACTGCCGTGACAACCTGCTTGGTCTTGAAGCCGCCTTCGCCGACGACCTGTCGCACCGTGTCCGGGAGCGTGTCTTTGGACTCGACGGGGCGCTGAGAATAACCGGTAATGGCAAACCTGTCACCCAGGTCCGTCATTTCGATGGCCTTAACAGCGCTTGATCCGATATCAAGCCCAACAAGAACTTTCTTCTTACCGAGCATACGATTACCTCGTCCGCTTATCTGAGTGAGCTACGAAGTATATTTAACCTCAAAAAACAAGTCAAGTCAATTTTTAACGAAAATTTATCGTGTTTTCACTTGTTGTGAAATCACTTGTGCAATTTTAACGCCTCGTAATTCATAAAATCAATATGATGCAGAAGCACTGCTTCGGGAGTGGCCCTGCGCCCCTCTCCATCTCTGGAATGCAGGGCCACGGCATGAACCACCTCATCCATTATACCGGCAGACATCAGAATACCCACACCTGAAAACGAATGATGAAGTAGCTTTTCCCTCTGCGATTCCCTGAATGAATTTTCTGATTTCTCCGTTCCACCTATCTTGCCAATATCGTGAAGCAGCGCTCCGGCAATCAGGACATCCTTATTAATCTTAAGAGTATCCCCATAGTCCTTATTGATCAAATCCACGCAAACATCACATTGTTTAGCAAGAGTTCTCATGTGTATTGCCAGCGAAACGGGATTGTCTTTTATCAGCGTAGTAAATGGAATTTCTTCGAGGTCGGAAGCTTTCCAGCCGTATATGGAAAGCTGCTCGGCCCATATCCCGATAGCCTTTTCCCGGAGCTCATCGTCCGAGATAAGCTCGAACTCGGGAATGACTTCAAGTACTTCGTCACGCGTTACGTTCATTATGCCAGTCTCCTGAAATGCCAGAGAAGGGAGTCGAACCCTTACTCCCCGAAGGGAACGGGATTTTGAATCCCGCGCGTCTGCCTGTTCCGCCACTCTGGCATCATAATCCGTCCGTTTCACTTCTAAGCGATTTCGGCTTGGACAATACCTCGCTGAAAATCACTATTTTTGCCATCTCCGGTAATCCCGAGAACATATTGAAAAAATCGCCTCTCCCGGCTACCGAAGTATGGCGTGCCTTTTTTGTTTCGCCTCCGAAGAAATCCTTTGTCTCCGCCTCTTTCCGCTCTGACAACAAACCAGAGCTTAGATGAAATTCCCTTTCCGGCGCGAAAACCGCACCGGGCTCCTCGATTACTACCAGTCTTTCAGACTCTTTTGGGAGCACGGGCTTCACGGATGACTCCGATGGCTTGTCGCTTCTGCGACTAAACCGCTCTTCCCTTTTTATTCGTAACTGCTCCAGTTCCCGCTTGCGCTCCTGATATTTCATATCGTATTCTGAGTATTGTTTGTACTTGGTTTTGCTGTCAGACTTGGTTTCAGTCTGTTTTTCAGCCTGCTCGCGAGATTGCCTGAAATAGCTTTCCACCTCGTTCAGCATCTGTTTCACCGGTCCCTGCTGACCCGCGGGAGTTTGCCGGCCAGGTCTTTGACCTGGCTTCTGCCCGCCCTTTGTCATCCCCAGTGATTCCGCAACCTTTTTTAATATAGGGCCGATAAAAACGAAAAAGAATATCACCAGGTAGACGATCCAGCCGTAATCGCCGCCCGACTCCGCCAGTATAACTCCGCCGTTCAGATACCAGAACACCTGGAAATATCCCCCTTACTACTCCTGCTTACCCTGGCTCGGTTTCGTCTTGTCCGCAATGGATTCGCGCATCGAAGTATCCGAAATCATGTTCTTCATCCTGTAGTAATCCATAATCCCCATATTTCCGGCCCGGAACGCATCAGCCATCGCCTTGGGCACCTCGGCCTCAGACAGAACGACCTTCGCGCGGTTCTCCTGAGTCAGAGCCTTCATCTCCTGCTCCTGCGCAACCGCCATCGCCCTTCTCTCCTCGGCTTTGGCCTGCGCGACGCGCTTGTCTGCCTCAGCCTGGTCCGCCTGCAGCCTCGCGCCGATATTCGTTCCGATATCCACGTCCGCAATATCAATCGAAAGAATTTCAAACGCAGTCCCGGCGTCAAGACCCTTCGCAAGCACCGCCTTCGAAATCTGGTCCGGATTCTCCAACACCTTCTTATATGTATCGGACGAGCCTATGGTGGTGACAATCCCTTCGCCAACGCGGGCTATGATAGTCTCTTCCGTAGCGCCGCCCACGAGCCGCTCTATATTGGCCCGTACCGTAACGCGCGCCTTCGCCTTGACCTGTATCCCGTCCTTAGCAACAGCATCAACCGTCTCCTTGCCCTTGCGCGGGTCGGGGCAGTCGATTACCCGCGGGTTTACAGATGTCTGCACGGCATCGAGCACATCCCTTCCTGCCAGGTCGATGCCCGTCGCAGTGCGGTAGTCGAGTTCGATGTCCGCTCTATCAGCCGCAATCAGCGCACGCACGACCTTTGGCACGTTACCGCCTGCAAGGTAATGGGCCTCGAGGTCCTTCGTCTTGAGACTCAGCCCGGCCTGCACCGCCATAATCTTCGCCCTGACAATAACGGCCGGATTTACCTTTCGCAGCTTCATGCCTATGAGGTCGAACATGCTTACGCCGGCGCGGCTCATCCACGCCTGCAGCCAAAGCCTGAAGAAAGAAAGAATAATAATGCCGAGAATTACGACAACAATCCCAACCACTATAAGCACCCAAATCAGCCATTCGGGAAAACTGCCCGCATTGGCCTGGGCAAGCATCATGTCG
>Ga0272442_10000529_pt1 | contig 61101 bp, 53 predicted proteins | sample SSMForm2O_FD_200262 | JGI IMG/M metagenome (GOLD analysis project Ga0272442, IMG submission 200262) | Marine sediment archaeal communities from Little Sippewissett salt marsh, Falmouth, MA, United States - SSM-Form-2O | ecosystem: Environmental > Aquatic > Marine > Wetlands > Sediment ...
TATAAATTGAGCAGAGTCGTGAGTGGATTATTGTTTAGTACAAGGATACGGGGGTCTGCAAATTGCCAAAATCATAATCCAGCACAGATTGCATTGTGCTTAGAATGATTTTTTGGGGGATACCCTGATTTGTGTTTTTTATTGATTTTATCGAAGATTATTTTTATACTTCATTGAAAATCTTTTCTCATGGCACAGACGTTTTTTACATCTGCATTCGACACTTTTTTTGGGATGTCAAGACAAGACTGAGTGATTCAATTTCATCTTGAATGATGTAACTTTATACCTGACTCTGTATCTTTTGAAGATAGAAAAAAGGGTGAATGGATAGAGGCCGTGGCTTCCTATGAATTTTGATAGTATAATATTTGAATTGGCGGTTATAATCATAGGGGCTGCTACACTGGGAACACTCTTTCTCTATGCCAGGCAACCTCTGCTTATTGCTTATATAGCAATAGGTTTTATTTTTGGACCCAATGGTTTTTCACTCATTAAGAACATCGATCACATCGAACAGATCGCACACTTTGGCGTCATTTTGCTCTTATTTATAATAGGTCTCAATCTCCAACCAATGAGATTTATAAAGCTTTTAAGGCGGACCGTTATAGTTACTCTGAGCACTTCATTTCTTTTTGGTAGCGTGTCCTTCCTGTTTGCCCTGACTCTTAGATATGATTTGCACAGCGCTTTTCTCTTTGGGGCGGCCATGTTGTTTTCCAGTACAGTTATCAGCCTGAAGTTACTTCCTGCAACCGAATTGCACCAAAGACGTATTGGTGAAATATTGACCAGCGTTCTTCTTCTGCAAGATATATTGGCAGTATTGGTAATACTTTTTATTACTGGAGAAAAAAGCAATCATGTACTGGTGACATTTGCATTGCTTGCAGGAAGGTTCATTGTTCTTTGCGGACTATCTTTAGCGGGAGTTCGATACCTTATTGTACCACTACTCAAACGCTTTAAAGAGGTTCAGGAATATATTTTTATCGCTACTTTGGGATGGTGTCTTTTTTGGGCCGAGTTGGCTCACTATTTAGGTCTTTCTTACGAAATAGGAGCATTCATTGCAGGCATATCAATCGCATCATGTCAGGCAGCTGTTATCATTGCCGAGAAATTGAGGCCATTGCGAGAGTTTTTCCTTGTACTTTTCTTTTTTGCAATAGGAGCAGAATTAACCCTTAATATGAATATCCTTCACCTTTTAGCCGCTGTTCTTTTTGGAGCAATTCTGGTGCCTATGAAAGCTTTTACATTTCGCTTCGCATTTAGAAAAAGAGGTGAATCGTCTGATTTGTCCAGGGAACTGGCTGTACGTCTTGGTCAATCCAGCGAGTTCTCGCTATTAGTAGTATTCGCTGCCTTGTCGGCAGGAGTCTTATCAACCGAAAAGGCGATGGTGATTCAGATTACTACGATCGCGACGTTTATCGTTTCAACCTACTGGGTCGTCTTTAAGTATCCAACATCGCTGTCAGAAAGCGAGTGGAATTAGACTGAAATTAACTTTTGGCAACTTTTTATAATAGTTGAAATAATATCACAGGATAATAATACAAACATAAAACCAATTAAAAAACAAATATGTTTTTTAGTCAACAGGAAAACAGTTACTATTGAGTATTTATGGAGTAGTGGTCTTGCAGAATATGTGATTTTAATAACGAAAGAACATATTCACATACAATTATGGTAGATAATGAAAGCCACGAACTACTGTGGTCGAATATCTCTTATCAATCTGGTGAAATAATCAGTTTTGATGTAACAATTGATGGTATTGACCTTAGCTATCCAGAAGATATGTGTAAATAATATATTCATCAAATAAAAATAGCGGCTAACGATACAGAGCTGCAACGGAATTGAGCGATAGCGAAATTCCGATTGCAGCGTGTGGTTGTCTGCCCGCCGACTCTTTTATGGCGGGGACTTGGCCGGTTGGGATGGGTGGTTAGACCCATTTGGATTTTACATTTTTTGATAAATTCTTATAAAGATGAAAATAAAGTGGCAATTTCGGACCGGATCATAAATATTTTATAATCAGTTTGATATTTTTTAAAATAAAAGATAACCAAAGTTAGCAGAAGCAACGGGTGGCTTGGGTGAGAGTAATGTAACTAAAAAAAATGCCGAATGTCTTGAGTGAGTTACATAACCAAATAGAAATCGTGTGGCACCTGTTTCCTACAAAAATACTGGCGGATATGCCTTGGCCATGCTGTGATAAACCAAATTAAATAAAAATATGAGTGAAATCAAAGTGAAGGCAGTCCAGTACTGCCGTGTGCTCGAATGAAGCAGAATCGATAAAATGAATGTTTAGAAAACTTGCCATTAGGCTTGAGCCAAAACTTATGAACATCTGTTAGAGGATTTTTAGGGGACGGCAATCGAAAGTAATAATACAATCACTTATCGCCACTGTTCTGATGCTTCAGAGCACATCTGTACTGGCACAGAATGAACCTCTCGAAACGATCATTTATGCATCTGAAACCAAGGTCCCGGTTTCGGAATATATCTATGGCCAGTTTATCGAGCATATTGCAGATATTATCAACGACGGACTTTGGGCCGAGATGCTCGACGACCGCAAGTTCTATTATCCCGTGCTAGAAAAACAACCTGAACAACAGGGATTCCGGGTGATGCAGCGCTGGTTGTCGGTTGGTCCGATCAATGCTATCAACATGAGTGAAAAACATGCTTATACCGGAAAACTAAGCCCTGAAATCTTGCTCAGTTCCAGCGAATACAGGGGAATTATCCAGGGCGGACTTGCTGTCGAGGAAGGACAGTCTTACAATGGACGCATCGTCATTAAAGCAGAATATGATCTTAACCTGAATATATTTCTTTCCACCGAGTCCGGAATCGACAAAGAAACGATCGCAATCTCTGCCGGAGACTATCAAACCTATGAATTCAGCATAACCGCAGGGACGGATGACACAGATGCCCGGTTGCGCATTTCGGCAAAGGGAGAAGGTTCGCTATGGATTGGCGCGGTTTCGCTGATGCCGGCAGATAACCTGGAAGGATTCCGCCCGGAAATAATCACGTTGCTAAAATCTCTGAACTCGGGTGTATACCGCTTTCCCGGCGGAAATTTTGTATCGGCTCACGAGTAGAGAAACGCCATTGGAGATATCGATCAGCGTCCTCCGATCTGGGATCCGGTCTGGAGCGCCGTTCAGCCCAATGATGTGGGAACCGCTGAGTTTATTACTTTCACCAAACTACTGGATGTTGAAAACCGTACATTACGGTAAATGCGGGATTCGGGGATGCGTTTTGCGCTGCTCAGTTGGTTGAATATGCCAATGGATCGGTCGATACTCCCATGGGAAAACTACGCAAAGAACATGGTTATCCCGAACCTTTTAATGTGAAATTCTGGGGGATAGGAAATGAAGCATGGGGATCGTGGCAGATGGGCGCTATGACATTGAATCAGTTTGTGATTAAACACAATCAGTTTGCAGAAGCTATGCTGGCAGTAGATCCAAATATTAAACTCATTGGAAGCGGAGCCATGCCGGATGCGATGACTTGTTCCGGAGAGTCGATGAAGAGAACCGGACAAATTATGACGGAATATCTGAGCCCTGCCGACTGGACAGGCGGACTTTTTCAACACTGTCTCGACAACATGGATATGATCAGCGAGCACTTTTATACCTACGCCACTGAGCGATGCGATATTGAGACGGGCGGGCGTATCGATTTGAATCCCGATGAGCCACTTGTCGACTGGATGCGCCGACCTGCAAATCATGTAAAAGCCAAAACAGAGCTTACACCGATTACCTGGAACTTATCCCCCAACTTAAGGAAAAGAAAATTACGATTGTACTCACTGAATGGGCCTATTCACAAATCCCTTCAACATCTTATAAAATCGCTCCCGCTTATGCCTGGGTGTTTCATGAAATGATCCGCCATTCTGATTTATTTTATATGGGGAATTTTACCTTTGCCACTTCGCTGGTGAGTGCCAGCAAAACGGATGCAGTACTCACTCCTGCGGGACTCATGTTTCAGTTATATGCAAACAAATTCGGAACAATCCCGGTGACAGTAGACGGCAATGCTCCCCAGGGACCGCCGCCTTATGGCACCGGAGGAATGGATCCTGAAGTAAACGCCGGAAGTCCTACTTTTCCGCTCGATGTGGTCGCTGCCTTAACTGTAGATCAATCCGCTCTGACTATTGCCGTTATCAATCCGACAGAGTCCAATCAGCGCATAAATTTTACGTTTGAAGGAATAGAATTAAGCAACCGGTGAACCATCTGGAAAATGGCTCCAGATGATATCAACGCCCAGAATGTAGTGGGCGAAGCTCCCGAAGTTGAAGTCATGGAGATGAATCTGCAAGAAGTGCCGTCTTCGATTCAGTTTGAACCCTGGAGTATCACCCTCTACAGAATTGAAACAACAAATTAACCGGGTGGCCCGGATGTGTGAAATAACCCAATAGAAATCGTGTGGCATGGGATCCCGAATGAAAAGATCAGGACAGGCCTCGTGGTCGTACAATTGTCTGACAATGAAAAAAATAATTTGAAGTCAGGATAATAATCAGTAAATTGATAACCTGATCTTAGTAATAATGAACGGATCCAAACTGAAATATGACTTCGAAACTGTATCAATCTCCAATATACCATACCCTCCTGCACTCGGTAAAGATTGGTTCAGTCGCCATTCTCTGGTCCAGACAGCAGGGAAAGCCGCTGATCGATCGTATTGTCTTATCGCGGCCGGGAATATCTGCAGAACAGATCCTTCAAGTTCATTTTCATGAATCCCTTCCTTTATGCTGCCCGGAAATCGAAAGTGTTATGAATCAAATTCAGGATTATCTGAAAGGGAAGCCGATCGTTTTTCATCCGGATTTGATACGGCTGAATCAATATACGGCATTACAGCAAAGCGTGCTTCGGGCTGAATCAGCAATTCCTTATGGTTATGTCAGTACATATCAGCGGATTGCTGAACAATTGCAAAAGCCTTCAGCGGCCCGGGCCGTGGGCAATGCCTTGGCTAAAAATCCCTTTCCCCTGCTCATTCCCTGTCATCGGGCTGTCCGGTCTGATTTCACGCCGGGTGGATTTCAGGGAGGTACGGCAATGAAACGCCATTTACTTGAAATGGAAGGAAATAAATTGGATTATTACAATCGCATTGTTCATCCAAAAATATATTAATCGAAACCTGATTTTCCGAAAAGTGACTTCAAGAGCGGATTGTAAAATCGATATTGATTTGTCCGGTTTCTGATCAAAAACCGATTTACGTTTTGCATGATCAAATTCCAAATTGAAAAACAACCACTCATAAAAATTTCCTCTTGCTTAAATTTAAACCGAACTGATTTTTTTATTCATTTATCAACAATTTCAGAATGAAAGCGATATGCAAACTGCATGATCCGAACCTTTTATTAGATTATCCCTTTACATTGTTATTATTACACTTATGACGAATGATTATATGTCGTTCTTTTTGGTATAATATTTGTTGAATGATAAATCGTATTTTATATCATCATTGAGTGTACCAATTTGAGGGATTCAATGTTCATGGAAGGAAGAAAAATCAAGAAGATTCGGCAATCACTCGGACTAACCCAAGAAGAGTTTGCTCACAGGCTGGGAGTGACATTATGTACTGTCAACCGTTGGGAAAACAATAAGAGCGTCCCAAGCAGACTTGCTGTATTACAATTGGAGAGATATGCCGAAGCTGCTCATTGATCCCTGTGATCTTTGACTGCCTGCAATCGAGTTTGAATGAGGTTTATTTGAGAATCAATAAACAATATAAAAATATAATCTAAAAAAATTGAAGAAGCTGTTAAAAATATTAAATTTTAGTCACCATTTATGATTATCAACCATAACTAAATATCCAGTTCAATGCGCTGCGCCACCAACAATTTTTTTCTTTATTTTAAATACCTGTCCAATTGACTTGAAAAGGAGGATTTCAAATATGCTGGGAGTTGTGGGAAAACCCATTGATATCCTATTAATTGAAGACAATCCTGGTGATGTTCGTTTAACACAGGAAGCCTTTAAGGACGGCAAGGTTCGCAATAAATTATTTGTTGTCAGTGATGGTTTGGAAGCAATGGATTTTTTGCATCAGCGGGATCCATTCAAGGATGCTCCCCGTCCCGATTTGATCTTACTGGATTTGAATCTGCCCAAAAAAGACGGACGTGAAGTATTGGAAGAAATCAAGACAGAAACCGATTTACGACGCATCCCGGTTGTAATTTTAACAACATCGAAGGCTGACGAAGATATTTTAAGGACGTATGATTTACATGCAAACTGTTATATCCCAAAACCAGTGGACCTTGATGAATTTATGACAGTCATCAGATCAATTGAAAGTTTTTGGCTGACTGTTGTAAAATTACCAAACTAACAAACGTTATGAATGAAGAAATCATCAATCGGAAACCGAAGGAATCAGATCGGTTAATAAATGATTTCTTATCAGTGGTTTCCCACGAACTGCGCACCCCCATTGCAATTATTAAAGAAGGCATATCCTTATGTCTGGAGGGAGTTGCAGGCGAGATTAATGACAAACAAAAGGAACTGCTTTCCGCTACACAGGAGAATATTGATCGTCTTAATCATATTGTCACAAATTTATTGGATGTTTCGAAAATTGAAGCAGGGAAAATGGTTTTAAAGCGGGCCTCTGTGGATATCACCAATTTGATACAAAAAGTGATTGACAGTTATCAGGCTTCAGCAAAAGAAAAATGTATCCATCTTGAAAAACAGATGCCGGATCGTCCCCTGGTGATATATGTGGATTCCGATAAGGTCGCAAAGATTTTCAGCAATTTGGTGGATAATGCACTGAAATTTACCGAAGCCGGGGGCCAAGTAACCCTGGGTGTTCAGGATGGCGATTCATTTATTACATGCTGGGTCGCAGATACAGGTAGTGGAGTTACTGAAGAAAATGGCCAGGAACTGTTTTCAAAATTCAAACAAATTAAACGTAAGGATGGCCCGAGGTATCAGGGAACCGGATTAGGGCTTGCAATTGCCAAAGGATTGGTGGAAAAACACCAGGGCGAAATATCAATGCAATCAGAATTGGGGAAGGGAACGGAATTCCGTTTTACGCTAAAGAAGGTTCCTTTTCCGAAGATATTGATTGTGAATGATGAAACAAATGAGATTGAAGTTTTAAAAGAGTATTTAATCAAAGAGCAATATCGAATTATCGAAACCGGCAATGGTTTAAGTGCTTTAAAAATAGCTCGCAAAGATCCTCCGGATTTGATATTTATAGATATGGAAATGCCGGCAATGAACGGTTATGAACTGATAGGCCGGCTGAGAAGTGATAATCGTACCAAACATTGCCCAATCGCTGTCACAGGTGACTTATCGCTGAAAAATATGCAGACGGATACAAGTATTGCACAAACAGCTTTTCCTGTTCTTGCCAAACCTTTTGACAAGAGGAAGCTTTTAAATTTGATCAAAGCAATGCTTGTCCATTAAGGAATATAAAAGGAGGATAGATAAAACAATGGAAAGATCAAAAGACAATAATTTAAATGTTGTGATTTTAATTGCCGAGGATAGCCATACACAAGCGGCTCAATTAAAATATACACTGCAAAAACATAACTATACAGTGGTTGTATGCTATAATGGAGATGAAGCATTTAAGAATATTAAGAAGAACAAACCGACGATTGTCATTAGTGATGTCCTTATGCCAGGAATCGATGGTTACGAATTGTGTCGCAAGATCAAATCTGATCGCCAGTTGCGCAATATTCCGGTGATACTTCTGACCCAATTATCTGATCCCAAAGATATTATTCGCGGGCTGGAATGTGAAGCAGATCATTTCATTACAAAACCATACAATGAAGACTTTTTGTTGTCTCATATTCAATATGTACTGGTTAATAAAGAGCTGCGAAAGAATTCGTTTGCAGAAATGGGTATCGAGATTTTCTTTGCCGGACAGAAGCATTTTGTAACTTCAGACCGTATGCAGATTCTGGACTTATTGTTTTCAACCTATGAGGCAGTTCTGCATAAAAACAACGAACTGGAAAGAATCAATCTGGAATTGAAAAAATCCATTGAAACCATTCAAAAAATGAAAGGATTGATTCCGATATGTTCGCATTGTAAAAAGATACGAAATGATGATGGGTTCTGGCAGCAATTGGAAGTATTTATAAGAGATCATTCAGACGCTGAATTTACGCATGGATTGTGTCCTGATTGTGAAAAAGAGATTTATTCTAAATATATGGATAAAACCAAAGATGAGGTAGCTTCATGAGCGGGGGGAGAAAGATACTCATAATCGAGGATGAGTTGAAGTTTGCAAAGATGGTGAAAATGCGTCTGGACGCTGCGGATTACAATGTCACTGTTGCAGGGGATGCGTATACTGGCACCCAGCAGATTATTCAGGGTAATTATGATTTGATTATTTTAGATCTAATGATGCCGGCAGGAGGTGGATTTTCGATATTGGATCGTATTCGAAAATTGCCGGCCAAATCTGCTACACCGGTCATCATTCTTACCGGAAAGTCGATTGATGAAGATCTCAGAAATCAGGCTGAACAGTATGATGTGTCTGCTGTTTTCACAAAACCTTATGATAGTACCAAGTTTATGGAAAAGGTCAAGACTTTAATGTCACTGGAACCACAATGAATCGAATCCGATATTTTTTAATAATTTTTTGTCAGGCTTGGATGAATCCTGATTTTTAAACTCGACATGGACTTATAACATTGATATACGAGCCTTATCGCCTGAGATGCAAATAGATTTTTGCTCATGAAATTTCAGATTTATTGTTAAAAAAAGGTGTTAAGGATGTACGACTATTATTAAGTAAAAGCTTATTTAATGTTTGACTTTTTTGAAATTAGCAATTATATTTCAGTAAATTAGAATGTAGAAAGAGTGCAAAATGGCTGAGAAACAATTTATATTCCTGATGGGGCGGTCTGAAGACAGTGAATTGAAAACTGTTGTGCTGTCTTTCAAGCGTCTGTATCTGTTCGGTGGAATATTTGTTCTCGTATTTTTTATCTTGGCATATATACTCGGCAGTGGTTTTCAAAGTGTTGAAACCAACTACAGAACCCATAAAATGCTTCAGGAAAATCGGATTCTTAAAAGTAATTTAAATAGCTGGGATAAACGGTTTGAGGAGATGCAGACTGTTCTGGCCGATTTAAGCAAGAGAAATCGTCAAATACGAATGACGGCAGCCCTTGCTTCACCGGATGTTGAATTTGGTATGGGAGGACCCGAGTCGTCTGTGAGGCCGGATTTAATAGACAATCCTAAATTACATCAGTTAGAGCTGAATCTGGCACGTTTGGATGCTGAACTGACCTGGTTAAAGCAGAGTACGATTGAAATCGAAAGCCAGCTGGAATCCAAGTATAAAGAGATCGCTCATTATCCATCGATTCGTCCGATCAGTGGTGGATGGATGACTTCGGGATTTGGTGTACGCAGAGATCCTTTTACAGGAGTTGATGAAATGCATCCCGGATTGGATATTGCTATCAAACCGGGTTCAGAAGTCAGAGCTACAGGCGCCGGTATTGTAAAAAAAGTGAACTTTAAAGTAATCAAGAATAAGGGATACGGCAAGTATATCATGATTGATCACGGATTCGGGCATGAGACGCTTTATGGACATCTTTCCGATATATTTGTCAAACAGGGTCAGCAAGTGAAACGGTGGGATTTAATCGGATTGACCGGGAACACGGGTAAATCTACTGCGCCTCATATTCATTATGGTGTATATGTTCACGGAGATGCCAAAGATCCTGTGAATTTCATTTTAGATTAAATTAAAATAATATTGGTAAAACAGTATATTTTATCGGTTTTTAAAAAAGCATTCTTTATATTTCTTATAACATTGTTATTGAATCAGATTTTTATCAATGATGCCAATTCGGGCATTAATTGACGACATTATATACAGGATTGAATTTCATTCCAGCATTTTTTAAATTGCAGATGTTCGATATAATGAACAGTTTGCATGCCCAGTTTATAACCAGCCTGAATATTTTCTTCACGATCATCAACAAATAGAATTTCTTCCGGGGGCAGGCCGATTCGTGTGAATACCGCTTGAAATATTGCAGGATCCGGTTTTATCGCTCCCATTTCATAGCTGTAAAACAGTTTTTTAAACCATCGCAGAAACGGATAATGGTGTTGACAATATTCAATATGCCATGCATTGGTATTGGAAAGAAGATAACAGGGGTATTGATGCCGAATATCATCGAGAAAATGAATCATGGGATCGATGAGAGAGAACATGGACTGCCAGAGCATTTTGAACTGCTGCTTCGGTATTGAAAACCCAAAATCGCTCAGCACATGCTTATAGAATTCACAATTTGTCAATTGGCCTTTTTCGTACATCCGGACAATTTCAGAAGTGGTAAAATAAGTATGAATTTGTTGATAAGTGAATGAAGACAATCTTTCTAATTCTTGAATTGAATTATCCGGATTGACTTGAATAAAAACGTTACCCAGATCAAAAAGAACAGCAGAAAGTTTCTTTTTTGATTTCAAGAATCAGGACAACCTTTTAATCAGCTTTTCCATTGGTTTCGAACATGGCGAGAAATTCGCTTTCGCTCTCTGACATCTGCTCCAGATTTCGGGCCAATGCACGTACGTTTTCAAGTTGTTCTTCCATTTCTTTGATTGATTCGGTTACTTGATTGACCCCGTCTGTATTTTTTGTGCTGGCCATGGCAACCCGATCCATGGATAAACCGACCTGATGCGATATGGACTGCATTTCATGGATGACGTGGCTGATACTTTCAATGCGGTTTTTATCTGAATCAACCAGCATCCTGATATTTTCCAAAGCAGAGTCGGTTGCACCTGTAAACTGTTCAGAATCTTGAATCATATCAGTCCCTGCACGCATCGATTTTTCAACAAGTTGAATATCCATTTTTATGGTTTCGATCAGTGAGGCAACTTCTCTGTTGGCTTCGGTTGTCTTCATGGCCAGTTTGCGAATTTCTGAAGCCACTTTTCCAAAACGTTTTTCATGAGTTCCGGACTGAGTTGCTTCAATGGATGCATTTAAAGCCAGAATATTGACTTTTGAGGCGATTGTGCTTATTAAATTGACGATGTTGTCAATTTTATTGGAGTGCTCACGTAAATCTTCCACGATATTCCAGGACTTGTTCACAGATTCAGCAATGGCGTTCAAAGTGGTCAATGTTTTTTCCATGGCTTTTGTACCAATAGCGACGGCATCGCGGGTATTCTCGGAAGCACGTTCACTTTCATTGGCTTCATGATCAATTTGATCTATACTATTTAAAAGCGAATCCATAATCGATCTGGTTTTTTCAACCTGATTATTTTGAGCCATACTGCCATCAGCGATATTGCTGATGGAGTTACGTATTTCGGTCGTTGAAATAATGACGTGTTGTGTGGTTCCTGCCAGATCCATGGCCAGCCGTGAGAGGCGGTATGCCTGTTCATCTAATGTATGGATCAGACTGCGGAGATTCAGGGGTTCGGTATACACTGTCATGACAGGGATACCCGCTTTTACTGCTTTGTTAATGGATGCAATTAATCTGGGATCTTCGATAAACGTGATTATACCATCTACTTTTTCAGAAATCAAACGATCGATCTGTTTCCCATAGACCATTGCGCTGAAATCCGCCTTTTCTCTGGTTTCATCGGGGACCAGCCATTCCAGATTGATATTATGTTCTGCTAATTCATCTTTTGCTGCCATAAATCCATTGTGGATGCGATCCCATATCTCAGTGTCTTCACGAGCAAGAAAGACGATACGGTAAGGTTTGGTGGGAGGGATTGTGGACGGTTTTACCAAATTTGCAGTGTCCTCTTGAGCAAGTATCCATCCATGAGTGTGATTCCAATGCTGATTGAGATTTTCTTGAGTTATTAATACGGGAGCAATAAGCATCTGTGGTTTGGGAGGAATCCAGCCTTCCACCAAGTGATTATAAAGATAGATAGCGGAGTCGTGGCCTTGAATATAGGGGTTTTGATCCAGCAGGACATCCAGAATGCCCGATTGCATATATTGAGTATTCTCCCGAGTGATATCATGACCGATTACTTTTATTTTTTTATATTTGGACTTGGAACTCAAGGCTTCGGCAATAATTGAGGCTGTTGTTGCGTCAGTTGCGTAAATTCCTTTGAGTTTCGGGTAGGATTCCAGCAGATCCTCGATAAAATTCATGCTGAAGTCCCGATTCATCATTGATTCGAATGTGTCGACAATCTTGATTTCTGATTTTTTTTCAATGGCGGATTGAAAGCTTTTGCGCCTGAGTTCAAACAGAGTGTTAAATAGAAGTCCAGTGGCAATTAATACCTGCCCTTTGCCTTTCAGCATTTCAGCCATCAATACTGCGCTTTGTCTGCCTTCTTCAACAGGATCAGCGCCTATAAAGCCAATACGTTTGCAGGGAGCGTCCGTAATCGAATTAAAATCATCGATAATAGCATTTAAATTATCTCTCAGCAAATGTAAAATTTCTGATAGTGGTTGCAGCTGATGCGGTACTTTAGATGGAGGATACTGAGAATGAAGATGAAGTTTTTGTGTTAAATTGCCCAGAGTGAGATTTGATATTCCACGGGCCATTGAAGGAAAGTCCCTTTCCGCAAGGATCACACCGGTCTTTTTTAATTTTTGTATGGGCAGATAATTTCGGATATAATTTCGCAGAAAGAAATATCCGGCGAAGATAAATGCAGATGAGAAAAGAAGGCATGCCATTAAAAAGATGAAGGCCTCAGATTTTGGCAATCCGCGTTCAATCAAGTCCGGATAAGTTGAAACAATAAAATAAATATTGATCAGGATGAAAAAACTGATCCAGCCTGTCGCTGCATATATCATGCTGTGACGCTTTAGAAATTGCGAAATGTATTTTTTCATCAGGCTGATCCAATCTCCTCAATGTTATTTGATGCGTGTGTTGATACATAAAATTTGCCTAAAAGTTCAAGTTCGCTTTGAGCCATCATTTCCAATGTTTCTGCCAGTTGCGTTACTTGATGAAATTGTACAACCATGTCTTTTGTCGCTTGATTGACATTATGAACGGATTCTGTGTTTCTTTCACTGATTTCTGTGACATGATTCATGGCTTCTTCTACACGATAAGAATAGGTTTGAATTTCTACGATTGCGTCTGCAATGCTTTTTAAACGACTCTGATCAATTTCGGCCAATGAACGGATATTCTGCAATGCACCTCGCGCATCCTCGGTCTGTTTCGCTGATTCCTGGACTTTGGATAAACCGGCCCTCATTCCATTTTCAATTTTTGTGATGTCTTTTTTAACCTGGGTTACCAGTGTGATGATGTTCAGAGTGGCTTTATCCGCATTGCTCGCCAGCCGGCGTACTTGATTGGCAACAACCATGAATCCCTGACCTTTATCCCCTGCCTGGATGGCTTCAATGGATGCATTCAATGCCAGTACATTGATCCGTGAAGTAATATCCTGAATCAAGTCAATAATGTTATCTATGCGCTCGGAATGTCTGCCCAGTTCTTCAATGTTATGCCAGGATTCTGTGATGGATGTTTCAACTTTTTTTACCACAGACAATGTTTTTTCCATAGATGAAGCACCATCCTTAATGGCAATGGCCGTATTGGCTGTCGCTTTTGCGCCGTCATCCGTGGCCTGATTGACCTGATTGATATTTTCCAGTAAATTCTTGAGAACATCTTGTGTATGTGATACCTGATTGTTTTGCAGGAGCGATCCCTCTGAGACAAGATGCATGGCTTCAATAATTGTTTGCGTCAGATGACCGGCAGAATCCGCATTGCTACTCAAATCGTCGCTGAAACGCATGAGTTTATCGGCTTGATCGGAGATGGCCTGAACCAGACTTTGCAGGCTGATCGGTTCACTGTTAAAAGTGATCACAGGAATGCCATTTTTAACCGCTTTATTAATGACCGGTATGATCGTCCGGTCCGGAACAATCGATGTAATACCATCGTATTTCTGCTTAATAATTGACTCCATACCTTTTCGGAAAATAAGGGCTTCATTACTGTCTGTGTAGTTGGCAGGAACAATCCAATCAACAGTCACATTGCGGGATACCAATTGCTCTTTTGCATTCATCACAGCGGCTTTTACCAGATCCCAGAAAGCGGAATTTTCCATACATAATACAGCGATGCGAAGCGGTTTCTCACTTATTTTATTCGAAAGCTTGGTAAGCAGATTTAATGATTCCTGTGATTGAATCATGCCGTGATCCGGGCTCCAATATTTGTTGTAATTATCCGGGGTTACCACATTCAATTTTGTCAGCAGACGGGGCGTGAATGGTTTCCAGTCACCCACAAGGTAATTATATAACTGGATCACAGGATTGTATCCCTGGGCGTATGCATTTTGATCCAGGGTCGCCTGAATCACACCTTTGGACACATATTCCATAGTCGAATCGGTCAGATCATGCCCGACGATTTTTATTTGTCCGGTTTTCCCTTTATCCTGCACTGCACGTGCCACACTGTGTGGAGTGGCCCCCTGAGTAATATAAAAACCCTGTAGATGAGGATATTGATCAATAGCCTCTGTTGTATATTGGTAGGTTAATTCAGGATCTTCGTGATCCTCAAGCACTTTAATCACCTTGACATTCGGATATTGGGTTCGAAGTGCATTTTCAAATCCTTTTCGCCGCAGTTCGAAATTTGTTGCTGAAAACAATCCCACGATAATGATGACTTCTCCGGAACCTTCCAGAAGCGCTCCCATGACCTGACCGCATTTCTGACCTTCCAAAAACGAATCGGCTCCGATATAGCAGAGTCTTTGGCAGGGAATATCTGTAAGATTGTTTAATTCAAAAGCGCAATTCTGAAGACCCTGAATCATTTTTTTCAGCAGATCCGCCAGATCATCCTCATGATATTGTTCGTCAATGGAGTGAGATGAATGAATTTCCAAAGAAGCGGATAAATTGCCCTGCGCCAGTTCGCTCATCACACCCGAAAGCGCTTTGGTGTCTGTTTCTGTAATTTCATACAACCGATCAACAATTTCTTCTGAAGCCTTCCAGTCATATTTTTTATGCAGCCATATCATCAATACAAGTATTGTAAGACCGGCCAGGAAAATCAGAATAAATTTGAAAATAAAATTTGGAAAAGGTTGTGTGATTTGCGGTGTCTGATTGATCAGATTTATGTGATGCTGAAAAATAAATCCATAGACAATGCCCGCAATTAAAAATATTAAGATGATTCCCAATGCACCGGAGAAATATTTATTTTGATGAAAAAAGTCCCACAGCTTGTCAAAAGGCATGCAGGCATCTCCTTTTTGAAATAGGTAATACTATTATGAAAGGGTATTTTCAGTAAATTTATGCATCATTTTTAATATTATGAAACCTTAAGTATATATACCGAATAAGTATCTATTAAACTTTACACTTGCAAAAGCCTTGCCAAAATTTATAACAAATTGTGCTGGAAATCAAGAATATCTATTTAATTTTTTAAAAAAATTACCTTGATTCTTTTCATCATTTTCTATATACTTATTCAGTTTATCATAATTATTCCGAAATCATGTTTTCAAAAGTTTTTAGTGCAGCCGTAATCGGCATCGAAGGCTATATTGTTGAAGTAGAATCTCATATCGAGGGTGGACTGCCCTATTTTGCTACAGTTGGATTACCGGACGGGGCAGTAAAAGAGTCCAAGGAACGGGTATTGGCTGCGATTAAAAATTCGGGTTTTTATCTTGCCAGCAAACGCATTACCATTAATTTAGCACCTGCAGATATACGGAAAGAAGGATCAGCGTTTGATCTCCCCATGGCCATCGGTATTTTATCAGCCAGCGGTTATGTGGATCAGGAGAAATTGGAGAATACGGTAATCTTAGGAGAACTGGCTCTTGATGGTCAGGTTCGCGCCATTAGAGGCGGATTGCCCATTTCAATCGCTGTACGCGATCAGGGGATCCCCCGTATCCTTTTGCCAAAAGAGAATGCCCGGGAAGCCGCCATGGCTCAGGGATTAAATGTTTATCCGGTTGAGTCCATCCATGAAGCAATCCGGCTTATCGAAGATGGTCATCATGAACCGCCTTTTCATGTGAATCTCACAGAAGTGTTTTCAAAGAACGCCAGATATCAGCTTGATTTTAGTGATGTCAAAGGACAACAGCATGTGAAACGCGCTCTTGAAGTCGCTGCTGCAGGCGGACACAATGTATTGATGATCGGGCCGCCGGGTTCTGGTAAAACCATGCTGGCAAAACGATATCCCACGATTCTTCCGGATTTAACTTTAGATGAAGCACTTGAAACAACCAAGATTCATTCTGTGGCCGGAATGCTTCAACCGGATTCCGCACTCATTGCCATGCGCCCGTTTCGTTCTCCGCACCACACCATTTCAGACGCCGGGCTTATCGGCGGCGGACGCATTCCGCGTCCAGGAGAAGTAAGCCTGGCCCACAATGGCGTGCTGTTTTTAGACGAAATGCCTGAGTTCCAAAAGAATGTTTTGGAAGTTATGCGCCAGCCCATGGAGGACGGTAAGGTCACCATTTCACGAGCCACTTTATCGATTACGTATCCGGCCAAGTTCATGCTTATTGCTGCCATGAATCCATGTCCGTGTGGATATTTTTCAGATCCGACTCATGACTGCACCTGTACAGTGCCGCAAATTCAACGGTACCGTACCCGTATTTCAGGTCCGCTTCTGGATCGGATTGATATTCATGTCGAAGTCCCGGCCGTAAAATATAAAGAATTAACCGGCGGGGATACGGGCGAATCTTCAAAATGTATTCGAGATCGAGTCAAACTGGCCCGGCAGAAGCAACTCGATCGTTTTCAAGAATATGAGGGAGTTTATTGTAATGCTCACATGGGTACTAAACTCATCCGCTCGAAATGTAAAATTGACGAACAGGGTGATATGTTACTCAACCAGGCCATTACCAGATTGGGGCTTTCGGCCAGAGCGTATGACCGTATTCTGAAGGTTGCACGTACCATTGCCGATCTGGAGGGAAGCGATTCCATTCGCTCCGCTCATCTCAGCGAGGCAATTCAGTATCGAAGTCTGGACAGAGAATTCACGGGAATGTAAATGAATGACTACGAAGTTTTTAAAAATAGTGAAATGGTTATTCTCCGGATAATCCGGAGCAGATGAAAATAAAATCCCTGCAAGGCAGCCTCGGTTATAAAGGACCGTGCTATCGACACGGTGGGTGCTCTCCTGTCCGATTTTTACGTCCACTCAATGGAGGCATGTAATAGGCGGTCAGAGTCGAGCTCCCTGTTATATAAAGTTGAAGGTCTTTATATTGCCGTTAGCTGCTCGTGCAGGGAAAGACCTGTATCCATTTTTCATTAATAATTTGGATATTTTATACTTGAATGTCAAGTAGAAATTTTTCAGCTATCTGTATTGCTGTAAAAAGTGAATGAAACAGATTTGTTAATTCAGCGTTAAAAAGTATGAGTTTAAAAGTTACAGTAATCGATACAAAAAAGCAAATATTGATGCTGTCAAAGAAAAATGGAGAAATTTATGAAGCATGTTTCCGGTTTATTTTTTATGAAAAAGTTTTTTTTGCTATTGACAATAGCGACCGCTAATTTTGCAGCACATGTGGATTGGATTACGGTAAACAGTTCGATTAATCCTGTCACTGCAAAGTATATCATAGACAGTGTCAATCGTGCAGAAGAAAACGGTGCTGAGTGTCTGGTTATTGAACTGGATACGCCCGGCGGATTGATGGAGTCGACCTGGACGATAGACAAGCGACTGCTGGCTTCAGAAGTGCCTGTTGCCGTCTATGTGTCCCCCAGTGGCGGACGCGCCGCTTCGGCCGGAGTATTTATCAGTTATGCTGCCCATATCGCAATCATGGCGCCGAGTACGAATATCGGAGCCGCCCATCCGGTGAATATGATGGGCAGCGGAGGGGATTCAAGCCAGGTGATGATGGATAAAGTGGTGAACGATGCGGTTGCCCATATCCGGGGACTGGCGGACCGGAACGGACGCAACGGTGATTGGGCGGAGGAAGCTGTGCGAAGCAGCGTTTCTATCACAGATAAAGAAGCTCTGGAAATAAATGTGATCAATTTTATTGCTGATGGTCCGGTGGATTTACTCCATCAGTTGGATGGTCAGCCCGTCAGTCTGGACGATCGTGAAACCGAACTGAATACAGCATCGGCCCGAGTTGTCGAATATCATATGGATTGGCGACATAAAATTCTTAATCAAATCGCCAATCCGAACATTGCCTTTATATTACTGATCTTAGCCGGGCTGGGCATCTATTTCGAGTTCTCCAATCCGGGTTCGATTTTTCCGGGAGTGATTGGCGCCATTTGTGGTATTTTATTTTTATTCGCATCTCAGGTATTATCGATCAATGCCGCTGGTGTTTTATTGATTCTGCTTGCGATTGTCTTTTTTATTGTCGAAGTTTATACGCCGACATTTGGAATTTTGACAGCTGGAGGAATTTCGTCATTTATTGTTGGCGCGCTGATGTTATTTAAAACACCGGGAGTGAAAGTGTCGTTAACCGTTCTTATTCCTGTTCTGGTTGTGTTTGTTGCTGTGATGCTTGTCGGATTAACACTGGCAATCCGAACCAGACTGACGAAACCCAAGACAGGCAAACATGGCCTGATTGGAGAAACAGGCGTCGCACTTCAAAATATCAGGGAAGAAGGCCAGGTTTCAGTTCATGGAGAAGTGTGGATGGCAGTGGCTGATGAAAAAATAAAAAAGGGCGAGGCAGTCGAAGTGGTAAATGTGGAAAGATTAAAATTGTATGTAAAAAAATTGTTAAAATGATAGTTGAATTTTAACCAAGGAGGAAACAATGGGACCCGTGCAATGGCTGTTTTGGGGAGCCGCGTTATTAATTCTTTTATTTAATATTTTTAAGATTCTTCGTGAATATGAACGGGGTGTTATTTTTCGTTTGGGAAGGCTGGTGGAATCTCGCGGACCCGGATTGATTATTTTGATTCCGGGCATAGAAAAAATGGTACGTGTCAGCCTCCGTACCGTTGCTATGGATGTGCCGCCGCAGGATGTAATCACAAAAGACAATGTTTCGGTCAAAGTGAATGCCGTTGTTTATTTCAGGGTGATTGATTCTGCCAAAGCCATTGTCGAAGTGGAGGACTATCTCTATGCAACCAGTCAGCTTGCCCAAACCACGCTTCGATCAATTCTCGGACAATTTGAATTGGACGAACTCCTTTCAAGCCGCGAACAGATTAACGAAAAGCTGCAGGCAATTTTGGATAAGCATACAGATCCATGGGGTATCAAAGTGTCGCTTGTGGAAGTCAAGCATATCGATCTTCCAGAGGAAATGAAACGAGCGATTGCCCGGCAGGCCGAAGCCGAGCGTGAACGGCGATCCAAGATTATTCATGCGGAAGGGGAATTTCAGGCGTCCAAACAATTGGCCGCTGCTGCGCATACGCTGGGCAAGGAGCCAATCTCGATTCAGTTAAGATTTTTACAGACTTTGGTTGAAGTCGCAGCGGAAAACAATTCGACCATGGTTTTTCCGGTTCCGATCGATCTTTTTAAGCCGTTTCTGGAGAAATTTGAGGAATTGGGCAAAAAACGCTCGTAAGTTTCTTAACTGAAAAATGCCTGTCTGGAATGACTATGGCGACATCAGTGAAACTATTGAATGCATTCAGGAATATGCAATTGGTCGGATATTTTGAGTTACTGGAATCCATCAAACGATGTAGCAATAATTCATATCGCAGATTACTCGGATTCTGTTAACAATGATTCTGTTCAATATAGTCGTGGAGGAAGTACATGATTCGTTTCAAACAATTATGGTCTGCAATTGAATGGGGACTGCTTTATGGATTTATCACCTGGATACTGGGTACAGGCGTTTCCAACCGTATTCCCGGATGGGGAGTGTGGCTGATGATTTTTAACCGTGTTTTTATGGCGGTTGTGCTTTATTATTGTTTGGGGATATCTCTGCCCAAATGGTTGAAGGGCGTTCTTACAGGTTTGATTTTCAGTGTCCCTTTGGGAATTGTTGTTTCGCAGTGGCCGTTCTTTACTCCTGTGATCGCTCATGGAGGTGCTTTGGGAACCGGTCTGATCAGCGGTGTGCTGATGGCTTATTCGATTCATCTTCATGAAGACAGATCGAATGTTCAGCACAATTCGGGCACAGTCAATGCTTAGAGGAGAAGAACGGATGCATTCAGTTTATTTGCTTGCGGTTCATTGCATTATTGTTTTCCTGATATGTTCCTGTGTTCTATTCGCTATGCAGCCAGACAGTGCTGTTTCCGATCAGAATGCAGTTACAGATACAATCGATTGTTCTTCAGATACTCCAGTTTTAACCAATACTTCATTATCGAATGAACCTTCCTTTGTAAAATATACCGATGGTATCTATACTGGTGAAAGTGCCGGCTGGACAGGGATGAAGGTTCAGGTAAAAATCAAACATGGCAGTATATGTCGGATTAAGGTGCTGAAAGCCAAAGGCACTCCGGAATATTACAATGAGGTGGTTCAAAAACTGCCGCGACATATGATCAGGCAGGGCAATGTCAATGTCGATGGCATATCCGGAGCGACTTTAAGTTGTAACAGTTTAAAAGAAGCCGTTTCGAGTGCCCTTAAAAAAGCAGTGAACAGGAATCAAGAAATAAGAATCAAGAAATAAGAATCAAGAAATAAGATTAAAGACAAGATTAAAGAAATAAGACAAGAAACAGCTGAGCTGTAACGCAGGTGAAGAAAATGAGATATTTGGTGGATTTGTATGGAACAGAGTGTGGCTGGTGGTTTATTGTCAGCAGTCGAAGGTAAATAAAGGAATTGAAACAAAAGAAAAAGGATCTATATTTAAGAATCCAGAGTGAAATAAGCGGGGAAACTGCACAAATATTAAGCGTACGAAGATATTCAATCATTTGCATCACCAATACTGCCAATTTGTACTCTTGCAGATTTTGATATCAATTTTTGAATGAAATAGTTTTTCTATCACAGAAAATCAGGTTCTGTCTCATGGATCCATTGACACGCAGACAATTCGTTTCATCTTCTGTATTGGCGGCAGGAGGATTGCTGTGCACCGGAAGAACCATGATTGCTGCTCCATCATGGGAGAAGGAAGCGAAATATTATGAAAAATTGCCGGAGAATCATGTCCGATGTACATTATGTCCCTGGCAATGTGTCGTTAAACCGGGTGATCGCGGGCATTGTGATGTTCGAGCCAACCGGAACGGTACCTATTATTCTCTCGTATACGGTCAGATCGCTGCGCATCACAATGATCCCATTGAAAAAAAGCCGCTGTATCATTTTTTGCCCGGAACCCCGGCCTTTTCAATAGCTACAGCCGGATGTAATGTGAACTGTAAATTTTGTCAGAATGCAGATTTGGCTCAAAGGCTTCCTGAAGAGTTGAGAACCGTTTCGTTTTCTCCGGAAGATGTCGTGATACATGCAAAACAAGCCGGTTGCCGGTCCATTGCCTACACCTATAATGAGCCTGTTATTTTTACGGAATATATGCAGGATATTGCATCTGCAGGTCAGAAAAAGGGGATACGGAGTGTTGTGATTTCAAACGGTTTCATTAACCAAAAGCCATTAAAAGATTTGTGCCGGGTGATTGACGCGTATAAAGTCGATCTCAAGGCGTTTACAGAAGACTATTATGAAAAAATTGTCGGTGGGATGTTGAAGCCGGTTCTGGATACACTGATTACTTTGAAAGCGGAGAATATCTGGACAGAAATTGTATATCTTGTAGTACCGACGTTAAATGATAACGAAAAACACCTTCATGAAATGGTGAAATGGATTTATAATGAGCTGGGACCGGATGTGCCGCTTCATTTTTCAAGGTTTTATCCGAAATACAGGCTTCTCAGTCTTCCACCCACACCGATCACTACGCTTGAAAAGGCGTATCAGATCGGATTAGACGGAGGGCTGCACTATGTTTATCTTGGCAATGTCCCCGGTCATCAAGGTGAGAACACAATGTGCCCGTCCTGCGGTGAAACTGTTATTCGGCGAGTGGGATATCAAATCTATGAAAACCATATTCAATCAGGAAAATGCGAATTTTGCAGATATTCCATCGCAGGAATATGGGAATAATCCGGAAATCAATATACAAGAAATGAACAGAGGTGCTTATGAATCGATTGTTCCTTAATTTTCTTGGTGTATTGGCCATTTTCCTGCCTGCCGCCTGTCAGCAACAGGCAGTCAGCAAGCATATCCGGCCGCCGGCAGTTGCCGGAGCGTTTTATCCCGAAGATGCATCCGTTCTGAAACAAACAGTCCGGCAGTTTTTAAATGATGCAGAAGTAACTGAGGTCAATGGAGATATTGTCGGGCTTTGGGTTCCCCATGCAGGCTATATTTACAGCGGTCAGGTCGCCGCCCATGCATATAAGGCTGTTCAGGGATTAACGTTTGATGCTGTGATTATTATTGCACCTTCCCATCGTATTTATCTGAATGGTGCTTCAATTCCAGATTGGGATGCCTACCAAACCCCTTTGGGTAACGTTGCTGTGGATCAGGATTTATGCAATCATATCCGGAAGGAAACGCAGCTGGTACAATGTGTGAAGGAAGCACATCGGCAGGAACATGCCGTGGAAGTGCAGCTGCCGTTTATTCAAACTGTACTGCCCGGTGTTCCGATTGTGCCTATTGTGGTCGGACAAATCAAGATGAAAGATTGCCGGGACTTGGCCAAATCGGTTGCCCAGGCCGTGAAAAATAAAAAAGTGCTTCTCATTGCCAGTTCGGATATGTCGCATTATCCCTGCTATCAGGATGCGTGTCGTGTGGATGGCGAAATGCTGAAAGCTGTGCGTTCGCTGGATTCCGATCAGGTGCTTGAAAAAAATCAACAGCTGATGCGGGAAGGTATCCCAAATTTGAGCTGCACCCTGTGCGGAATGACTGCATTGAATCTGGTTATGCTGGCCAGTCAGTATCGAGGTTCGGATACTGTTCAACTGATGCCGTATGCAAATTCAGGGGATGTATCGGGCGATTACGGCCGGGTAGTTGGATATGGCGCTGCGCTGTTCATCGATTCAGTATCCGGCAATTTTGAGAAAAGAGGAGGGGTGAACTTGGAAGAACTTAAACTCAGTGATGAAGACAAGAAAACATTATTTCATATCGCGCGGGAAAGCATTCGTGCTGCTTTAAAGCGTGAACCGATGCCAGAGTTTAACATTGAAAACAAAATACTTCAAGAAAAACGGGGCGTGTTTGTTACATTGACCAATCGGGGCCGCCTGCGAGGGTGTATCGGGCGGTTTGATGCATCTCTGCCGCTCTTTCAAATAGTGGCTTCCATGGCTGCCGCTGCTGCAGTGGAAGATACCCGGTTTATGTTTAATCCGGTAACCCTTGGAGAACTGGATGCACTCGATGTAAAAATATCTATTTTATCTCCGTTGAAAAAAGTTGAATCGATTGATGAGATTGAGATCGGAAGACATGGCATCTGGATTAAACAGGGACACCGGCATGGAACCTATCTGCCCGAAGTTGCGACGGAACAGGGATGGAACAAAGAAGAATTTTTGAGTCATTGCTGTGCTGAAAAAGCAGGCCTTCCTGCAGATGCCTGGAAGACCGGAGCAGAAATTTATATTTATGCCTCCCAAATATTGGATGAGAAAAAATATAAATAATCCATTTATTCGCATCTCAGAGAAGCATTGATCAGCGGTGAGGGCATTCGGATTATTATAAATAACTTCAATTATGCATCCTGTGCCATCTCTGCGTGATGTGAGAGATGCTTGAATCGGATTTTAATTATATTTTGATATATCCTTGAGATTTTATTAAGGTCAACTCAGTATCAGAATAAAATAAAACCACAGATGTTATTTCCATCATCCATCATGTTTGATTTATCTCTTTGTTCCACAAAAACTGCTTGTATAATATCTGAAAAACATTTATATTTTTAACAATTGGGAATTGCACCAGGATGAATCGGAGGTTAAAATGAAAATAGAATTGAAAGAGATTGGTGATGTGACTATTATCAGCATCAAGGGAAAATTAATGGGCGGTCCAGAGACGATTTCCGTTCATGAACAAGTAAAATCCCTCATTGAGCAGGGTAGAAACAAAGTCGTGATCGACCTTTCTCATGTTGCCTGGATGAACAGCTCGGGATTGGGGACCATGATGGGATGTCTGACTTCACTCAGAAATGCCGGAGGCGATTTAAAATTGTCCGGCGTCACAGAAAAAGTGAAAAGCCTGTTTATGATTACCAAATTGATTACCATTTTTGAGACCTATAATACAGCTGATGAGGCTACGGCTGCTTTTTAATGTTTCATGGTGCTTATTTTATTGATGAATATACTGATTTCAGGCGGGAATAAATCCCGCCTTTTTTGCGTTTGACAATAATAAAACAAATTGATACATTGCAAATTATGAATTCGTTGCATCCTGTATTTTCTGATATTATCCGGCCGGTTCGTCCGTTTATCAATGCGTTTCAAATTGCCTTTCAAAAAGAATTTGAATCCATAAAAACTACATATGGGCTTGATTTTGACACACGTCATTTCAATAAAGGCAAGCATCTTCGACCGGTTCTCTTTTTTTTATGTCAGGGATTGATTAACAAGCCGAAAAAAAATACTGTGGATGTCGCCGTGATGCTTGAGCTGATTCATACAGCCAGTCTAATTCATGACGATGTCATTGACAAGTCGCATAAGCGCCGCGGGCAAAAGTCGCTTAATGCGGCGCTGGGAAATCATTTTTCCGTTCTGGTCGGAGATTACATGATTGCTCGGATGATGATGATGGGAAGTTCTCGTGAAAACGGCTATATCATGCATCTTTCCAATGCGATTATGCATATGATCCGTTCAGAATTGGAGCAGGCCATTTATGAAAAAACCGGTCATATTGAGGAAGAAAACTATTTCAGTATTATTAACGGAAAAACAGGTGCGCTTTTTGAGGCAGCGGGTGCACTTGCGGGTTATGCAACGGGAGCATTGGAAAATCAAATTCAACAGTTACGTCGATTTGGCCATCACTTCGGACTGGCTTTTCAAATCAAGGATGATTTATTGGATTTTACTGGATCATCCACCAAGATGGGCAAGCCTGTTTATCAGGATATTCAGGGAGGACGGTGGACGTTGCCAATGATTCGTGCATTTCATGAACTCCCTGAAAGGGATCAGCAATATTTTCAGCAGCAGGTGATGGCTGATGAAGTTTCTCAGGATGAATTGATACAGATGATTTATAATCAGCGTGGTATTGAAAAAACACTATCAGACCTTGATGAATGTTCACAAAAAGCCCGGCAGGCAGTGCTTGATTTTCCCGAGTCGAAATACCGTTTCGCATTACAGCGGATGATCGATTATAACAAGGACCGGCATTCATGAAAAAAACTGCCGGGTTTATTTTAATTTTTACCGGATTCCTTCTTTCATGCAGGCAAACTTCCTCATTGAATCATATGGAACGTAGCGGTTTTTTAATGGATACGGTCATTCGTATCTCGCTCTATGATTCACGACAGCTTGAAGAATTAGAGAAATGGGCGGATGAATTATTTTTGTACATGCTGTCTATTGAAAAGAATGTATCCGTATATATCGAAGGCAGTGATCCTCAGCGGTTGAAAGCAATGAGCGGAAGCGGGAAGTATATATCAATCAGCCATGAAACAGATCTGATTTTAAAAGAAGCAGCGGGTGTGTTCGAAGTAACAGAAGGAGCTTTTGATGTGACTATCGGTCCTGTCAAAACGTTGTGGGGATTCGACAGCGGTGATTATCATATTCCTGATTCCAGCGAGATTGCATCTTATCTGGAACGGGGTAATTTCAGAAATTTGGACATGCTGGCAGGGAAAGCCCGGATTACCGAGGCCGGACTGGGAATCGATTTAGGAGGGATTGCCAAAGGCTATATACTGGATGCGGCGGTTTCCTGGCTTCAGAAAAAAGGTATCCAATCCGGGTTGGTTGAGGGCGGAGGCGATTTGCGTATATTCGGGCCGCATCCCAAACGTGATTTTTGGAGAATTGGTATTCAGGATCCCAGGGGTGAACGGGGTGCATTAATTGGTATTGTATCGATGAAGGATCGGAGTATTGCCACATCCGGGGATTACGAGCGGTTTTTTATCAGGAACGGAAAACGCTATCATCATATTTTAGATCCCGAAACCGGTTTTCCTTCTCAGAAAGCAGTCAGTGTAACTGTCATTGCTCCCAATGCGTTACTGGCAGACGCTTATGCAACGGCCGTATTTGTGATGGGTCCGGATAAAGGTGTCCGTTTATTGAACAATCTGCCGGACATTGAGGGATTGATTGTATATCAAGGAAGTCAAGGGCTCTCTTATGCTTTTTCTGATAAAGCCGAAACCATGATCGAGATGGAATGAAGAAGAAAACAAGTTGATAAAGACAACGAACATTTGGATTCGATTGATCACATCTTAGTTATTCGTCTGAGCGCAATGGGAGATATTATTTTAACGACTCCTGTATTGCACTGGATCAAGCAGCGATTTGCAAATTCCTGTCTGGATATGCTGGTTAGGCCGCAGTATGTATCGCTTGTTGAGAATCAGCCTGATGTTGATGAAATATTGACATTTTCGAAAGAATCATCATTATCACAGATTTACAAAAACATCAGAGCGCGGGAATATGATGCCGTGGTGGATTTACAAGCCAATCCTGTATCCCGGTGGTTGACATACAGGAGCGGAGCAAAGCATATTGCGCTGTACAAACCGCAGCGATGGGATCGATTCTGGCTTGTTTATTTTGGATGGGATTTATATCAGAATATTCAACCCATTCCGCTTCGTTATCTTCAGGCAGTCAAGCAGTGGGGAGTTCTGGATAACGGGCAGGGACCTGCGCTTTATCCAAAAGAAACGGATATCTATAAGATTGCCATGGCTCTCTCTGGGCTGCCCACCGGAAATCTGGCTGTGCTGGCTCCGGGAGCCGGAAGAAAAACCAAGCGATGGCCGGCAGAATATTTTCAGAAAGTGGGACAATATTTACAAGAGAGCGGATATCAAATTGTGATAACTGGCGGCTCCGAAGACCGACCGGTTTGCGAAAAAATTACGCTGGCGCTTCAAGGGAAGGTCTGTAATTTATGCGGTGATTTGACATTCATGGAGACAGCGGCTCTGATTCAGCAATCGAAAATTGTGATATCGAATGATACGGGAGTCATGCACATGAGCGGGGCTGTTCATACACCCGTCGTCGCAATTTTCGGTCCCACAACTCGGCATCTGGGTTTTTTCCCCTTTCGTTGCAGGAGTGTTGTCGTGGAACATCCGGATCTTGCCTGCAGGCCATGTTCCTTTCATGGAACAAGCACATGTCCGAAAAAACACTTTCGGTGTATGAAGGACCTGACTCCTGCAATTGTGATTGATGCTGTCGAATCGCTGATAACAGAATCCGCTGGCCGTCGTGGCATAAGCAGGAATCCTGAATCATCAGTTGCCTGTTTATAATTTTGTCTGCAGTATGATTCAGAAATAATATACTGTCCTGATTTTCAGGCTGAGTTCAGAAATGCGAGGGAGGCTTCGTTAATAATATGCGAATGGTTTGGTTGTTACTTTATAATGTTATTGCAGTACCTTTGATGTGGCTACTGTTTTATCTGCTGGCCATTCGGAACCCAAAGATCCGAAAAGGGATTGAAGGGCGAAAAGCACTTTTTAAAAAATTGGCTGCTGAATTACAAAAGCATTCTGCAAAGTCTCCCTGTTTCTGGATCCACAATAGCTCAATGGGAGAATTCGAACAGGCCAGACCCCTGATTTATGAATTGAAGAGAAAATTTCCCAATTGCCTTGTATTGGTCACTTTTTTTTCTCCCTCCGGATTGGAGCATGTTCAAACTGGACATGGTGCAGATATTCTTTGTTATATGCCGTTTGATTCTTTTTTTAAGGCGCGTCGGTTTGTCCGTTTGGTCAGGCCTGTAGCAGCGATCGTTATTCGTCATGAGTTCTGGTCCAACCATCTTTGCAGGCTGAACAGAGAGGGCGTGCCATTGATATTGGCCAATGCTTCCATTCGTCGTGCAAGTTTGTTTCGTTATCCACTTATACTTTCGGTCCAGCGGTTTTTTTATCGAAGTTTCGATGTTATTCTGTCTGTCTCTCAGGAAACAATGGATATATTAAGTCAATATCAACTTCATAAGGGGCATGCTGAAATGACCGGGGATACACGATATGATCAAGTCGTACAACGGGCCCGTGATGCAGAAATCACGATTGTTCCTTTATTAAAATTGAAAGGGAAGCGTGACTGTTTGGTTGCAGGCAGCACCTGGCCGTCAGATGAAGCTGTGCTTTTTCCAGCCCTGTCAAAATTGAAATCAAAGGATCTCTTGCCCTGGATCGTTTTGGTCCCCCATGAACCTACAGAAACGCATCTGTTTCAGGCGGAAACAGAACTTCACCAATTTGGATTGTCCACCTGCAGATATTCAGAACTCGGCAGTACGACGTCCGCTTGCGATGTGCTTTTAGTAGATCGTGTCGGACTGTTGGCCAGTCTGTATGCGTTGGGTGATATCGCTTTTGTGGGAGGTGGTTTTGGTCCGGGTGTTCATCAGGTATTGGAACCGGCTGCGTTGGGACTGGCTGTTTTTTATGGTCCAAAAAATAAAAATTCTTATGAAGCCGAATTGATTAAGAAACGGGGGGTGGGATTTGTCGTTGAGCATCCGAATCAATTATACAATCAACTGTTTTCATTCTTGAAAAATCCAGAACGGATGGAAACACTGGGAAATAAAGCATCCATGCTTGTTAAAGAGAATGTTGGCGCTTCCAAACGTATTGTGACTTGTCTTGAAAAAATTATGGTTCCATGATTGAACTCCATGATTTAACATATCATTATTATGCGGCGGCATCGAATGCGCTGCAGGGCATTCATCTTCATGTACATCGTGCTGAGATACTGGCCCTGATGGGCGCCAATGGATCCGGAAAAACAACATTGATCCGGTGCTTAAACGGGCTGATTCAGCCATCCTCAGGATCTGTCCTCGTGGATGACCTTGATACACAAGATCCCAGAATGCTGTATGAAATACGCAGGAAAGTCGGTATGGTATTTCAAAATCCGGATAATCAAATTGTGGCGACAACGGTGGAGCGTGAAATTGCTTTCGGTCTGGAGAATCTGGGTGTGCCGGTCGATCAAATGCATAAAAAAGTGAATGCCGCACTTGAATTGTTTTCATTAGAACAATATCGTTATGCTTCTCCGCATCTGCTGTCAGGCGGGGAGCGACAGCGTCTGGCTTTGGCTGCAGTTTGTGTGATGGAACCGGATTATCTGATCCTGGATGAGCCGACATCCCTGTTGGATCCCAAAGGTAGGCAGGATATTTTTCAATATATCATTCAGCACCGTGATTCAGGTATGGGTGTGATACTTGTCACCCAATCACCAGAAGAAGCGCTTATATGCGATCGGCTGGTGATACTTCAACACGGACGGCTGGTATTGGATGATACACCGCATACAGCATTTTCCCAATATGATAAGATACAAAGATTCGGCATACAAATACCGGCGACTTATGTATTGGATGCCTTCATTCAGGATGCTCAGCGTGAATATTGAGTTCAAACAACTATGTTTTGAGTATCGGTCTCTGATTGCTGAACCGCGTGCGGTTCTCAATGATATCAGTTTTTCCATGGGGGCAGGGGAGCTTGTGGCGGTTGTTGGAGCTTCCGGGTCAGGAAAGACGACCTTGATTCAACATATCAACGGATTGCTGCGTCCTTCATCGGGTCATCTCTGGATTGGTGATGCCGATCTTGCAGATCCTTCAACAGAGTTGCAATGGATTCGAAATCATGTCGGTTTGGTCTTTCAATTCCCGGAAATACAGCTTTTTGAAGAAACCGTTCAGGAGGATGTGGCATTTGGGCCAAAAAATTTGAATTGGCCAAAATCGAAGATTGATCAACAGGTGAGTATCGCACTGGATCTTGTGGGATTGGACAGGACGCATTTTGGTCCGTTGCATCCTTTTGAGCTAAGCGGAGGAGAAAAAAGGCGAGTGGCAATTGCAGGTGTACTGGCCATGGATCCCCGGATTTTAATACTGGATGAACCGACTGCCGGTCTGGACTGGACGGGAGTACAGAAAATAGAATCGATTATTCAGAACTATCATGAAAATGGCCGGACAGTTATCTTTGTATCCCATGATATGGATCTTGTGGCAAGATTAGCCGAACGCATTCTTGTATTGAATAACGGGCAACTCATTTTCGATGGAAGCCGGTTTGCTCTCTTTCAACAGGAATCATTGCTGAAAAAGGCGGGTCTCGAACTGCCCTATATTGTTCGGGCCATAAACACATTGAAGAAAAAAGGAATCGAAATTCGTTCAGATGTGTTTTCATTTGCCGAAGCGAGGGTGGAAATTGAACGATATTATCAGGACAACCAATAATCGATTTTCAACAGATGATTGTCTGAGAATTTTCAACCATTCTTTTATCATCCTTAATGGCTATTGATTCAGAAGTTCTGTCAATTTTCATGATATTGTTTTATTAAACAAACATCCCGAGGATTCGAAATGAAGCTGTATCCAGACAATATTCGTGAAGTTAAAAAACATGATTCGGTTCAGGCTTTTCTATATCCTGTCATTTCTCAGGAGGTTATTATGCGTTTCGGTTTTGCATCCTGGTTTCTTTTTTTTAGTATTCTGTTCCCGATTTCGGGCAAAGACACGCTGAAGCTGCAGGAAAACGGTACGTTTCAACGGCCCGGTTTATCCATGCATGTATTTCATGATAGTTATCCGATTGGACATCAGGGAGGGATTGTAATTATTCAGCATGACCGAAGGGTGGCAGCCAACGGTAATGTGTGGCTGGAACCAACTCCAGGTCAATGGGATGCTGTTGCGGAAAACGGTGACCGGATTCTCGATATGCCCAATAATCGTCTATCAGTCACAGGAGAATATCCCGAAGCAGAAATTAAATTTACACTTCAGATTGAAGCGAAGGAATCAGAGATTCGTATTCAACTTGATCTGGACCGTCCCTTGCCAAACGCCTGGCAGGGAAAAGCCGGATTTCATCTGGAGTTATTTCCTGGGTTTTTGTTCGGACATTCGTGGTATATAGACAACGAATCCGGAATTTTTCCGCGCCAGGCGAATGGTCCTGTGATTAACAAAGGTGAATCTATAACGCCTGTGCCCCTTGCCGAAGGTAAAATCCTGGTTATTGCTCCTGAAGATCCTGAATGCCGGATGATGATTGAATGTATGACCGGCACCCTCCAGTTGTTAGACGGCCGGATTCCTGATGATAACGGCTGGTTTGTGGTTCGGAGTCTCATTCCGGCGAAGAAAACAAAAAATGCGATCATCTGGATGATTCGTCCCCATGTCATCAAAGGCTGGCTGCGCACACCTAAAATCTTGCATTCTCAAGTGGGGTACCACCCCGATCAGTCCAAACGGATCCTCTTTGAATTGGATCAAAACGATTCCGGGGAAACTTTGGCCGTGCTTACCCGTGTGAATCCGGACGGTACGGAAACCATCGTGCGTTCAGATATCCCGGTCGTGTGGGGTGACTATCTTCGCTATCAATACCGCGTGCTTGATATTACTGATATTACGCAATCTGGGATTTACCGGATTCAGTATGGAGCTGAAACGTCATCTTTGTTTCAAATCGATCCGGCAGTTTATCAGAAAAATGTCTGGCAGCCGACTCTTGAATCTTTTTTTCCGATACAGATGTGTCATATGCGCGTGCGAGACCGGTTTCGGATTTGGCATGATGCCTGCCATCTGGACGATGCGCTGCAGGCGCCGATGAATCATCGGCATTTTGACGGTTATCAACAAGGCAGCATGACCGATACACCATTCGCTCCGGGTGATCATATTCCGGGACTGAATCAGGGTGGTTGGCATGACGCCGGAGATTATGATCTGGCTGCGGGTTCACAGATCAATACGGTGATGACGCTTGCACTGATCAGGGAACAGTTTTTTGTCAATACTGATCAAACGCATATCGATCAGGAACAGAAGATGGTGGTCATGCACCAGCCGGACGGATTGCCTGATATTGTACAGCAGATCGAGCACGGGGTTTTAAATATATTATCAGGATTTCAGACAGTCGGTCATTGTTTTCCGGGAATCATTGCTTCAACCGTTACCCAATATGTACATCTGGGTGAGGGCGCTGCCATGACTGATAACCGTGTTTTTAAAGGGGGAGGACCGGAAGTTCAGCCTGATTATTTACCTGGAACCATGGATGATCGATGGGTGTTTACCAACCGTTCAACCGCTTTAAATTACGCAGCTGTCCGGGCACTGGCAGCGGCAAGCCGGGTACTGCGCGTGGTCAATGATTCATTGGCGACTGTATGCCTGGAAACTGCCTTGAGAACCTGGACAGAAGAGCAAACTCGAGAGCCGGTTGAACATCAAAGTGCCTACGTACCCAGAAATGACAAGGCAGAAGAAATCCTGGCTACCATTGAACTTTTTTTAACAACTCAGGACAAGGCATTTTTACTTCATTTGAAAGAAGAGATGCCCCGGATTGAGGAAGCAATCCAATATGTCGGCTGGTCTTTATGCCGGATGGCTCCCTTCATTGAAGAGGAGGCATTTAAACAGCAGTTGAATCAATTCATCCTGCAGATTCCGAATCCGGATTTAACCGAAAATCCCTTTGGCGTTACTGGTCATTTTTATATATGGGGTATTGCATGGCAGATTCAGTATCAGGCGGTCGGGCATTATTTTCTTCATCAGGCGTTTCCTGAAAAATTCGATGATGATTTCATTTTTAATACGGTCCATTATGTTCTGGGCTGTCATCCCGGATCCAGTACCTCTCTTGTGTCGGGCGTGGGCAGCCATTCCCTGACGACTGCCTATGGCGTGAATCGTGCAGACTGGTCTTATATCCCCGGAGGCTCGGTATCAGGACCCGCTTTGATTCGTCCGGATTTTCCGGAATTGAAAGAGCCATGGCCGTTTCTCTGGCAGCAGACCGAATATGTGATGAGTGGAGCTGCGTCGTATATATTCTGTGTTTTAGCAGCAGATCGGCTGCTGAACCTTTAACAACGATTCACTGTTATTTAATTTTAATGTTGAGGATAACCATTATGAAATTGTTCACGTGCTATTTGATTTTTATTTTGTCGGTTGCGGTTTTATTCGCTTCCGGTCATCCTGACCGGGAAGACGGTCGGCCGGACGGCTGTACGACGATTACAGTGGGCAAGGCAGCATCGGCAGATGGCTCTGTGATAACATCTCATACGTGCGACAGTCATCGCACCCGGTCCTGGCTGAATATTGTGCAGGCTCAGAAACATCCAAAACAGAGCAGGGTCGTTATCAGAAAACGGGTACAGGATGGTTCAAAGGTGATGCCTGCTTACAAGCATATAGCAGCCGGAGACATTGCCCAGGTTCCGCAAACCCATGGTTTTATCAATACGGCATATCCCTGTATGAATGATCATCAACTGGCTGTTGGAGAATCCACTTTTGGCGGACGGGAAATTTTAGAATCGGATTCCGGATTGATTGATTGTCAGGCATTGGTTCAGCTGATATTGGAGCGATGCATAACAGCGCGACAGGCGATTCAGATGGCCGACTCGCTGACAGCACGTTACGGATGGATCGACGAGGGTGAATGTTTGACAATTGCGGATAAACAGGAAGTATGGCATTTTGAAATTGTTGGACCGGGCAAAGGACAGAAAGGAGCCATATGGGCTGCCAGGCGCGTTCCGGACGGTCATGTGTCTGTAAATGCCAATGCCAGTCGGATTCGGCAGGTGGATTTGTCGAAACCGGATTATTTTATGGCTTCCAAAAACCTGACACAAGTCGCACAGGACAGCGGATGGTGGTCTCCTGATGAAAGGCCATTTGAGTTCTGTTATGCGTATGATCCCTATGGTCGGCTGTCACTGGCTGCACGTCGCAGGGAATGGCGCGTTTTTGATTTGTTAGCACCTTCACTGCGACTGCATCCTGAATCAGAGAATTATCCATTTTCTGTTAAACCGGATACACTGATAACACTCTCCATGCTAATCCGCATTTTTCAGGATTATTATGAAAACACGCCTTTCAATTTTATCAAGGATATTACAGTGACGGACGACAGCGGCCGGACTGTGATTTCACCTTTGGCCAATCCTTTCATGCCGTATGATATGAACAAAGTGTTTAAAATCAACGGAGGGTGGGGATGGCGCGGTGAACGTACCATCGCCCGGTGGTATACAATGTATGCCACAATCACGCAATCCCGTTCCTGGATGCCCGATGCTGTAGGCGGACTTGTCTGGCTGGCACTTGACAATGTGGCATCGTCTGTTTATATTCCGCTTTACTGCGGAATTACGGATGTGGCTCTTTCGTATAAGACACCCGGGCGTGTTTATGGATATACGAGAAAATCCGCCTGGTGGGCATTTAATCGGCTCGGAACACTCAGTGCCCAGCGCTGGGGCGATATGCGACGGGATGTTCGTTCGGTATGGGATCCGCTTCAGGATACACTGCTTGTAAATCAACCGGAAATCGAGGAGAGAGCTTCCCGTTTATTTGAAAGGAATCCGAAAAAAGCCTGTCGGTATCTAACCGACTATTGTATTCACTGGAGTAATCAAGTTGTTGAAAAAGCCTGGCAGACCGGGGATTTCCTTTGGAATCAGTATGATGAAAAATTTTAGATGCTTGTTACTGTTCCTGATCATCATGCTTCTTATACTTGGATTCAGGTTCCATGATATAGATCGAAAAGCATTTCGCACAATAAATTGTTTGAGGATGTGTGGACGGCAGAACACTTTGTTCACATTGACATTTTGGGCAGGTGACGATTCGGAGATCAGGCTTTGTCGGATGTTTTCTTGATTTTGTTATAAAAATCGAAAACATAATAAGTCTCTGCGCAAAGATTTACGATTTCACAAAGGAGTTTAATGAATCTGTTTGATTTTGTCAAGCGATTTGTGTTTATTTTGTTCAAGAATCGTTTATTTTTAAAGATTTTTCAACAAATGATGAGATTCCTTATCAGGGACAATTCACTTGACATTTTTCAGTGAAAATCTTACATTTGTTTATTATTGTCAATTAAATCCTCAACAGCATAGGATTTATATTTTTATTCATGTCAGTGTTCAATTTCCCAATCTGTTTTCCCTGAAGCATCAGGAACAAACACAGTTACCTGCATCGCAGGTCATTTATTTTGTGGCTTAGGAGGTTTTATGGCCCATATCGTTTTCCAGGAAATGGTAATTTCATGTGAAGCCTGCAATACAGTAAAAAAGTTTTCAGTTAAAACAGATATTGAGTGTGAAGAAATTTTTAAGAATTACCATTGCTCGAACGGATGTGGTCGAAATATGTATAGTTATTTTTCCGTAGGCCGTCTTATGGCTGATAAAGAGTCAGCTTCTTAATTTTCTTTTATATTGATTATTTATAAATTTTTATCGATATGATTCGGATATCAATGGCAGTATGCTATTTATTCAATTAAAGTCATTCCGGATTATATTTTCATCTTGACAATTAATTTTATTTTATTATATTTATGTTTCGTCTGATCATTGTCATTTTATTGCTGGCTGGATATTGGATCTTTCATAAAATCGCACAGCAAAAGGGCAGGGTGCTTCAGCGGAAAAAAGAAAAAATATTGCGGAGATTTAGAAGGGAAGACAATTAAGCGGGAATAGCTCAGTTGGTAGAGCATCACGTTGCCAACGTGAATGTCGCGGGTTCGAGTCCCGTTTCCCGCTCTGGGCGGCGTAGCCAAGTGGCTAAGGCAGAGGTCTGCAAAACCTTTATTCAGCGGTTCAAATCCGCTCGCCGCCTCAAGTTGATGCCGGGGTGGCGGAATTGGTAGACGCAAGGGACTTAAAATCCCTCGTCCATTTATGGACGTGCCGGTTCGATTCCGGCTCCCGGTACTATGATTGATTTTTAAATGAGCCTATGTTGCCCACCGGATGGTGGGCTTTTTCATATATATAAAGAGGTGGTATTGCATCCGGGAATTATTTTTGATATGGATGGTGTTATTATCGACAGTGAGCCTATTCATCATCGGGCAGAGCGGATTTTATTGTCGAATTACGGAGTTACCATTACAAATGAAGCGTTGCATGCATTTGCGGGTAAAGATGCTTCTCAATTGTTGAAAGGATTTATTAACCAATATCAACTTCCCGTTGAATTTTCCTCATTCTATCAGCAGCATCAGACAAATCTTGAACGCGTTTTCCAGACATCAAAAATTCCCGGCACGAACGCGATTCCATTGATCCATGAAATTCATCGGAGAAATATCCCACTGGCTTTGGCTTCGAGCAGTCACCGAAAGTTAATTCAACTGGTACTGGACCGTTTGAAGTTATCGACGTTTTTTCAGGTGATTATCGGTGGGGATGAAGTTGAACGGGGCAAACCTTTCCCAGATATCTACATTGAAACAGCCAGACGATTGAATAAGGCGCCTGGCTTGTGTATCGCGATTGAAGATTCCAAAAACGGTGTGCAATCCGCCAAGGATGCCGGCTGTTTTTGTGTGGGTTATGTCAATCCGAACAGTGGGAAGCAGGATTTACGCCGAGCTGATAAAATTATTGATCATTTTTCAAATATCAATCCTGAAGATCTGCTGGAATGGATCAATCCTCATATTTCCCTGTCATTTCATTAAGGAGAACACAATGAACCTGTATGAACAGTTTCAGTCCGTATTTAATAGATCCCCTGTGATTCATTCCAAAGCACCGGGTCGGGTGAATTTAATCGGTGAACACACCGATTACAATGATGGTTTTGTAATGCCGATAGCCATTCAATACGCTGTGAATATCATTGCGGCACCCAGGGATGATTTTAAAATGCATGTCTATTCTGCGGATTTTAAAAGTGAATCTTCCTTTGAAGTTGATCGGGAGATTCTTTTTGATAAAAAAAATACGTGGAGTAATTACCAACGGGGAGTGGCGGATCAAATGGTCAGGAAAGGACATACACTCAAAGGTGCCGATTTATTGGTTCAAGGCGATGTCCCAATCGGTGCGGGATTGAGTTCATCAGCCGCCGTTGAAATGGCTGCTGCTGTCACATACAAAATGTTAAATAATCTCGATATCTCTGTCGTTGAAATGATTCAGCTTTCCCAGGCTGCTGAGAATCAGTTTGTAGGCATGAACTGCGGAATAATGGATCAGTTCGTTTCAGGTATGGGCCATAAAAGCATGGCTTTATTTCTGGACTGTCGGAGTCTCAATTACGAACTTGTGCCGTTCCCGAGTGATACATACTCTGTATTGATTATGAATACCAGGATCAAGCGGGATTTGACAGGATCCGAATACAATGAGCGGCGCGGCCAATGCGAAGCAGGTGTTCAGTTGCTGAAAGAAAAAAAGCCGGGCATAAAAGCACTTCGCGATGTGAGTGTGGCTGATTTTGAAACATATCAAGACAGTCTGCCGGATGATATCCGGAAACGGTGCCGACATGTGGTTTATGAAAATGAGCGTGTGCAGAGGTTTGCTGATGCATTGAAAACAAAGCATAGCGACCGCTTGGGAAAGCTGCTTTTACAGTCGCACGAGAGTTTGAGAGACTTGTATGAAGTGAGCTGTCCAGAACTGGATCTCATGGTGACTTTGTCTATGGAAGTTAAAGGCGTGATTGGTGCAAGAATGACCGGAGCCGGATTCGGAGGTTGCGCGATTGCTATGGTTGAGAAAGGCCACGAAACGGCCGTGAAAGAAAAAATTCTGAAAGAATACCCTGAAAAAACGAATATTGAACCCGAAATCTATTTGTCTGTTCCCTCCGAAGGAGCATCCGTGACCGTATTGTAAGCCTTTTTCAGCATGGTTTTAAATCTTCCTAAAAACGTTCTGCTTTGTTGTCAAAAGCATCCTTAATGAGTCGTTATCATGATCTTTAACAGAATAAAGGCGTGCATCATGAGAATTGTTAAAATCCCTTTAAAAGATATCCACGAGGATTCCTTTTTCTGCTTTACTTCCCGGATGGAACATTCCCGGTTGCGTGCTTCCCTTTTGAAAAGCGGTGTGCGTGCACCCGTACATGTTCACCATTTAAACGGCGGATATCGTGCGATTTCCGGTTTCAAACGGATTTTTCTGTCGAGGAAGCTGGGAATCGAGACCATTCCTGCCGAGGTGGTGGATCATTCCAGGCTTACAGAAATATTTATTCAGGTGATTCATGAGCAGGTGGTGCAGCATCCTTTGACACTGGTTGAAAAGGCACGGATTACCGGGATTTGTGAAGCGCTGCATATGAGCCGGGAGCAAATTATTCATGAAATATTGCCGGTTTTAGATTTATCTGCCCGGGAAAATTTATTGAATCAATTGTGCACTGTCCGGGATTATCCGGCTTTTGTGCAGCAGTATCTTGAGAGATTTGATGTTTCACTAAAACAGGCGCTTATATTTTCACCAATCAATCAGGAAGCGCAGGAGCTCGCTGTAAACATAGCGAGCCGAATACAACTTCGGCCGGTTGAGTTGTCTGAAATCATCACGTTAATCAGCGAGATCGGCAAACGGGACTCAAAGTCGTTTCAACAGGTGTTTGATGCACTTCATTTGGATGCGATTATTCGGAAACCGGAACAACACAGGAATGCCGTTATCCATCAGTTGAAAATGATATTGAAAGAACGACGATATCCCCGCCTCGTAAAATGGCAGCGGGATCTTGGGGACATAAGAAGATCCATGCATTGTCCTTCGTGTATTCATTTGTCTTGGGATGAGACCCTGGAATCACCGGGTATTTTGTTGAAAGCCACGCTTCGGTCATCCGGAGATGTTGAGGATACTGCAACGTTTTTCCAAAATAAAGAAAACCGGGTACTGATCGAGAAGATGTTCACGGTTGTATAGATTATAATGGTTCGGTTAAATGCATCATGGATCGAACCGGTTATCGCAAGAATGAAATAAACCATCCAAATATTACAGAAAACGGTCCCCATCAATGGAGTGCGTTTGTTCAATGATGGCTGCCTGAATTTTTAATCACGAATATTGATATGATCTCTAAAATCAAGCACATTTTCATTCATCCCGATGCGATTGAATCAGAATTAGCACAGCGAATATTGTCGAATCACGGCACGATTCCCTGTGAAATCACTATGACCGGTCCGGAAGCTATTCCTCTCAAGACCGGAAAGCAGATCCTCTTTGTCACCAACAGGCCCGGGCAGCTTGTAAAGCCGTGTCCAGCCACCAGTCCGCCGTATCTCTGCTGTCAGTATACGGTCATTCATTCCTGCCTGCAATGTCCCGCAGACTGCACCTACTGTGTACTTCAGAATTATCTGGACACGCCGATGATTACATTGAATGTCCGGCTGCCGGATATCATGAGAGAGATCGATGATCTGCTGCTTGACCAGCCCCACCGATTTTTCCGTTTCGGCACCGGTGAACTGGGTGACAGCCTGGCTCTGGATCCACTCACCGGTTTATCCGGAGATTTTATCCGATTTTTCAAAAATCAACGGAACGCGCTCATCGAGTTGAAAACCAAATTCGCTGATATTAAACGGCTGCTTGAGACGGATTCGGCCAACACAGTGATATCCTGGTCGGTCAATCCCGAATCTGTGATTCGGTCCGAGGAATTGCATACACCTTCTTTGAAAATGCGTCTTAAAGCGGCACGTCAATGTCAGGAAGCCGGATATTTACTGGGTTTTCATTTTGATCCCATTCTCCATGTCAATCAATGGCGCTCTTTATACAAGGATGTGGTCGACCAGATATTTGCAACGGTTGATGCGAATCGTGTGGCCTGGATCAGCCTGGGCAGCCTTCGCTTTCCGCCATCACTGAAGGGAGTCATTCAATTCCGGTTTCCGGGCACTCAAATTATCAATGAAGAGATGATTCGCGGGCTGGATGGCAAGATGCGATATCTGAAGCCCCTTCGTACGGCGATGTATCAGCATATTTATCAATGTATCCGCTCATATACATCCGATGTTTTTTTGTATTTTTGCATGGAGCTGCCCCAAATCTGGGACCGGGTAACAGGAAATCATCCCGAAAATAATGCAGAACTCGATTACTGGTTCGCCGAGAGTTTGTGGCAGCGGTTCGGCTCTGAATTGACCATGGATGAACCAGGACTGGAGCACTATCCGCTGGTGAAGTAATTCAAACATTCATTTCAATCGCAAAATGAATAATGCGATGGCGAATCCGTCCGTTCAAGCGCTTCCCGCGCTCTTATCAGCGCCCATGATTTCTTAAATCCGGTACGCCACCAGTTGGTGCAGATACCGCCTTGATAGAAAGCATCCAGCAGGGCCCGTGATTTCAAGCCCGGCAGTGTGGGTTTGTGATCAGTAAACCGGGTTCCTGCGAGCGGCAGAAAATAGTGCATTTGAATACGGGCCCGGTATCTGGTATGCAAATGCCGGATCCAGTTCAGCGTGATCTGCCGGTCGTTTTCTGTTTCTTCCGGGAATCCAATGATAAAATCCAGAATCGGGCGGAAACCTTGACTGCAAATCATATCAGCCGCGAATTCAATGTCTTCAGTGGTATGCCCGCGCTTCAGTTTTTTTAATATTTCATTCGATCCTGACTGTGCTCCCAGGGTAATTTTTTGATTACTGCAGTATTTTCGGATCAGTCGGAGGGCTTCAGATGAGAGGGTTTTCGGATGGATTTCCGAGGGGAAAATACCATATTCCAGATAACGGATTCCAATGGTTTTTGCCATGTCCAACAGGGATTCAATTTTTTCCAGATTCGGTTTTCCCGGTCTGGCAGCATGATACTCCAGACCGCTGGGACAGATAAATCCTGTGCGGAATAATAAATCCCGATGGATCAATTTATTCAAATAGAATTGAACAGAGTCCAGAGAACGATAGACCGGTTTTTGTGACTGACCAGTCTGACAGAATCCACAACGATAATAGCATCCGCGCATGATTTCAAGGGGCGGAATAAAAGGAATGGTCCTGGAAACCGGAAGAAAATCATCTAACTGCTTTACGGATCCTCCGTCAATCACCTGATTTCTGGTATCATTGGGTTTTTCAATGATTTTCTGGATGGCTTCCGTTAAAACCGATTCCGCTGATCCTGCAATCACCATATCGAATCCCATCTGTAAGGTTTGTTCAGGCGACCCACTCGGATGAGGTCCTCCGGCCATTAAGAATGCCTGTTTTGGAAGCTGTTTTTTGATCTCCTGCACTTCTTTCCAGATTTCCGGCATCTGAGGCGTCATAAAAGAATAAGCAACAATCGCAGGTTTTGCGGATTTACATTCTTTTATCAATTGGTCGATTGACGATACCACCTGAATTGAAAAATTCTTGTCGATGTTGTCTTTTTCCAGTACATTGAGGAGGAAGGGTATGGTGAATCGATTTTCAGGTGTCTGACGAAAAATAATTTTAACAAGGTTTTCGGACATGATGCAATATATCATTCCCAGGGGACAAATCAAGAAGAAATATTGTAACCATGTTAAGAGTTTTACGTCTTTTAAATTGAATGATGCAGATACAATACAAGACGGCATTTAGAAAACACCGGGATAAGGTGTTTGGATTCGCATACTACCTGCTGCGAAATCAGGAAGACGCGGAAGATGTGACTCAGGAAGTTTTTATCAATCTGTGGAGACACTGGAGAAATATCGACAGGAAGAAAATGGAAGCATGGATCATGAAAACCACTCGCAATCAATGTATTGATGTGATTCGAAAGCGGAAGTCCTCTTTATCCAGGGTGCATGGCATCGAATGGGAGAGTCTGGCATTTTCGGCCGATGAAACCGAATCGCCCCATGCACAGCTTGAATTAACGGAAACACAAAATTCTGTGCTTCGCATTTTATATACATTACCGGAAAAAATACAGAGCATTTTGCTGCTTTACTATTTTCAGGATATGAAAATCAACACGATCGGTGATATGCTCGATGTCAATTTAAATACAGTGAAAGTCACACTGCATCGGGGTCGGAAGATGTTAAAAGAGGCATTGAAAAAAGAATGTCCTGATGTGGTCAAGGGGTATTGAAATGAATAGACAATGTCAAGATATGCAGACGCTGCTGGACCGATTCATTCTGGATGATCTTTCGCAAAAGGAATTAAAAGTATTGCAGGAACATCTGGATCAATGCGCTGATTGCCAGCGGGTTATCGAAGGAGAAGCATGGGAGAAATTGCTGCTTCATTTACCGAAGCACCGCTGTCCGGAGAAGGTTATTCGACGTGTGGAAGCCTTCTTTCAGCAAGAAAATAGACCGATTAAACTGTTCCGTTGGAAAATGGGACACTGGCGTCACGCGGCAATCGCAGGCGCTGCTGTGGCAGCAATACTTGTTTTATTCATCATCAGAAATCCGGTGGAAGAACGGCAATTCACATCCCCGGAATATACGCAGGAAGAAATTGAGCAGGCACGTGAAGCCATGAAATGGACCATGGTTTACACAGCCCAAAAAATTAAAAAGTCGGAAACGCGGGTCATTGATGAGGTGTTTATCCATCGTTTGCCCGAGTCTGTACAAAAATCCGTGAGAAAAGTATTACCCATATTACAAGGAGACTAATCATGAAACAATTCTCTCTGATCTTCATGACAACTGTGCTGATTTTTGGGATGATTCAGGCACAGGAAAATTACAAAAATAATCCCGGTTATATCGATTTGTCCGGTATTGAGATTCCAAATGGCGCCGGTGAAGTGACGGAAGTGAACATCGGTCCTGAACTGTTTATGATGTTTCAGAATTTTTCGAGTGAAGATGATGATGCGGAAATGCCTTTTGGAGACGACGGCATGTTTTCCATTAATGTGAAGACCTTTGAGATCGATGAAATCCATTCAGAGCAAGTACGGGCTGAAATGGAAAAAATCGAGAAAAAGCTGAAGAAGGAAAACTGGGTGTCGATTGTGCGGGTGAAAAGCGGCGATGAGACCACGAATGTCAGTATGAAGTTTGACAAAAGCAATAAAAAAACAATGGGATTGCTGGTGATGTCTCTGGAGCCCGGACATGAGGCGGCGTTTGTGAATATTGTCGGTTCGGTACCGCTCGAGGCGTTAGGCAGCATGGGCGTGGATATGAATGAAGACGCCCTGGACAGCCTGAAAAATGTGCTGGGAGGCAAATCGACGGGACAAAACTGATAAAACACCATAATAAGCAAAACAGGAAAAGAGAAATGGATTCATGAATTTAATTAGAAATAGGAAATATTTGAATCACTTGAAGTTATCAGGGATGACAGATGAGGTGGCCAAACTGAACATTCCCTGTATAAAAGTGACCGATGAAAAAAATGAGACAACGAATATTTCCGTCTACCTTAAATATTATAAAGTTCATGAAAAAAAGGTGGACAAGGTACGAAAGATCATTGAGAAACTGGATAAAACACTGATAAGAAAAGACTGGATTCCAGTTGTTTATACAAACTTGGTATCATGACCTTCTTCGGGGGAGGCAGCGGCAAGGCCGGTCATAATATGTGTCGACAAAAAAAAGGAAGCACGAAATAAAGATTCGGTCAATCCGACATTGTATAGGTGCAGTCTGTATAGGCATTGTACTGCTCACATGCCGGCTGACTGCCCAAGTCCATGTTCAGGATGTTGAAATTTATGGTTTGGAACAGTTGCCAAAGTCCGCTGTTATGAAGGCAGCCGGGCTTGTAAAAAAACAACCGCTTCCGGAAACCTGGCCTGATTCCAGCTTTCAATCATTGATATTTTATTTCAGCCAACAAGGATTTTATCAGGCTCGAATTGATTCATTTGTTTTGAGATATTTGGGCGATTCCACACGAATTCATATTTCGCTTTGGCTGCATGAGGGCGAACGGGTTCGTATCCGGGAATATCAGATCAATGGACTCCCGGATGGATTTGATGAGGAGATTCACAGGTTTTTATCTTTGGATATTCAAGCAGAATTTGATGAAAAGAGTTTGATAAGGGACATTGAAAAAATTTTGATCACCCTGGAAAACCATGGATATCCACTGGCTGAAGTCAATTTAAAATCGCTGAATTATGATCCAAAGGGCAATATCATCGATATTGCTTTGTCTGTAAAGTCCGGTCCCAAGGTCTATATCAACCGGTTTGATATCCGGGGAAATGAGCACACAAGACGTTCAGTGATTTTACGTGAAATCCGATTCAAACCCGGTCAAATATACCGCCATGAAGCCATACAGACGATTTCGGAAGATTTGCAGCGGCTCGGATTTTTTGAACAGGTCGATGCGCCGGCAGTCTATTTTATTCAGGATCAGGCCATCATTACAGTTCATCTTCGTGAAGGGAATCCCAATACCCTGGATGGGATTGTGGGTTATACGCCCTCCAGTGATCCGGAGCGTCCGGGCTACTTTACAGGACAGCTTCATTTTTTGTTTCGGAATCTTGCAGGAACCGGACGGTTTTTCGAAGCTTTCTGGGAAAAGAAAGATAAATATTCTCAAGCCATGCGCTTTGGCTATGAAGAACCATGGTTTCAGGGAAAGCCTGTTCATATCGGGGGATATTTTACTCAGGAGATCAGAGATACCACTTATATTGATCGCGGATGGCGGATACGGGTGCGGTATACACCAAGCGCCACTTTATCCTTATCTGTTGAGGGAGGACAGCGAGAGATACTTCCGGATTCACTGGGCAGCATCATGTACGGTCTCGCACAAACCAGGAGCTGGGTAGGCACCCTGGGCCTTGATTATACGACGTTTGACGATCCGATGAATCCGCGAAAAGGCGTTCGATATCATACGGCTGCGACGTTCGGTCGAAAACGCAATCTGGGACCCGTTTTTATGGATACGATTCCGGAATGGAGAGATCCTGTAAATACCCGGCATATTCAGGCTGATGCGGAGTTTGTTCTCCCTGTTTTCAATGTACAAGCCGTTTTCATCGGGCTTCATGGTCAGGAAGTGAGAAGCGGCAAATATGTCCCTTTGAGTGAGCAGATACGTTTTGGTGGGACGCATTCACTGCGTGGATATGCAGAAGATCAATTTCGAGGCCATCTGGTTGCATGGTTCAACTTGGAATATCGTTATCTTTTTGGGCATCGATCCCGTGTGTTTACGTTTGTAGATGGCGGCATGTATGAGCGGCGGGAACGTGAACAGGGATTGATACGCGGTGATAATGTCGGTTACGGATTTGGAATCCGCCTGGAAACCCGTCTTGGTGTGATCGGTGTGGATTACGGATTGGGTCAGGGTGATGGTTTAATGCAGGGCAAGGTACATGTGGGATTGGTGAATTGGTTTTAGAAGAAATATCCTGATGGATGTATGGCGGAATCAGGAAATAAAAGGCAAGCATAGGGATATAAGGGAAATATGGGGAATATGGGGGAAAACGAAGAAAAGAGACAAGAAGCAAGAGAAAGCGTGGGAGAAACGGAGAGAAGTCATTGAGTCGTGGAGTCAATTATTTTTTATATCCAGCAAATGATTTTGCAATCCAATGAAATAATAAATTATCGACTGTAAGGTTCTGTAATTCTTCTTGCATTTAAAAGTGGTTTTTTGTATGCTCTATTGAATGCTCAGGCGTGTTATTTGACACAGGGGGGAGTGATGAAGCATCAGCATATTTCATTCTTTGGCGTCCTTTTTTGTTTTTCAGTGATATACGGTCAGGTTTCAGAGCAGGATTCCATGGCCCTGGTGGCCCTTTATAACTATACAAACGGTCCGAACTGGAATGATAATACCAACTGGCTCACAGCGCCTGTCTCTGACTGGTTCGGCGTTACTGTCAGTGATGATCGTGTCTCTCAAATCGATCTGAGAGAGAATCTGCTGGAAGGCCAAATTCCTACTGAGATCGGCAATCTTTCCGCATTGACAATATGCTATCTGAATGTCAATGAACTGAGCGGATCCATTCCATCTACATTGGGTCAATTGAATCAGCTTACGGTTCTTCATTTTGGAGAGAATGAACTGGAAGGCCAAATTCCTGCTGAGATCGGCAATCTTTCCTTATTAACGAGATGTTCTCTGAATGATAATGAACTGACCGGATCTATTCCATCTGCTTTGGGTCAATTAAATCAGCTTGAAAGTCTGGCGCTTTACGGCAATCATCTGAACGGTACCATACCAAGCAGTCTGGGAAATCTGTCTCAGTTGACTTTTATCAATTTGGGTGAAAATCAACTGACAGGCACCATACCCGATGAGATATGGCAGTTAACCAATCTGGAATATATAAGCCTCTATGAGAATCAACTGCATGGCACTTTATCCGCGCAGATCGGGACGCTTCTCAATTTGAAGGGCATTTCTATTTCAATGAATCAATTCGAAGGAACCATTCCTTCTGAAATTGGGAATTTGACATCACTTCGAAACCTGGATCTGTTCGCCAATCAATTCTCAGGCCCTGTTCCCGAATCGTTCATCAACCTGGAAAATCTTGAGCGATGTCATCTGTTTAATAATCAGTTTACGGATTTGCCGGATCTCTCGTCCATCGGCTCATTGGAGGTTTTAAAAATTCAGAATAACCGCTTTACATTTAAAGATATTGAGCCCCATCTTGAAATCGATACATTTGAATACGCACCTCAGGACAGCGTAGGTGAGGCCTATCAGGATACACTTGAAACCGGATCTACACTGAGTATTTTCAGCACAGTGACCGGTGAGAACAATCAGTATCAGTGGTTCCGCAACGGATTTGCACTTCCGAATGTCAATGAAAGCGAATTTCAGATCGATGCAGTGTCGATCGGTGACGGCGGCCTGTATACCTGTGAGATTACAAATACGCTGGCGCCTGATCTTACTTTGTACAGGCGACCCATTAATATCACCATCGAATGGAGCGGTTTCCACCGGGATTCACTGGTGCTGCAGGCGCTTTACAACAGCACGGACGGAGCCAACTGGACCAATCATACCGGCTGGTTCACGAGTCCGCTTTCAAATGACTGGTACGGAATAACGATTCAAAATGACCGGGTTTCGAAGATCGACCTGGATGGGAACAATCTCAGTGGAGAGATTCCGGCCCAGATCGGAGATCTGGACAGTCTGGATACATTCCAATTGCAGTCCAATTCACTTTCCGGGACGATTCCATCCGTATTGTGTGATTTGCAGGCTCTTGCCGATATTCGTCTGGGCAGAAACCAGCTCACCGGTTCCATTCCGGATTCAATCGGCAAGCTGAAGGGGCTTCTCTTTCTCATGTTGAACAGTAACGCCTTCACCGGACCCATTCCTGCGTCCATCGGACAATTAGACAATCTTATCTGGCTGGATCTGAGCAGCAATGATATCGAAGGGGGCATTCCTTCGCAAATTGGAAATTTACAGAAGCTCATGGTTCTTTCCCTGGGTGATAATTTATTATCCGGGCCTATACCACCAGAAATCGGCAGTCTGATCAATCTTGAAAGACTGCATTTGTCCGTCAATCAGCTTTCCGGCCCCATTCCTCCGCAGATCGGGAGTCTCGAAAAACTGCAATGGATGGAGCTCGTTATCAACGAGCTGGATGGCTCCATTCCGGAGGAGATCGGGAATCTGAACAATCTTGAATATTTGAATCTGGCAAGAAACCGGTTTTCCGGATCCATCCCGGAAACGATCGGCAACATGAATAATCTGCAGGATCTGTATTTTTCTTCTAATTCTCTTGAAGGATTGATACCCGACACCCTCGGAAGTTTGTCAGATCTCACCGGGCTCGGACTCGACAGAAATCGATTCGCCGGAGAAGTCACAGAATCTTTGACGCGATTGGCAAAGCTGAGCTATCTTACCCTCTATTCCAACCAGCTGACGGGCATTCCCGATTTTTCAGATCTGGACAGCCTGCAAAATCTGGAGGTTCAGGAGAACCGGCTGACCTTTGAGGATATCGAGCCCAACCTTGGAATCACCGGATTCCTGTACATACCGCAGGATTCCGTGGGTGAAGCGCAGGATACTACCGCAGCAGAAGGTGATTCCCTCTCTTTTTCTGTTTTTATGAACGGAAATAACGTTCATTATCAGTGGACGAGGAACGAAGAGATTCTGGCCGGATCGGACAGCTCGGTTTTGGTGTTCGATTCAATCGCATTGTCCGATTCCGGAACGTATATCTGTCAAATGACCAGTCCAAGTGTACCGGATCTTATTTTATACACATATCCCATACATATCATCGTGAATCCTAAAACTGCCATCGATAAGCTTGAATCAGCAATTCCAGAAGTATTTGCATTAAAGCCTAATACACCCAATCCGTTTAATCCAGTCACAAAGATAGAGTATCATCTGCCTGTCCAGGCGGATGTGACACTTGTGATTTATAACAGCCGAGGAGAGCAAGTCAGGCAACTGGTCCGGGAAACACAATCGGCTGGTATTTATCAAGTCGACTGGAACGGACAGCATGCATCCGGTCATACAGGTCCGAGTGGCCTATATTTTATCAGGTTCCATGCACAAACGGAACATTGGTATTATTCCGGGATCAGGAAAATGATGTTGCTGAAGTAAAAAAAACTTGACATTCAAATAATTAAAATGTATATTGTTTCTATTAATAGAAACAATATGGTTGGAAAAAATGAATGTTCAGAATCATACATATGCAAATCAGGTTTGGTGGTGGTGCATCATGAAGGGAGCCACCTAGGAAGAGGAGAGGGATTGAGGTATGCAAGGTGGGACTCCTGATCATGTTCCCACCTTTTTTTATGTCGTGGGAACAGAGTATCGCCCGCGATTTTTTTTTAAACCGATTCGATTGCTGGAATCGTGAGGATTTGCCGGCTTGAATATGAAATTCAGCAGAATTTGACAGTGATAAATTGGATGTTTTTAATGAGTATTTTGGGAGGAATTGGAATGATGACAATTCAGGAAGCAATTCAAAAAACCATTGACGGGTCATCCCTGTCTCAGGAAGAAGCGCGGAAGGTAGCCACAGAAATTATGGAAGGTCAGGCCACAGATGCACAGATTGCAGGGCTTTTAGTCTCATTGCGCCTTAAAGGCGAGACCATCGATGAAATTACAGGATTTGCCAAAACCATGAGGGAAAAGGTAACATGGATTCCCTGCAAGGCTCAGGATATCGTCGATACGTGTGGAACCGGTGGTGACGGATATGGGACCTTTAATATATCGACACTCAGTGCGGTTGTGGCTGCTGGAGCCGGATGTCCCATTGCCAAGCATGGCAACCGATCTGTATCCAGCCTGTGCGGCAGTGCAGATGTGCTCAAAGCATTGGGCGTGAATCTGGAAATTACACCGGAAAAGGCGGGAGAATGCATTGATAAGAATGCAATTGGATTTTTATTTGCGCCGTTGCTTCATAAAGCCATGAAATATGCGATTGGTCCGAGACGGGAGTTGGGAGTCCGCACGATCTTTAATATTTTGGGACCCTTAACCAATCCCGCGGGTGCCAACCGGCAGCTTTTGGGCGTATTTCATTCTGATTTAACAGAACCGATTGCACATGTTTTGAAAAATCTGGGTTCGGAACATGTAATGGTTGTGCATGGGGAAGACGGAATGGATGAAATCACACTGACCAGTAAAACCCATGTCAGTGAATTGAAGGACGGGAATGTCAAGACGTACATGCTTGATCCTGAGTCTTTCGGATTGAAAAGAGCAAGTTCGGATGATCTGAAAGGCGGAGATGCGGACCAAAACGCTGCTATTGTGACCGGAATCCTTCAGGGTGAAAAGGGAGCCAGACGGGATCTGGTGATTCTCAACGCAGGAGCAGTTATTTATGTCGGCGGCAAGGCGCCATCCATTGAAGCCGGTATGAAATTGGCCGAAGAAGCCATTGATTCCGGTGTGGCCCTGGAAAAATTGGAAATGCTGAAGAAAATGACGAATGAATAAAAAAAAACAGAGCGATTTGATAATGCGGTGTACCTTTGTATCGCATGCAATCTGCAAGCAGATGGTGCTCTGATTTCTTGTTTCAGGATTAACTGAAAGTCAGACTGATGAAAGATATTTTAACAAAAATTCTTGAATTTAAAAAGTCTGAAGTTGCGGAGTCGAAAAAGCGAATCCCTCAATCTGAGATTGAAAGGAGACCATTTCCAAAATGTCGTGATTTTAAAGGCGCGCTTCAGCAATCGGGAATGTCCTTGATTGCAGAGGTCAAGCATCGATCTCCATCGGCCGGAGTTATTCAACCTGATTTTGATCCGGTGCGGATCGCACGCATGTATGATTCGTCCGGTGCCGATGCAGTCTCGGTTCTGACGGATGCTGAATTTTTTGGCGGCAGTCTGGATTATTTATTCAGGATCCGGAAAGCGATCAGGCTTCCGTTGTTACGTAAAGATTTTATTATTGATGACTATCAGATATACGAAGCCAGGGCTGCCGGAGCGGATGCGATTTTACTGATTGTACGGGCTTTGTCGGAATATCAGCTTAGAGAATTTCATGCGTTGTCCAGGGAATTGGGAATGGCCGCGCTGGTAGAGGCCCATTCTGCAAATGAAGTGGAAGCAGCGGTTCGGTCGGGTGCTGAAATTATCGGCGTTAACAATCGCAATCTTGCGACGTTTCAAGTGGATTTACAAATTTCCATTGATCTGAAAAAAATGATGCCTGATACTGTGATTGCCGTCAGCGAAAGCGGCATAAAAACCGGCACAGATACCGCGAGGCTGGCGGCTGCGGATTTTCAAGCCGTTCTGATTGGAGAGACATTGATGAGAGAGACGAGTATCCGTGAAAAAATTCACGAATTGAAAGGATTGAAATGAGATATTTCCCTGTGACGCGGGTGAAAATTTGCGGCATTACCAATGCAGAAGATGCACGACTGGCCGTGGCTCTGGGCGCCGATGCCATCGGATTGATTTTCGCTGAATCAAAGCGACAGGTGACTCCGGAACAGGCGGGAATAATTATCCGGGTCCTGCCGCCCATGATTACCACGGTGGGTGTATTTATGGACCAGCCGATGGAGTTCGTTCAAAAGACGATCCGGATATCCGGTATCACCATGGTGCAGTTGCATGGAAATGAATCCCCGGAATTCTGCAGCCGGATGAACAGACGTGTGATGAAGCGGATCCATGTAAAATCATCGGATACGGCGCAGTTTATCAAAGATCGGATGAAACCTTATTCGGACAATGATATTTTACTTGATCCGGGTGCCGGAGACGGCCGGACATTTGACTGGCGCATTGTTTCCGGTCTGGATGCACCGTTTGTATTGGCCGGGGGATTGAATCCGGATAATGTATGGGCCGCCATACAGCTGGCAAAGCCGGCAGGTGTGGATGTGTCTTCCGGCGTGGAAATTTACCCAGGGAAAAAAGATCCGGATAAATTGAAAGCATTTTTACAGGAGGTGAAAGTATGAGTCAACTGCCCGATGCAACCGGGCATTGGGGCGCTTTCGGCGGTCGGTATGTACCCGAGACCGTGATGGCCGCCCTGTATGAGCTGGAAGCGGAATACAAAGTGATGAAAGAGGATGCATCCTTTCACAAGGAATTCAATCAGATTCTGTGTCAGTATGTTGGACGCGAGACTCCTCTCTATTTTGCAGAGCGATTAACCCGAAAGATCGGCGGAGCAAAAATTTACCTTAAACGGGAAGACCTGGCTCATACCGGCGCACATAAAATCAACAATACAATTGGACAAATTTTATTAGCAAAGCGCATGGGCAAACCCCGTATTATTGCAGAAACAGGTGCGGGACAACATGGTGTGGCCACAGCCACCGCATGTGCGCTGACGGGATTGGACTGTGATGTCTATATGGGAGCGGTCGATGTAAAACGGCAGCGTATGAATGTATTCCGCATGGAATTGCTTGGCACCAAGGTCATTCCTGTAGAATCCGGTTCAAAAACCCTGAAGGACGCCATTAATGAAGCCATGCGGGATTGGGTGACAAATATTGAAAATACCTTTTACTGTATCGGATCTGTGGTGGGCCCCCATCCTTATCCCATGATCGTTCGTGATTTTCAGACAATTATCGGTAAGGAAACCCGTGGACAAATTCTCGAACAGGAAGGCCGGCTGCCGGATCTGCTGGTTGCCTGTGTGGGCGGTGGAAGCAATGCCATCGGATTGTTTTACCCGTTCCTGGAAGACAAATCAGTCAGGATAACCGGTGTCGAGGCAGCTGGAGAGAGCATTAAATCAGGTAAACATGCAGCCTCGCTCGGTCATGGATCTCCCGGTTCTCTGCATGGCGCCATGAGCTATATGCTTCAGGATGAGCATGGTCAGGTACTGGAAGCGCATTCCATTTCAGCAGGTCTGGATTATCCCGGTGTGGGACCTGAACACAGTTATTTAAAAGATGCCGGGCGTGTCGAATATGTCTCGGCCACTGACCAGGAAGCCCTGGATGCGTTTCGGCTGCTTTGTGAAATCGAAGGCATTATCCCGGCACTTGAAAGTGCGCATGCGGTGGCCCATGCTGTACACGCTGCGTCCCATATGTCCCCAGAAGAAATTATTCTGGTGAACCTGTCGGGACGGGGAGACAAGGATCTCGAAATCGTGGAGGGACTGGTATGACGATTCGCAAAACATTCGCCCGATTGAAATCAGCCAGGGAAATGGCGCTGATCGCATATGAAACCGCCGGTTTTCCTTCTTTACATGATTCCATCAGCAATATCCGTTTATTGGCGGACAGCGGCGCGGATATTATTGAACTGGGGATTCCCTTTTCAGATCCAATTGCAGACGGACCTACCATTCAGGTGTCTTCCCAGGTAGCTTTGGAAAATGGCGTATCCTTTATTCAGATTCTTGAAGCTGTCTCGCGTGTGGATCCAGAAACTCCGCTTGTGGCTATGTCCTATCTCAATCCGTTATTATCCTATGGAAAAGGCCGGCTTTTTAAAGATATGAAGTCTGCCGGATTTTCAGGGATGATTATTCCGGATCTGCCTTTGGAAGAAGCCGGCGACTGGAAAAGAATGGCCCAAGAGGCCGGCATTGATCTTATATTTCTGGTTACGCCGACGACTTCAAAAGAGCGTCTCAAAGGATTGGTTGAGGCGTCTGAAGGATTTATATATTGTGTCAGTTTGACGGGGATTACAGGCACCAGAACCGCTTTGCCTCCTCATCTGTCTGAATTTTTGGTAAGCGTGAAATCTCTGACGGATAAACCTGCAGCCGTGGGATTTGGTATTTCCACGCCAGAACATGTCCGTCAGCTGAAAGGCATCGCCGATGGTGTGATTATAGGCAGCCGGATTGTTAAAGCGATGGAAAACGGAGAGGATGTGGGAAAATTGGTAAGGGGGTTGAAAGACGCGTGTATCGGGTCGTAGAGTCGTTGGGTGACATGAAAGAAGAGAAATAAGACAGAGAAATGAGAAAAAATAAACATAATTATTTACTGACAGTTGATTGCCAAAACAATTGAGGTAACCATGACACCCGTACCTAAAATAGAGCTACAATATCTGCACAGACGGATCCGGTATGACGGATGTCCACTGACTATTTATGAAAAATTATATCAAGATGAATCTTACGGATTTATTTATGAATCTCTGGAGAGTCTTGAAAAGCGGGGGCGATATTCGGTGATCGGTTCCCGGCCTTATATGCGGTTTGAAAGCCGGGACAACCGGATACAGATACGCTATGCAGCCGCGCTGTTTGAATTGGAAGGCGATCCGTATGAGATTCTCAGGCAACTGGTGCCAAAGGATCATCCGCATCCGGATGTGATGCCCCTGCCTGGCGGTGCCGTGGGCTATATGGCCTATGATACCATTCGATATGTGGAAGATATTCCTGATAATAATCCTAATGAATTGAATGTGCCGGATATGATTTTCTTGTTTCCGTCTGAATTGATCATATTCGATCATCAGGAATGGATGGCGGATATCATTTTATACGATCAGCATCCTGGTCAGGAACGCATGACCCAGCTGGTGCAGGAAGTGGCAACCAGCCTGGAGCGTCCTGATGTCAAATATGATCAACGCCCGCACCAAGATGTGAAGATGTCTTCAAATTTTACAAAAGAGGAATTCTGCGGCATCGTGGAACGTGCGAAGGAATATATCCTGGCCGGAGATATATTTCAGGTAGTGCTGTCCCAGCGTTTTACATTTCCGCTGCATACGGATCCGTTGAATGCATATCGGGCCGTGCGCTTTACCAATCCTTCTCCATATATGTATTACATGCATCTCAATGATTTTCATGTGCTGGGTTCATCTCCTGAAATCATGGTGAAATTGACTGGCGATGAGGTGAATATCAAGCCTCTGGCCGGTACCCGTCGCCGGGGAAATACAGAGCAAGAGGATCAATCTTTAGCCAATGAATTGATCCATGATGAAAAAGAGCGTGCTGAGCATGTCATGCTGCTCGACCTTGCCCGGAACGATATTGGTCGGGTTTGTGATTATGGTTCCATTCATTGGCCTGAAACATTTTATATTGAATATTATTCCAAAGTCATGCATCTGGTTTCTGATGTGTATGGAAAACTGTCCAACGATAAAGATGCCTTTGATCTGGTCGCTGCGTCATTCCCGGCGGGAACTGTGTCCGGGTCGCCCAAGGTCCGTTCCATGGAAATTATCGACGAGCTGGAGAATGTTCGGCGGTGTGTATATGCCGGATCCATCGGATATTTCGGATTTAACGGAGATATGGATATGTGCATTGCCATTCGCACATTGCTTCTTAAAAAAGGGAAAGGGATTTTGCAGGCTGGTGCAGGTATTGTTGCGGATTCCATTCCGGAGATGGAATACAAAGAGACCCTGAACAAAGCCCGGGCGCTGATCAATGCTGTGGAAATGATGGGAGGATCACATGATATTTGTCTTGGATAATTATGATTCATTTGTATATAATCTGGTGCAGTATCTTGGTGTTCTGGGGCAGGAAGTTCATATTTTCCGAAACGATAAAATTACTGTGAAAGCAGTCGGTGATTTGAATCCCTCGGCGATTGTTGTTTCACCCGGACCCTGTACACCGAAGGAGGCAGGAATATCCTTGGAGTTGATCAAGATGTATGCGGGTAAAATCCCGATGATGGGTGTGTGCCTCGGGCATCAGAGTATCGGGCAGGCGTTTGGCGGCAGAATCATTCGTGCGCCGAAGGTGATGCACGGCAAGGTGTCCAGCATCCGGCATGATGGGAAAACCATTTTTCAGGGAATTGAAAATCCATTCACAGCGACCCGATATCACTCGCTTATCATTGAAAAGAAGTCCCTGCCCGACAGTCTGGAAGTAACGGCTCAGGATGAGAACGGGGTTATTATGGGGGTGAGGCACAAATCCCATTTCGTTGAAGGTGTGCAGTTTCATCCGGAATCTGTTTTAACCGAGGCCGGCATGCAGATACTGAAGAATTTTTTAACAATTGCAGGAATGAAAGTGAATCAAGAAGAAAGAATCAAGAAGTAAGAGACATGAAAAAGAGTTACTGGGTTGTCATTGTTGATTGAAGCTGAAACGGAGCATGGGAGAGACGGGGAAACGGAGAGGAGTTATTGAGTCGTAGAGCAAAGGATTGCTGGTTGAGAGACTGAAACGGAGAGAAGAGAAGAACAGATTAAAGACCAAAGACAAAGACAAAAAGTGTCAACGAATCTGCATTGAGTTCCTTCTGACATGAAAAAACCGCCATCCATCGACGGTATAGATGATCAGGGCTATCCAGATGAAGAGAAATCCGATAAGTCTGGACCGTGAGAACGGTTCTGCATATATCCATACACCGATTAAAAATTGAAGTGTCGGCGCAATGTATTGCAGAATGCCGACCGTTGAGAGGCGAATACGTCTGGCAGCAGCCGAAAATAAAAGAAGCGGCAGCGCTGTGGCTGGTCCGGATAAAATCAATAATCCTTTTAAGGTAATTGGAGCGTGGGAAAATGCACCTGTTCCCGAGAATTCAAAAAACAGAATCAATCCAAGAGAAGGAATAAACAGGAGAACTGTTTCAAGCGAGAATCCTTCAAGCGCACCGAGAGGGGCAATTTTTCGGAGTAAGCCATAGCAGGCAAAAGAGGTTGCTAATATTAGAGCAATCCAGGGCAGGCGTCCATATTCGACAGTCAGATATAAAACGCCCAGTGCCGCCACACAAACAGCAATCCACTGCCAGCGCCGCATTTTTTCCTTGAGAATGAAAACCCCTAAAAGTACATTCATCAGAGGATTGATGAAATAACCCAGGCTCGATTCAATAATATGATTATGATTGACTGCCCATATATACGTCCCCCAGTTTACGGCCAGAATTACCGAAGTTGCCATAAAGAGCAGGACAGTCCCCGGTGCTTTTTGCAAACGACCAATCCAGGATCCCTGTTTTCTGAAAATCAGAAAAAACCACACACAAACCAATGACCAGACCATCCGATGGCAGAGAATCTGAAAAGCAGGAACGTCCTGCAGGGATTTCCAGAACAGGGGAAGAAGGCCCCATAAAAAATAGGCAAGAACGCCAAAAAGCAAGCCTCGATTGATCATTAAAAACCTCTCAGTACAGAAATTTAGAAAAGGTATGGATTTGTCTGCAGAAAAGCAAGAATTCAATATATTTTCATTGACAATGTCCGGCATGTCCGTTAATTTTATTATAATTCAGTCAGGAATCCGCAAGCGGATATTCTTGTTTTAGCGGAGGCAGATCATGTCGGAATCAAATAAAATTCGCATTCTGGTGGTAGAAGACGAGCATCTTGTTCGCGAGAGTCTGATTGAATCTTTTCAATCAATGGGCTATGAAGTAGCAGGACAGGCTTCCAATGGAGATGAAGCGATCCGACTGGCCCAATCCCAAAATCCGGATTTGATTTTTATGGATATCAAGATGCCGGAAATGGACGGGATTGAAGCAGCCCGTCGTATACAGGAGTTTCGGGAGATACCGGTGGTGCTGATCACTGCGTATGAATCGGAAAATCTGATACAAAAGGCTTCTGATGCCGGTGTGGTTTCGTATTTAATGAAGCCTCCTACTGTTACGGAAATACATCGAAATGTGACCATCGCCATGGCGCGTCATCAGGATCGAATGAAATTAAAACAGTTGAACAGAGAGTTGACCGAACGCACTCAGGCGTTGGAAAGCGCTCTTCGTGAAGTTCATGTGCTGCGGGGCATTTTGCCCATCTGTGCAAATTGCAAAAAAATACGGAATGACGATGGTTATTGGGAGAAAGTTGAAAGTTATTTGGAAAAGCATTCGGATGTTTCTTTCACACACGGATTTTGTCCGGATTGTGAGCAAACGCTTTATAAGGATTTTTTACATAAAGATTCCGGAAAGCCATTAAAAAAGAAAAAGAAGCCAACCCTTGATGATATGGGGAACAGCCAACTTCAATAAAAAACCTTCCTTTATTCCGCAACCAGTTCCCTGACTTTGGCCACGGCTTCCAGCGCGTCCTTTGCATAGCCATCCGCGTGAATTTCTTTTGCATAGGTTTTGGTAACGACTGCGCCGCCTACCATGGTTTTGACTTTCAATCCTTTTTGTTTAATTCCTTCAATAATGACCGGCATTTCCACCATGGTGGTGGTCATCAGCGCTGAGAGGCCCACGATATCGGCTTTTGCTTTTTGGGTTTCCTGAATGATGATGTCCGTAGTTACATCTTTTCCCAGGTCGATGACCTCGAATCCCTCATTTTTAAGGAACAGACCCACGATGTTTTTACCGATGTCATGCACGTCGCCTTTGACCGTGCACAGGATGACTTTTCCCGCGGATTTGACATCCCCTTTCTGAAAATGGGGTTCCAGAACCGTGAAAGCCTTCTGCATGGTTTCCGCGGCAAGAATCATTTGTGGAAGAAACACCTCTTTCTGATCATACTGCCGGCCCACTTCCTGAATCGCAGGGATCAGCATTTTATTGTTGATGTTCAGAGCTGATTGTCCGGAATTGAGGGCGGATTGTACCAGCGTTTCAATTTCATCCGTATTCCCCGCGACCACGGCATGATAAATCGGATGGACTTCCAATGTTGATTCAGCGGATTCAGCCGTTGCTTTTTGACGTTTTTTCTTTTTCTGATGACCAGCCACAAACGCCTTTGAATCTTTATCACGAACGGTCAGAACCGAAGCGGCCCGCACTGTTTCCATCATACGCCTGTCACCAGGATTCATGATGGCCGCATCCAGGCCCACGGCCATGGCCATACTCAGGAAAGTGGCATTGATCAGACTGCGTTCCGGCAGTCCAAAGGATATATTTGAAACTCCCAGGACTGTGGGGAGGCCCAGTTCTTCTTTTACCATTTGAATGGCTTTTATTGTGGCTTCGGCCCGTTTTTGCTGAGCCGATACAGTGAGTGTCAGGCAGTCGCAGATCAGGTGGCTGCGCGGAATGCCGGCCCCATCCGTGCGTTCAAGAATCCGTTTCAGCACATCCAGCCGTGCTTCCGCTGTCTTGGGAATGCCTTTTTCACCCACGGCCAGACAGAGCAGGGCTGCTCCGTATTTTGCGGCTAACGGAATGACAGCGTTCATGCTTTCTTCGCTGCCATGCACGGAATTGATCAGCACTTTGCCCGGAGTTTCCCGTAAAGCCGCTTCAATAGCCGCTGGATTTGTGCTGTCGATGACCAGAGGAGCCGGAGCGACATTTTCGATTCCCCTGATGACTTTTCCCATTATGCCCGCTTCATCCAGGCCGGGCACGCCGATATTCACATCCAGCAGATGGGCGCCTTCCTTGAATTCATCCCGGGCTTCTTTTTGAAGTGCACTGATACGGTTTTGGGTGAGCGCTTGCGCCAAATCGTCCCGGTTGGTCGGATTGATGCGTTCGCCGATGATTCCGAACGGCAATCCGGAACCGATCATTACAGTTCGCGTCCGGCTGGACAGGCAGAGACCGGACTGTTTCCGCCGTGATACAGGGCGCCGGTCTTTAATGACTTCGCGCAGACGGGCCGTGTATTCCGGCGTGCTGCCGCAGCATGTGCCCACGATATTCGCGCCGATCTGCACAAATTTGTCTGCGAAACGGGCCATCTCATCCGGATTGACCTCGTAACTGACAGTCGCATCACTTAATCGGGGAATACCGGCATTGGGCTCGATTACAAGCGGCATGTCTGTAAATGCAGCGTAGCGGCCCAGTACTTCCAGCATGGGTTCCGGGCCGGTCGAGCAGTTCACACCCAGAACATCCGCACCTAATGAGATCAATATATTGGCCGCGGTGACCGGATCGGTACCCGTGAAGGTCAGAAAGTCTTCACCATAGGTCATGCATGCCATGACAGGCAGATCCGTGTATTCCTGGATGGCCATGATTGCAGCCTTGATTTCCTTGAGATCACTGAATGTTTCCAGAAGATAACAATCCACACCGCCGTTGGCCAGTGCCAGGGCCTGTTCTTTGAAAACTTCAACCATTTCATCGAACGTCAGTGGTCCCAGGGGCTCCACCAGTTTTCCGGTTGGACCGATCACACCGGCAATCCATCGGCCTTTCGCGTGTTTTTTTGCAATCGCAGCGGCTGCTTCGTTGATTTCCCGGGTACGGCTGCCCAGTTGATATTCATCCAGCTTGATCCGGCTGGCACCGAATGTATTTGTAGAGATGAGATCGGCTCCGGCATCGACATAGGCTTTACAGACCTGACCCACGAGATCAGGCTGCTCCAGATTGGTCATATCCACACAGGCGCCTGGGGACAGATGGGGCTGGAGCATGGTGCCGAATACGCCATCCAGAATGAGGATTTCGTTTTTCAGCCGGTCTTTCAATTCTGATTTTTTCATGGCAATGATGGTTCCTGAATTTTTGTATGATTAAATTATGATCCCCCCTGTAGTCCACCCGAAATGGAATTGGAAACCTTCGCAAGGTCCAGAAAATCAGTCCTGCCATAAAGAAAGACGGGAAAACTTCCGGATCCCGCCAAAAAGATTAGCGGACAGGCTCCATAACGAGATCCGTATTATATCTGTTCATGAACTAACAATATAAAATGATCGGGCTGAAATTACAAGCGTTTCGTGCGTTCTATCATTAATTTTTGTATCCATTTTTATTATTGCAATTATTGGTTGATTTTTGTATTATTTATTACTTTCAGATAGGCTTCTTATTTAATAAATGTTTTTTATACTGCATTTTTTCCGGGGGATTGAGTATATTGATTTTTCAAGCTAAATATTCATGATTTTATCCTTAAAATTCTCAGCAATGCATTCCACAGAAGCATTAAAAAGGGGAGGGAATCATGAATATGAAGAACACGAGAATGATCCGTTCAGGACGTATTATTTATATCAATTATTTAAGCGCCTGGTATTATGGTTACTGGGGCTGGCAGGAAGGATTTGGCAGAACATTTATGGAAAACGCCATGGCATGGCTCTGTCCGATAACCGGTGTGGATGACGGTTCGATTCATTTTGAGGACAGGGATTTTTCTCTCAATCAGAATTATCCCAATCCATTTAATCCGTCCACACATCTCTGTTTCAGTTTATCTGAACCGGGTCATGCTGAACTGAGCATTTTCAATATCAAAGGACAATTTGTCAGAAGCCTTGCGGATGGATTTTTTACCAGGGGATTACATCCATTCATCTGGAACGGACGGGATGAGCACGGAAATCCCTGTCCGTCGGGTGTCTATCTGTCTGTCCTGGCTGCGGATGATTTTTATGGTATGCGCCGGATGATCCTGATGAGGTAATATACATA
>Ga0272442_10000530_pt1 | contig 60931 bp, 60 predicted proteins | sample SSMForm2O_FD_200262 | JGI IMG/M metagenome (GOLD analysis project Ga0272442, IMG submission 200262) | Marine sediment archaeal communities from Little Sippewissett salt marsh, Falmouth, MA, United States - SSM-Form-2O | ecosystem: Environmental > Aquatic > Marine > Wetlands > Sediment ...
CCCTCTTCTTACCACCATCAAGCCACTCATAGTACATACGATACGTACAGCAATTCTGCAAAGTGCGTTTTGCCATATACGCCATTGGTCGTGAATAATTTTTGCCGGTTTCGGAACCTGCGAAATGTCATTCAGTGTGTGTTGTTCAATTATTTACCCCCTAATTTACCCCCTGAAAGGAGGACAGTTATGACGTAGCGTCATTCAGATTGTCGAATGAAGAATGATTATACGAAATAAGTAATTAAGATATTGCGGAGGGATGAAGATGAGTAATGGAGTAAACGCGGCTCAAAGTGTCGCACAAAAAGCATGGGGATACCGATGGGTTATCCTCTTAACTGTCTGGGCGTTGTACATCATCAACTACTTCGACCGCATCAGTGTTCTGGTTTTTCTCCCCTATATCCAAAAAGATCTCGGTCTGAGTGCCGTTGAAGTCGGATGGCTGGGCTCGATCTTTTTCTTTGCCTATGCAATCGCCCAGTTGTCATCGGGCTGGCTTACCGATAGAGTCGGTCCCAAAAAGACGATGCATATCGCCATCTGGGTGTTCACGGGTGTTACCTTTGTCACCGGGTTTGTCCAGAACTTCTGGCAGTTCATTATCCTGCGTCTCGGTCTCGCACTGGGAGAAGGCCATCACTATGTCCCGGCCGTCAGGACAATTGCCAACTGGTTCCCGGATAACGAAAAGGGACGCGCCTACGGATACTTCGCCACGACGTGGGCCATATCGGCGGCAACCATTCCCATATTGGTCACCTGGCTCTCCGGCACGTTCTTCGACGGTGCCTGGCGTCCTATATTCTTCATACTGGCCATTCCCGGTCTGTTCGGTGTCTTTATTCTCTGGAAATTCATGCACAATTCACCGACGAGAGACCTTGTGAAGAAGGGTACCATGTCTCAGGACGAGTATGAGATGATCACCGCCTCCGTGGGAGCGGCCCAGGAAGAGCATGGAAAAGTTTACAGCACGAAGATTTTTACGAGTGATGTATACTGGTACCTGTTCACCATCCTGTTTTTCACACTCCTCATGATCTACTGGGGCATGACGACCTGGATCAGTACCTTCCTCGTCAAGCAGCACGGTCTGAATATCAAGACCATGGGAATGGTGGCCTCGATGCCGTATGTAGTTGCCATCTTTGCCATGTGGCTCGGCGGCCAGGTTGCCGATAAGGTATTCAAGGGTAAAATGAAATGGGTTTCCGTCATTGCCTTTACCGGCTGTATCCCCGTTCTGTATATGATCGGTCACGTGGACAAAGGGAATACGGGTATGCTTCTGCTTTCCCTGGCACTGGGTGGATTCTTTATTAACTTCCCCTGGGGTGTCATGCAGGCCTTCCCGTCCATGCGGTATCCGAAAGAGGTTGTAGGACGTGCATTCGGTATTACGAACGGCATCGGTCAGTTCGGTGCGTTTCTGTCGCCCATGATCGCCGGGTATCTCGTTATTACCAATCCGGACGGATCGTTCGGCTTCGGCAACGTCTTTTTATTCTGGTCCTGCATTGCCGCGGTGGCGGCACTGATGGCGTTCTTACTGAAAGAAGAGCCTATTGATCACAGTAAATATGAGATGTAATTCAGCACACAACAGTATCGTTACACATTAACATAGCGCCGTAACTGTTCCTTCAAATGCGATCATCCGGGGAAGGGATTCCTCCCCCGGATGACGTACCCTTTATCGACACCCGGCAGGTTCGTCGTGATGCCTGTCAGGATCGATCCATATCTGCCTTGGGTATGAATAGTACATCAGGTTAATACAAGTCAATCAAAAGTTTCTGTGCTCATGCCATCATTCGGCACACTGTGGGAATGATCGGGAGCAACCATTTCACAATCCCTGTACGTTTACGAATAATGTCTGGTTGTGGAAAGGGCACCCTCTTATTCCGAAAATTGTTGCGACTCCTCGTCATTTTTTCGGCATACTTCATGTTTTTATTTAGTTTTCCCTGGCACCGACAGACAATTCGCTCTTATGAATGCGTGCGTATGCTTTATTATACTTTTTCATCGATAATTATGATGGCTTCGTAAAAAGCGCCGCTACATCGATATGTCGGCATTATAATGAAAGGTAACATGTGGTTTTAACAAATGCGTGTTCCTGACAAATAGCGAAAAGCATGAACATCTTACAACACATTTACATGCTCAAGTTACTTAGGGGTCCACCGCCTGCGTGATACTCTTGCCCTCATTATGGCGAAAGACACATATGTACGACTCATCCCTCAGGGTGACGGAAGCACACTCAATGACTGCCGCAAGGCAGGTCCCGAGGCACAACAAGAAAATAAGTCTTTACCGGTACGCATCTTGAGTGTGAAGCTTCGCACGGTTTCTTCTGAAAATTGATTTTTTGCGTCTTTGTAAGTTTTGCTGTTACGTATACGCCATGATGCATGGCATACGGATCATACTGCCGGTTATGTGTTGTTTTTTCTCCGCATGGATTTTCTAATCTTCTTCCACTTATCAAGCCGTTCCCTGATGATCCGCTCGTAGCCCCTGTCTGACGGCGAATAGTACGTTTGTCCCTTCAGCTGCTCCGGGAGATACTCCTGCGGCACATAGGCGTCATCATACTCGTGGGCATACTTGTAGTCTCTGCCATAGCCAAGGTTCTTCATCAGCTTCGTCGGTGCATTCCTGATATGGAGCGGCACGGGAAGGCTACCCGTTCGGGCAATCGCCGCCTTCACCTTGCCGAATCCCGCGTACAGGGCATTGCTCTTGGGCGCCGTTGCCAGATAGATCGCCGCCTGAGCCAGGGCAAGCTCCCCTTCGGGCAAACCGATAAACTGGAATGCCTGCATGGCCGATATGGCCACTGACAATGCTTCCGGGCTGGCATTGCCCACATCCTCCGATGCAAACCGTACCATGCGGCGTGCGATATAGAGGGGATCCTCGCCGGCTGCCAGCATTCTGCCCAGCCAGTACATGGCGGCATCGGGATCGCTCCCGCGCAGGCTTTTATGAAACGCCGATATGAGATTGTAATGCTCCTCGCCGCCTTTATCGTAGCGCAGAGCCTTCTTGAGGAGGGCCTTCTCGACAACGACCTTCGTAATGTCGATTTGTGCACCCGGTTCTTGCGCTGCAAGCGATACGGCTGCTTCAAGATTGTTCAGGACGGTGCGAGCATCACCATCGGCCGACCATACGATATGCATCAGCACATCATCATCACACTCGATAGGCAGCCTACCGAACCCTTTTTCCGGATCGCCAAGCGCCTTTTTCACGATACTGAGCAGCTCCTCGTCCGAATAAGGATTCAATACCATGACCCGTAAGCGGGAAAGCAGGGGAGCAATCACCTCGAATGACGGATTTTCCGTCGTGGCACCGATGAGGGTAATGAGCCCGCTTTCCACATGTTGTAGGAAGGCATCCTGCTGGGCCTTATTGAAACGATGAATTTCATCGACAAACAGAATCGTGCGTCGCTTGTAATATCGAATTTGCGACTTCGCCTCATCGATAACGGCCCTTATCTCCTTGACACCGGAAAGCACGGCCGAAAAGGTTTCAAAATGCGAACTGGTTTCGGAGGCAATGATCCGGGCAAGGGTCGTCTTGCCGACCCCCGGCGGACCCCAGAAAATAACAGAGAACAGTTTGTCCTCCTCTATGGCACGGCGCAACAGGCACCCCTCACCTATAAGATGCGACTGACCGACATACTCCGCCAATGTCTCCGGCCTCATTCTGTCCGCAAGGGGACGGTTCGCCATTGCCAGTTTTTTATCGTGTTCGTCAAAAAGGTCCATCGAGCTGCTGTTGCACGTTTTCTGGTTTAAAGTTTGAAAAACTCGCTCGAAAATACTGTCCGGACGGCACCGTAAAACACCTCAAGCGAGATGCATGCACCTTTTGGACATATGCCAACGCGAGTCCCTTATAACGTCAATCCGTTTAGAATGCACCATAACAGGTGTACTGAAATAATCAATCATTTAAATATACCACCCCGCTCGGATCGGGCGGCGCATGCTCATGCTGACCGATATGCATGAAGTTATACCCCAACGTATACGGGCGTCAGCCATACGTCGCCTTATGCAAGGTTCAACCGTAAACTTGACGGCTTGGCAAAAATCCAATTTCTGCGCCACACTGCTGCATCCCGCGTCGTTGCAGACGTACGCCTAAGTTTATGAGACTCACCGTTCGCAAGTCTTCAGTGTAGTGGAGGGTGTAAGCCGAATTCATCCACGAGAGCAAAGCGCATCGGGATACGCCTCATTCCTCAGGATTTGCGTACCGTGAATTTCACACCTTGTACCGTGTCGTCTTTGTGCGACTTTGTCACACGGGACATATTGAACGTGTAACCTTCTTAAAGCCCTTTGCGTTTTTTCACCCTCTCTACAATTTCAAAGATAGAGGTGATTTTGTCTTTGGGCGGTATTTCAAAACACCGCGTCCATTCCGCCTCGGTCAGGATTTCTCGTAAATACGCCTCGACGGGGAAATAGACCTGCCAGCACTTTAATGCCCTCGGACAGGGCAGATTGTTATTCTCCTGCCTGCAGTAGGCAAAGGTCACCTCGCCACCGAGCCGGGGGCACCTGATAAGTCGATTGTCATGTTCGTTCATGTCGTGTATACCTGCCGTATAGTATGCATGGCGGGGACGCCGGGGGAATCGGCATGCACCCCGGACATCCCCGGAGTCCATTACGGTTTCGGGAAGGCTCCGACCGTCTTCAGTGCCCGGGCGATCTCCTCTTCAGGAAGTTGATAATCAGTCAGTTTTCCGGAAAGATATGCATCGTACGAAGCAAGATCGACGAGTCCATGCCCACTCCAGTTGAAAAGAATGACCTTTTCCCGTCCCTCTTCTTTAGCCCGTTCGGCCTCCTGCATCACTGCCGCAATGGCATGGTCGGTTTCGGGAGCCGGTATGAACCCTTCCGATCTGGCCCATTTTACGCCGGCCTCGAAGGTCGCGATCTGATGATACGATCTTGCCTCAACAAGATTTTCCCTTACCAGATGGCTGATGATGGGCGCCATGCCGTGATATCGCAAGCCACCGGCATGGATGGGCGCGGGCACGAAATCGTGACCGAGCGAATGCATGGGAAGCAACGGCGTCGTCATGGCCAAATCACCAAAGTCGTATGCATACGGAGCCCGGGTAAGGGTAGGACATGAGGCGGGTTCCGCCGCAATGATCGCAATGTCCTTGCCATGAATTTTATCCCGCACAAATGGTGTGGAAATGCCGGCAAAATTGCTGCCACCGCCGGCACACCCGATTACCACATCCGGATATTCACCGATTTTTTCAAACTGTTTCTGGGCCTCGAGGCCGATGATAGACTGATGCAACAATACATGATTCAGCACGCTGCCCAGAGAATACCGGGCATCATCTTGACCCAGGATATCTTCAATGGCCTCGCTGATCGCAATGCCGAGGCTTCCCGGCGAATCCGGATGTTCCGCCAGGACCCGCCTTCCTGTCTCAGTCTTGTCGCTCGGACTTGGAAAACACTGGGCACCCCAGGTCTGCATCATCAGCCTGCGATACGGTTTTTGCTCATAACTCACTTTCACCATGAAAACCCTGCATTCCAAGCCAAACATCTGGCATGCCATACTCAGGGCACTGCCCCATTGTCCGGCACCGGTTTCCGTGGAGATTTTCTTCACACCGAATTCCTTGTTGTAATACGCCTGGGCCACCGCCGTGTTGGGTTTGTGCGAACCGGCGGGGCTGACACCCTCGTGTTTATAATAGATCTTGACAGGTGCATCCAGCAGCTTTTCGAAATTATATGCCCGGCACAGGGGACTGGGACGCCACAGCAGGTATTTTTCCAGCACTTCCTCCGGAATATCGATCCAGCGCGTGGTGCTCATCTCCTGTTCCACCAGATTCATGGGGAAGATGGCTCCCATATCATCGGGCTCAAGCGGTTGTCCCGTGCCCGGGTGCAGCGGTGGGCGCATAGGCGTGGGCAGGTCGGCCGCGACATTATACCACTGTCGCGGCATCTCATCCTCATTCAGAAATACCTTAACCTGTTTCATAGCGATCTCTCCTTTTGGGGTTTATGTAATAAAAGTGACTGCACAAAAAAAGCCATGGGGGTTACCCATGGCTTTTACTTTTTTACTCCGCTACATGATCCACGGGAAGGTTCCTCCAACCTTGCCCACGGGCCATGTCAGACCTGTATTATCGCGGGCAGGCTATGTTAATGCCTGCCACCACCAGCACTGTCTCTGTATACCTGATATCTTCATGAATAATCTCTTGCCTGAATTTTCTAATTACGATACTACTACCTAACATACTGGTACCAACCTGTCAAGAGGCAAACGGGTGACACCTGTTGCGTGGGGCATGTTTCTGTTAACGAATTGGAGTCAATAAGGAGGGATCACCATGGGTTTTCAAACCATTCTGCGAGAAAAGCGAGCTGACGGCATTGCCGTCGTCACTCTGAATCGACCGGAACTTCGCAACGCCATCTCAATTGCGATGCGGCGTGAATTGTCTTTGTGCCTTGACGAATGGAAGCATGATTCCGAAGTCGGTACGGTTATTATCACTGGTGCCGGTTCGGCATTCACGGCCGGGTTCGACCTGAAAGAATTTAATAATGTCGAGTTATTTGACGAGCTTTTCAGCACCTCGTCACGGTATCACCGGGATGTCTGGCAATTTCCGAAGCCGACCATTGCGGCCGTCAACGGCCCGGCCATGGCCGGTGGGTTCGATCTGGCAAAACTGTGTGATATCCGGATCTGTTCGACGGCGGCGCGCTTCGGTCATCCCGAGATAAAATTCGGCATACCCACCCTGTTCACCCCGCTGCGCTGGATTGTCGGTGAAGGACTCGCACGGGACCTGTGCCTGACGGGACGCACCATCACGGCCGAAGAAGCCCTGAGGATAGGACTGGTCAGTGAAGTGGTGGATGACGGCACACTGCTCCCGCGAGCGATTGAAATCGGGCGGACTATTGTGGAAGCCCCCCAGGCAGCACTGCAGATCACGAAGGGTTTCCTCATGGACAACCGGGGACGGGGCATGGAGGAATCTTTCCGTATCGAACATGACGAGGTGTTCAACACGGTGATCCGCCAGGCCATCACCACACAATCATAGAAGGATACCTAACTGGAAGACAATACAGAATTCCACGGCATGGGGCTCGTTGACCGCCGACGCAGTCCCTATCACGATATCAAACCGCAATACTGCAGTATCGGAAACAGGAAGGGGCAATACCATGCAATTCGAGAACGTCATTCTGGAAAAATCCGACCACATCGTCACCGTCACGCTGAACAGACCGAAGGCATTCAATTCGTTCAATTTCGGCCTTGGTGAAGACCTTGTCGGTGCGTTGGAAATGTGCACTGATGATCCCGATGTCAAGGCGGTGATTATCACGGGTGCAGGACGTGCTTTCTGCGCGGGAGGAGATTTGATGCTCTTTCAACAATCTCCCAATACGTCAAATACGCTGCGACAGGTGATTAAAATCCTGAATACCTGTATTATGGTCATACGGCGCATGCCCCAACCGGTGATCGCATCCATCAATGGTGCCGTCGGAGCTGCCGGTATGAGTATTGCCGCTGCCTGCGATTTACGAATCGCAGCATCATCCGTACGCTTCAAACAGGCCTATACCTCGGTGGGATTAGTGCCTGACGGTGCCTGGACCCTGCTCATCCCGCTTTTGATCGGGTTTGGCAAAGCATCGGAACTGGTGTTTCTTGATCCGATTTTCGATGCCGAAACGGCCTTGACACTCGGGTTTGTCAACAAGGTAGTCGGTGATGCAGAACTCGCCCGTGAGACCCGCGACATGGCGGCACGGCTTGCCGCCGGCCCGTCGGTTGCATTCTCGATCGTGAAGGAAAACCTAAACAATGCCCTGCTCGGATTCCTGGAACGGCAGCTCGAACTGGAGCGACGCGGCATGACCACGGTGGGCAAAACGGCGGATGCCGCGGAGGGTATTGCGGCATTTGTTGAAAAACGTACACCCGATTTCACGGGTCAATAACGAAAACACGGCACGATATGCCACAGGAACCAGATGCTGACACCACACATCTCGCGGCGGTGTCCCGGATAACGACATGCGGTATGTTCGCATCTGTTGGGCGGGCACCATGCCGGTATAGACAGCATTCTACTCATCGGAAGGAAAGAATACAGTGATTGACACAATAGCCGACGATTTCTATAGAATTACACTGCCCATGCCGTTTCGTCTGGAACACGTGCATATCTACGCCCTGATCCACGATGGCAAAGTGGCACTCTTCGATACGGGCATTAATACGCCTGCCACCTTTTCGACACTTGAGGAATCCCTGCACCGAATCGACATGACCCTGCACGATATCGACCACATATTTATTACCCACTACCATGCCGATCACTGTGGCATCGCCGGAGAGATCCGGGATATCTCAGGTGCGGTCATCCATACCTCCGAGATCGGGAAACAAATACGCCGCTACCAGCAGAATGAAGCCCTGGTGGCCCAAAAGATCAGATCCTTTTACCTGGCCCAGGGACTTGCAGAAGACGTGGTACAACATCTTCTGAAACTGATACGATATTTCAGGACGGCAACCCTGCCGTATGACGTCGATGAATGTGTACGCGCCGGTACGACATATACGCTGGGGCAGAGATCCTTCGAAGTCCTCCCGACACCCGGTCATACCAGGGATCACATCTGTTATTACTTCAGACAGGAAGGTCTGCTGCTTGCCGGCGACCACGTGCTGCCCGATATTACCCCGAATCTCAGTCCGGATCTTCTCGACCCCGACTTCCGTCCGCTCAGCAGTTTTATCAGCACGCTGCAGGGGCTCACGAATCTGCCTGTAGCACGAGTCTGCCCGGCGCACGGAGATCCCTTTACCGACCTGAAAAAGCGTGTCGATGAAATTATAGACCACCATACGGAGCGCAAAACATTGGCGCTGCGTGCATTGCGGCACGGCCCGAAAACCACGTTCCAGGTATCGCAGGAAATCTTCGGTCGCGACCTGCCGGAATTCGACAAGTTTCTGGCGCTGAATGAAACCTATGTCCACCTGGTGGAACTCCTTCATGACGGGCTGATAGACGAAGAGAACACGGGTAAGCCTGCACTATTTCATCTCGTGTAGGTACGGGGTAATCAAACGTACCGTACCCATGCGCAGACCGCCACGACACAGGATGCAGCGCACGGACGACATTGGACTTTTTACACAGTCATCGCACTTTACACTTGAAACTTGCACCCCAAGCATCTAAGATGCTTCCCTTAAATGAAATAGAAAAAAACATGCGAATGGAAAACGTTACTTATGATCGACACCCTGCCCCTTTCCGTGGCCATCATCACAAAAAATGAGGCCCGCAATCTGCCGAAATGTCTCGCAAGTATACGATTTGCAGATCAGGTCGTCATCGTCGATTCAGGCAGCACGGATGAGACCGTACAGATTGCGAATGACTTCGGATGCGACGTGTTCGTGGAACCATGGATGGGATTCGGCCCGCAGAAACAATCCGCCATCGACAAGTGTAGAAATGAGTGGGTGCTCGTCCTGGATGCCGACGAAAGGGTCCCCCCCGAAACAGCCGCGGCCCTGCGCACCATCGTCACTCGCAGGGCTGATGCCGAGGTGGGATACAGTTTCCCCCGAAAGAACTTTTTTCAGGGACGCTGGATTCGCCACCTCGGATGGTGGCCGGATCGTGTCGTGAGACTTTTCAGGCAAAGCTGCGGACGGATGAGCCCGGCAATGGTCCACGAGGCGGTGGAAATCAAGGGGTCCATCGGTAGCCTCGATACACCGCTCGAGCATTATACCGAAAGCCGCCTCAGTGCGATCCTGCGCAAGATAGATCATTACTCCAGCCTTGGCGCACAGCAGGCCTTCGACGAAGGAAAACGGGCCGCCGTATCGGGTGCGTTCTGGCGGGCATGGTCCACATTTTTACAGAATTATTTCTTAAAACTGGGGTTTCTTGACGGCCCCCAGGGGCTGACCCTCTCCGTCACCGATTCGGTGAATAAATTTTTCAAATATGCGAAGTTGAGCGAACTGACACGAGAGGAGAAACATACACACGGATCGGGAAGGTAATTTTTTTTACCGTCCATCTGAAAGTCGACTGTTTATGATGTTGTCACATAACGTAACTTACTTCCCGCAGGCTACGTGGGCGTTCGAATTTCTCACTGAATTTGCGGTTTAAAATTCTCACATCACCAAACCATGGATATTTCAATTGTAATTGTAAACTGGAACACCGCGGAGCTGCTTGATAACTGCCTCGCATCGATTGTCCGAACGGTTCACGGCATGCGCTATGAAATTATTGTCGTCGACAATGCATCATCGGACGGCAGTGTGGCCATGCTGCGCGAGCACCACCCGTATGTACGGGTCATCGAAAATGCGGAAAATCGAGGGTTCGGTGCTGCGAACAACCAGGCCTTTGCCGTCATGAAGGGGCGGTACGCCCTTCTGCTCAACACCGACGCGGTCCTTACCGCAGATGCCGTCTATGAATTGTTTTCGTTCATGGAGACACATGCGACGGTCGGGATGGCGGGTGGGCAGCTCTTGAATAGAGACGGCAGCAAGCAGAACTCGATTGCCCACATCCCGACCCTGCTGACGCTGCTGGCAAACACGTCCCTCCTGGAATACCTGTGGCCGACACGCTTCCCGAGTAAGCGATATGAACACCGTGAGCCCATCGAAGTGGAATCGGTCATCGGGGCCTGCATGCTCGTGAGGAAAGAGGCCATGGATGCCGTCGGGATATTTGATGAACGCTATTTCTTCTTTTTTGAAGAAACCGACTGGGCATACCAGATGAAGGCCGGCGGGTGGCACGTTTATCATGTGCCCACGGCCCGGATCTACCACCTGCAGGGCCAGAGCATCGGCAAAAACGTGCGTTCCCGCATGGAATTCTACCGATCACGCTACGCATTTTTCAGGAAGTGGAAGAACGCCCCCTATAATCGCGCCGTGACAGGCATCATCATTGTGCGCCTGGCAGCGAACTGGCTGTTGACGCTCATCGGCACGACAGGAACGCTTTTTCTTCATCGAAGCCTGCGGGATCAATTAAGCGTCTACACCCGGCTCTTCCTCTGGCACCTGAAAGGATGTCCATAGCGCCACACCTATCTCCGTAGGCTTCTCAGTCCAGCCTGACCGCCTCATCAATAAGCATGATGGGAATATCGTCCTCGATTTTGTACATCAGCTTACAGTTATCACAGATAAGTCCATCTTGACTGTCGGAAAGATAAATATCGCCCTTACACTGCGGACATGCCAGTATGTCGAGCAATTCCTTGCTGATCGCCATTATTGTATACCCCCTCCTCGATCATTGCGTAAGAAAGCCGTCTTTAAAAGAATACCGTATATCCGATGGTCCCGCAATGGATATTGATCCCCCCGTTCGGCTTGCCGAGATGGGCATTCGACAGGTGCCTCAGCCGATACTCGGCGACAAACGCCGTATTATCTGTCAGGAACAACGTAAAGCCGGCACCGATGGTATCGGCAAACAGGAACTCGTTGGTCTGATCCCGTGTGACCACCGATATGTAATGCGGCCCGACAGATCCGAATATATGGGTCGATACCGCATCGGTCAGCGGATATGAATACTTGAACCCTAATCCGACGCCGAACTCCAGATCCGCCTCCGGACTGATGACCGGGTTAACCTGAGGCTCCATATACACCGAAAACGTCCCCCGATGTTTCTCAAGATCGGGGATCAACCGATTCATATCGTACCCCAACCGACAGATCAACAGGATCGGCCGGTAAGATCCCTCGGTAATGCTTCCTTCGCCGTATCCGGCCATAAAACTCATTTCATCTATAGTACGACCGTTCATCGAGCCGTGCTCAGCCGCACCGGCATGGGTCTGGCACACCAAAACCACCATCAGGGCAACCACGACTTCAGTCAACGTCGCCTTCATTCGACAATACTCAGACAACATGTACTCAACTCCCGTTTTTTTCAGTCTCGCGTCGCAACAGCGATGTCACCGCTGCGAACACCTCTGTTACCGTTATTTCACGCATGCATTGCATGGAATCACATTTCTTCAGGAAGCACGGGCTGCAGTCACACGCTTTGCGCACGACGACATGACCCGTCCCATATGGCCCCGTGCGAACCGGATCGGTTGGCCCGAACAGCGCAACCACCGGCGTGCCGACAGCTGACGCGATGTGCATCGGCCCCGAATCCGTGGTGATCAGAAGCGACGCACGCGAATACAGATATGCAAGATCACGCAGGGTGGTGCGGCCACCCAGATTGATGGCCTCGTGCCGCATCTCCGATTGAATATGCCCGATCACGCCCGCCGCACTTCCGCCGGTGAGAACAACTTTTATACCCAATTCCTCTGTAATTCGATCACACAATCGCGCAAACTTTTCATCATACCATAACTTGGTGTCCCAGAATGCCACCGGGTTCATCGCCACGAATGACTCATCCGGGGCAATACCGGAGGACCTGAGCAGTGCGTGAACCCGCGCCTTATTATCATCGTTCATTGCAATCAGGAATTCCGGTGTGTCGATTTCGGCACCCAGGTAACGCGGAAAATCAAGATATCGGTCGACGGCGTGTTTCTCCATATCCTCAAAAATCTTCTCGTTCACGAAAAGCCCGCTCAACTCTTGCATGCTGTCGTACCCCAGACGCCGTGTGCCGCCACTCAAAAGTGTGATGAGCGCGCTTTTAAATAATCCATGAAAATCGATTACCAGATCATACGAGCGGTCTCTCAGACAACGCACGAACGACTTGATTTCAGACAGGGTAGTGCGAATTTCACGGCCGTGTCGAAGTTTCCCGGCCCACTTTTTTCGGTGCGATACGAGAACACGGTCGAGATACGGGTGTGCGCATATAAGATCTGCCGCAGCCTCTTCGATGACCCATGTGATATGTGCCTGCGGGTACATGCGTCTCAGGGCGGTAAGTGACGGCAGTGTATGGACGACATCGCCGATGGCACTCAGTTTTACAATGAGAATATTCATGCCATGTCTCCCAATATCCACTCTGCGGCATCAAGAATGTCGGACGCCACATACGCCGGCATATCCGTGTACACGATATTATTGCCGTAGCCCGTCTTCACGAGCACTCCCTTTTCGATACCGGCATTGTGCCCGGCCTGAATGTCCTTAAGCATATCTCCCACCATGTAGGATGCAGACAGATCGATATCGAGTTCCCGGGCTGCCCTCAGTATCATGCCCGGATTCGGTTTCCTACAGTCGCAGTCTTTCTTATACGCGCCGGTGCCATACATGGGATGGTGGGGGCAAAAATAGAACTTATCGATATGAGCTCCCCGTTCCCGCAAGAGCGCATTGATTCTATCGTGCACGGTGTGTACAAACTCTTCTCCGAAAAAACCTCTGGCCACACCCGACTGATTGGTCACCACAATGACCTTGAGGCCACATTCGTTGAATCTGCGCAGGGCTTCAAACGATTGGGGAAACAGGCGCAGTTCCTCCAGACGGCTCAGATAGCCGACCTCTTCATTGATCGTACCGTCCCGGTCCAGAAAGACCGCCCGTACTTTCTTCATCATCACTGTCGATGTTCCATTTCTGTCACCGGAGGTCCCGGATCACCTTTGCACTGCCTTCACCGGATGACGGTGAACGCATTATATCTTTATTGTTTCGCCCTGCTGCAAGCAGTTGCTTTGCCACCTGGTACACATCGTCGGTTTCGATAATATCCATACACCTGAAATCGGTGGGACACACCTGTTTCAGGCATGGACTGCAGGATACTTTCTTGTGTACCACCACGCTCTTTGTCCCCACCGGCGAGGTTGTAGCCGGATTTGTCGAACCGAAGATAGCCACGAGGGGAATCCCCAGCGCACCGGCGAGATGCATCAATCCGGAATCATTCGAAATAAACAGATCACAACGGGCAATCAGGGCGATTGCCTCTCTCAGGGACGTGTGACCCGCAATATTCAGGCATTCGTGGACTGTGTACTGCTGCACCAGGTCGGTTCGTGCCCGGTCGCTTTCGCTCCCGAACAGGGCAATCCGCGCACCAAAATCTGCGGCAAGCTTATCCGCAACGGCCGCATACCGATCGGGAAACCACATCTTGGCGGGACCGTATGAAGCACCCGGCGCCATGCCGACAACGAGTTCATTGGCGGTAACCCCGTAATCGGCAAGAATACGATCGGCCGTATCATGATAATCGTTCCCGAGTGTGATCTGGACTTCGGGACCCGCTGATCGAAATCCGAGGGACGTCAACATTTCAAGGTAATAATGGACCTGGTGCACTTTTTTGATCGCTTTGGTTCTTCGGACCGCATGCGTCAACAAGAGGCCGCGTCCGTCAGAATTGTACCCGGCCCTCAGCGGAATGCGGGCCAGAGAGGTAATGATTGCGGCTTCTATGGCATTCTGCAGCAGGATTGCCAGATCGAAATTTCTTGTCTTCAAATCACGGGCAAGACGTAGTTTTCCCCGTACCCCCTCGTGACGGCCGGAAATTTCAAAGAGAAATATCTCGTCAATATGGGGGGATGTTTCATAGAGGGCCGCCACCCATGGTTTGCACAACACGGTAATCTTTGCCCGGGGAAAGGTTGCTCTCACCGCGTCAATCGCGGGCAGTGTCATGACGGCATCGCCGATCCAATTTGTTCCCCTGACAAGAATATTTTGTATACGCTCAAATACGAATGGTCTCGTGTGTCTTACTTTCATTTACGTGACAACCTGATTTTTCTTGGTTTTCCACCGCTGGTGCAGCCAGAAGTATTGATCCGGATACTGCCGTACCACATCTTCGATAAGGCGAGTGAATTTCTGGGTATTGTCAAATAGATCCCTTTCATGATCTCCCGTACGTATAATTTCAACCTCTTCGTGGAACACGAGTCTGAAGCGCCCGTCCGGCTGCCTGATGCTGAACGCCACCATTACCGGAGCACCCGTCCGCAGGGCTATGTCGGCAAACTTTTTGGTTGTCGACGCAGGCTTGCCGAAGAAATCGACGAAGAGGCCTTCCCGCCACGACACATTCTGGTCAATCAATACCCCCACCATTTCGCCTTTTCCAAGTCGCTCGACAATGGTACCCGCCGCCCCACCTTTAGGTAAGATCTTGTGTCCCGTAAAACTCCGGAACCAAGCAACAAAGTCTTCAAGGATAGGATTATCCAAGGCACGGTAAATAATCGTCACGATAATACCCTGCAGCCCGGCACAGGCAACAAGCAGCTCCCAGTTGCCGAAATGAGGCGTATAGAAAAGAATACCCTTCCCCTTGGCACGCACCTGCTCATAATGTTCCAATCCTTCAAACGTTACCCAGTCCGACATATTTTCTTTGGTGAGCGTGGGAATTACAAAAAATTCGGCCGCCATTACACCCAGATTCAGGAATACACGCTTGGCAAGCACCGTGAGTTCCACGATACCCTTTTCAGGAAATGAATTGATCAGGTTCTGCAGTGTAATCACCCGGTGTTTGGGCGAGAGATGATAAAACAGGAGGAACCCGGCCCTGAACAGCACCCTTCGCAGGGTGAAGGGAATCACGCCGAATGCACAGAGGATTGTTCGTGTCGTCAGTGTCATCTTCATTTCGTCAGCGTTTCCATGATGATTGCCTCAAATTCATCCGGCCCCCCTGCAATCTCCATCTGAATTCGTAATTGATAAATCGTATTGAGGAATTCGGGGTAGTCAGTCAACTTGACCCCGTCTTTTTCCGTGGTGATGATAAGATCGGCGGATGTTGCCCGCAAGGTCCGGCAGATCTTCTCGACATCCACCCTTTCATACATATGATGATCAGGAAAATCAATAAATGACGTAATCTCTTTGCACAGCGGCTCCAGTGTTTTTCTGAACTGCTCCGGTCGGGCAATTCCCGAAAAGGCGCATACCTTTTTCCCCTTCAGGTATTCAAGAGGATACACATCCTTTGCAATTCCTTTCACAAGATGTTGCGGGCAACGACATGCCTGAAAGACAGGATGCTGCGCGAGATAATGCGAACAAACTGGAACGGACGACTCGTCACCCACTCTTTCCGTACCCGTGAGTACCAGAATATCGGCTCTTTTCAACGACCGTCGGGGTTCGCGCAGACCTCCCCGGGGCAGCATATGACCGTTTCCGAACGGTTTTTCTCTGTCGAGCAGCACGATATCCACATCCCTGTCGACGGCACGGTGCTGAAAGCCGTCGTCCAGCACGAGCACATCGGCACCGAAACAGCGTACGGCGTATGAGCCGGTGAAATAACGCCGTTTACCCGTAATAACGGGGACATTGGCAAGTGCCCGGGCAATCAGGGCCGGTTCATCACCTGCCTCTTTGGGGTTCCTGAGTATATTCTCGCCATCCGAGACTATCGTAAACTTCCGCTTTCTTGAGCCGCCATATCCTCTACTCAGTACGGCAGGCCTGAATCCCCGTTTTCTGAGCATATCCGCCAGCATGACTGCCATAGGCGTTTTACCCGTGCCACCGACGGTAATATTCCCGACACTTATCACTTTACAGGCCGGCTTTTTCACCTTGAGAAATCCGACATCAAAGGCGAGATTCCTCAACCGGATAATTCCGCCGTACAGTACGGCAAGCACTTCAAGGGGGAGTAACCGCGTCTCACGCTCCCCCTGTTCCAATACGTATGCTATTTTATCTCTTAGTATCGCCATCCTCATCAATTAAAATATGCTTATTATTTTTCACATCCTCAGACATCGCGTCCGTCCGGCGGCAGGCATCCCCTGCACCTGTCCGTCTATGACGCTGCATCTTTCGTATTATTGGATTCTTTGAACTGCATGTTATACAGTTTGAAGTATTCTCCCTGACGTTCGAGAAGCGTGTCATGCGTTCCTTCTTCCACGATCTCACCGTTCATGAGCACCACAATGCGATCGGCATTGGCGATGGTTGACAGACGATGCGCAATTACCATGGTTGTCCGCCCCCGCATAAGATTTTCGAGGGCCTCCTGTACCTCCATTTCGGATTCCGTATCCAGTGACGATGTGGCCTCGTCCAGAATGAGAATCGGAGCATCCTTGAGCAGCGCCCGGGCAATGGAAAGCCGCTGCCGCTCCCCGCCGGAGAGCCGGGCACCCACCTCACCTATGATCGTATCAAATCCCCGGGGCAACCCGGTAATAAAATTGTAGGCATTGGCGGACTTTGCCGCGCTGATTATGTCTGCCTCGCCCTTCCTTATATCGCCGTAGGCAATGTTATTCCTGACGGTATCATTGAAAAGAATTGTCTGCTGGGTCACGATCGCAATCTGTGACCGGAGAGATTCTATTGTCACGTCGCGGAGATCATGTCCATCGACCAGTATCGCACCCTCCTGAATATCGTAGAACCGGGGGATGAGATTTACCAGGGTTGTTTTGCCCCCGCCGCTCATTCCCACGAACGCCACGATTTCACCGGCCCTGATGGACAGATTGATGTGTTTGAGTACCGGTGCATCATCATAACTGAAGGTAACGTTCCTGATGTCAATTTTATCCGAAATTACCGGCAGGTGCTGCGCATTTTCGCGATTTTTGATTTCCGGATCCATGTCCATGACGTCAAATACTCTGATTGCCGCCGAAATTCCCTGCTGCACCGTGTTGTTGACATTCGTGAGTCGTTTGACCGGTTCGTAAAGGAGTATCGCCGCTGTCAGAAATGAGAAAAACGTACCCGGAGTTGAAGCACCTTTGACAACCTGGTACCCGCCGTAAAAAATAACCGCCGCAATTGCAAGCCCGCCGAGAAATTCCATAAAGGGACTGGACATGGCTCGAATAGACACAGTTTTCATAAACAGTTTGAAGAGCTGTTCATTTTCCTTCGCAAATCGTGCGCCTTCATAGTCCTCCATTCCGAAGGCCTTGACAATCCTTGTACCCGAGATCGTCTCCTGCAGAAGACTGGTCAGGCTGCCCATGGTGACCTGGGTTTTGGTGGCAACATTTCGCATCATCCGTCCGAATTTGGCAATAGGGTAAATTGTGAGGGGGAACACACATGCGGCGATGATGGCCAGCTTCCAGTCCCGGTAAAAAATCACGAAGACGAGTCCGATCAGTGTAAATGAGTCCTTCAAAAGCGAGGTGACCGCTTCCGAGACAGCCTGCTGTATGAGGTTGACATCATTAGTGATGCGTGACATGAGCATACCCGTCGGGTTGCGGGTAAAGAACGATAGGGCCTGCCGCTGTATGTGGTTGTAAAGTTCATTGCGGAGATCCGTGATCACCCGCTGTCCGATAAAATTCATGATCACCGTCTGTCCGTAACTGGCGCTTCCCTTGATGAGGTATATCAAAACGATTGCCACAGGTATCAGCTTCAGCATATCCGCGTTGCGCTTGATAAAGATTTCGTCCAGTGCGGGCTTCACCAAAAAGGCGAGGGCGGATGTCGTCGCACCGACGGCCAGCATGCACAGCATGGCTAAGATAAACTTCGATACATGCGGTTTCGCTAATGTAAGAAGACGTGTGTAAATCGACATTCCTGTACCTTATAAGAGTCCGTATGCGGCGGCAGCCGCCTTTACGGCAGCACCGGGACTTCCCAGCCTGTCTTTTAGTGTTCTCAATTCGTTGCGTATTGCATCCATCCGGGGTTCATCATCCAGCATGTCATGAATTTCACGGGCCATGGTCGTGGGGTTCGCTCTATGCTGAATAAGTTCCGGTACCACGGGCCTGCCGGCGATGATGTTCACCAGTGAGATGTGCTCGACCTTAATCAGCAGCCGGGCGAGATGATACGTAATTGGTGAAACCTTATACACTACGATCATGGGCGTACCCAAAAGGGCTGTCTCAAGCGTGGCGGTACCCGAGGCGACCATGGCAATGTCCGACACGGCAATGACATCATACACGTTATTGCGGACGATCTTGACATCGACGGGGTAACGGGCCACCATCGCCGCCACGAAATCGTAATCAAGCGTCTCGGCGACGGGCAGGACAAACTGCAGCGAAGAGCGCCGTTGGGAGAGCATCCGTGCCGCTTCAAGCATATCAGGCAGGAGACTCACAATTTCATTGTGCCGACTGCCCGGCATAATCCCCACGGTTGTCATGCCGGGGTTGAGACCGAATCGCTCACGCGCCTCATTGTCCGAATACTTCCGATGCACAACATCCAAAAGCGGATGTCCGACAAAGCTGACTTCGAGGTTGACGTTGTCATAGAATTCCTTCTCAAACGGTAAAATGACTGCCATCCGGTCAACGTACCGCGCGATATCGTATATTCGCCGCCTCCGCCACGCCCATACCTGGGGGCTTATATAGTAAAAAACCTTGACGTTGTGTGTGTGAGCCACCTTTGCCAGCGGCAGATTAAAATCGGGATAGTCGATAAGAATGACGAGATCGCACGTACCTTCACGAAGATATCGTTTCAATGTCCGGCGGACTCTCAATATAAACCCGAGCTTGGCAAATACCTCCGTCACACCAACCACAGCCATATCTGCAGAGTTCGCGATGGTCTTGACACCTGCTTCTTGCAGCCTTTTGCCTCCGATACCGTAAAAGGCAAGTGAGGGATCCATGCGCCGCATGGCCGTGACAAGACTTGCCCCGTGCAGATCACCGGATGCCTCACCGGCGATGATCATCACGTTTTTTCCGCGCGGATGTAAGTTATCGTCGTCAGGATACATTATTGATCACTTCGCAGATTTGCTTGATCTCCGCTTCAGTCAACTCCGGAAACATGGGCAGTGAAATAACCGTACGGGCACAGTCTTCGCTGATTTTCAGATCGTCGGAAACGTTGTCAGAGCGGTTGAATACGTCCTGTCGGTGCAAGGGAACCGGGTAATAGACCGCCGATGCGATGTCGTTTTCCCGGAGCTTTTCAGCAATGGTATCCCGTACCTCACTCTTGAGGGTAAACTGATGATATACATGTCTGCAACCGGGCATCTCAACCGGCACCGCGATATCGTCACGCAGAATGCCGGTACGATACTGCTCGGCATTGTGTCTGCGCATATCGTTGAACATATCTATTTTATTCAGCTTGACCCGGACAATAGCTGCCTGAATTTCATCGAGCCGGCTGTTGTAGCCCAGGGCCGTGTGATAATATTTGATTTTGCTGCCATGATTACGGAGCATTCGAATCCGGTCTGCCGCACCTTTATCAGACGTAATCACCATGCCGCCATCGCCGTAACAGGCCAGATTCTTGCTCGGGAAAAAGCTGAAACAGCCGCAGTCGCCGAATGTACCGACCTTTTGCCCTTTATATTCGGCCCCGAATGCCTGTGCACAGTCTTCTATGATTTTGAGCTCGAACTTCCGGCCGAGTTCGCAAATGACGTCCATATCGGCCGGATGACCGAAGAGATGCACCGGCATGAGGGCCCGGGTTTTCCCGGTAATCTTTTTCTCAATTTTCCGGACATCCATGTTGAACGAATTGGGATCGATGTCGACGAATACGGGGACCGCCCCCAGCTGGGCGATCACCTCAGCCGTTGCAATAAAGGTAAACGGCGTGGTGATTACCTCGTCACCTCTCTCGATACCGCACGCTTGGAGGGCCAGCAGGAGTGCATCCGTGCCGTTCGCCACGCCCATTGCATGGGAAACACCATGATAGTCTGCAACCTCACCTTCCAGCCGGGCAACGTTGGGACCCAGGACAAACTGCGCACTGTCAAGCACGTCCCGTACCGCATCATCTATTTCAGCCTTGATATCAAGGTATTGTCGTTTTAAATCGACCATTTGTATCATACTCACAACTCCTGTCCGGTTTTCATCCTGTCGATAATGTCGAGGGCAACCTCCAGCGATTTTCGCGCCTCATATCCCGATACACGCGGTGTCGTCCTGGTGATCACTGATTCAACAAAGGCCCGTATTTCTTTTTCGAGGGCGTCATAGTTCTCCACTGCAACATCGCTCCGACTTATCTCCACCTGCCCGGCACTATTTTTCGTCCTGTGGAGTGACACCAGTTCCCGTTTGCCGAAATCAACCGCATGGTACCCTTCGAGACCGAAGAAGCGCATTTTCTGCAAGGTCTTGCTCGTCACCCTGCTTGCCGTGATGTTCGCCACGCAACCATTTTCAAATGCCAACCTGACGTTGCTGATATCCACATTATCTGATAGCACGGACACGCCGACGGCGTCGATGTTCTTCAGGGAGGACCTGACAAAATGCAGAATGAGATCAAGATCGTGAATCATCAGATCGAGAATTACATCCACATCCGTCCCCCTGTGAAAGAAAGGATGCAGACGGTGAGATTCTATGAAAAGCGGCCCTTCGATAACCTTCTCCAGGGCAGCAATTGCCGGATTAAACCGTTCGATGAGCCCAACCTGAAGTAGCGCGTCGTTTTCATCAGCGATACGGATCAGGTCATCGGCCTCTTCAATGGTGACGGCAATCGGCTTTTCGAGCAGGACATCCACTCCGTCAGCAAGGAAGTCCCGCGCAACTGCATGATGATTCGCTGTCGGCACGGCAATACTCACTGCATCGACCATTCCGCGTAGTTGGCGGTGATCGTCGAAGGCCTCACATGCATAATGCGCTGCCGCCTCCTGTGCCCGCGCCCGGACGGTATCGGCAACACCGACAATCCGGCAGGACGGTATCATATGGTATTTCTGAAGATGATAGGTGCCGAGGTGTCCGATCCCGACAACCCCGACCCGCAATATATCCCTATGCCGCTTCATACTTTTCCGTGCCGGCATTACCGACAAATACCCCGTGTCGCACTTTCAATAAATTCCACAAAACAATTAACCTCCGGCAGGGGTTCCACTTCGTCACGAATTCTGTCGAGAGCATCCGCAAGAAGCAGGGATGACCGGTACACAATTTTATACGCCTTTTTGAGGGCCTGAATCGACTCTATCGTAAAGCCTCTCCGTTTCAATCCGACCAGGTTGAGACCGTAGGGCTTTGCTCTGTTACCGGACACGGTCACATAGGGCGGCACATCCTGCACCACGGCGGATGCACCGCCGACAAACGCATGGCACCCAATGCGGGTGAATTGGTGAATACCGGAAAGTCCCCCGATAATGGCATAATCGTCCACGTGAATGTGACCCGCAAGGTTTGCCGCATTTGCCATGACGATGCTGTTTCCCAGCTTGCAGTTGTGGGCCACATGGCAATACGCCATGATCAGATTGTTATGTCCGATATACGTCATGCCAATATCGGCCGCCGTGGAGCTGTGTATGGTCACAAACTCTCGGATTGTGTTGTTATTGCCTATAATTACCTTGCATTCTTCACCCTCGAATTTCAGATCCTGCGGCGGCGCCCCGATTGCCGAAAACTGGAATATATGACAGTTTTCGCCTATCTCCGTAGTACCCTCGATAACGACATGGGGACCAACGACTGTATTTTTACCGATCCGTACGCGGGGTCCGATAATACTGTACGGCCCGATTTCGACGCCATCCTGAAACGCTGCTTCAGGCGAAATAACTGCAGTGGGATGAATTTTCATGTGTTCGATCCTTCTGTTTTACTCTCTAAATATTTAATCTTGTCTTCGAGTATTTCAATTTTGTCCATCAGTGTCTGTACATTTTTCCGCATCTCCGGCAGTCTGGGGAGACAGGCCTGCGTTCGCAGCCACTCCCGGTGGGGCATTTGTCCGATGCCCGCAACAATCTGCTGCGGGGGTATATCCTTATGAATACCGGATTTTGCCGCCACCATGACATAATCTCCGATTTCGATGTGCCCGGCCACACCTGTCTGCCCGCCCATGATGACACTCCTGCCAAGCTTTGAACTCCCGGATATGCCTACTTGGGCAACAATGACTGATTTCTCACCGATGACGACATTGTGGGCAATCTGCACCAGGTTATCGATCTTTGCGCCCTGCTGAATCCATGTCTTTCCGAGGGCACCACGATCTATAGTGGTACCGGCGCCAATCTCCACGTTGTCGTCAATCTGTACGTATCCGATCTGCGGTACCTTGAAATTTTCGACTCCCGGATTCGCAAAACCGAATCCGTCGCTTCCGATAACGGCGCCTGCATGAATCACGACGCGCCTTCCGATCTGGCACTTCCGATATACCGTGACATTCGGGTAAATGATCGAATCCGCTCCGATGCGGACATCGTTGCCGATAAAAACACCCGGATACAGAACCACACCCTGGTCAATCTTGACATTTTCACCAATATAAACGCCCGGATAGACAGCCGCATCATCGGCAACCAAGGCGCTGTGGTGGATATATGCCTCGTCGCGCCCTCCCGGCGGTATATGCCTCTCAGGATAAAACACGGCAAGTGTCCTGGCAAGTGCGACATATGGGTCATCAATAACCAGCAGATTCGTTGTCTCTGTGCTCACATCGGGCGTCACCAGCACTGCCGATGCCTTGGTCGTCTCCAGTTTCTTCCGGTACTTGGGATTGGCGATAAATGTGAGATCACCTTCTCCGGCCTCGTCGATCGCGCGCACGTCGCGAATGACAACCGAATCGTCGCCTCTGACACTGCCGCCGAGAAATTGCGCAATCTCGCGCAGCGTTTTTCCATTTTTAAAGGTATCGTTCATCGTTCCTGTCAAAGCTGACGGTTAGTTTTTCTTCGACTTGTAGATCCTGTTATACTCTTCAATCACCTGTTTCGTAATTTCCTTATCCTTGCTGTAGTAGGCCATACCACCCACGCCAATGTCCAGAATCATGGTATACCCGCCTTTTTTCCCGACCTCGTCGACCGCCTTGAGTATCCCGGGCAGCATCTGCTGACGCAGCGCCTGATCTTTACGTTTGATCTCGGCATTGGCGTCTTCCACAAGGCGCTTGTAATCCCTGAATTGTTTCTGATAACTTAGTTCCTTTTCCTGCATGGCCTGCTCGGTCAGGATCTGCCGCTGTTTTTCCAGACCTTCTTTGATCTTTTTCAACTGTGCTTCACGATTCTGAATCTCGGTTCTCGATTTTTCGAATGCCTTTTGAAATTCCTTGGCCGCTTGCTTGCCGGCATCGGACAAAAGCAACACATCCTTCATATTGATAAATCCAATCTTCTCTGCCGCAATGGCGTATGAACCGCATGCAAACAGAATAATCAGCACGACACATAAGACCGTCTTTCTCATAGGATTGACCCCCTTGTCATTGATTTTCCGCTACATAAAACGTATATGTATACATTCCGTTTTCTATCATATCCGATGGCTTTGTACCAAGGCCACCTGCTGTCCCGTTCATGCGCTCTCGTCACTGCGACACACGCACACGCTCGACGCATTCCCCGCGGGATGTACATGCCGTGACGGTCAGGCATTTAACGGTACCATTTGAACAGTCACTTTTACGACTTTTTCATGTGTATCCCAGGCACATTACATGAACATACCGATGGTAAATTCCCACCTCGACGGCGACTCGTCCTCTTCCCTGTCGAGCACATAACCCCATTCCAGCCGCAACGGACCGATGGGCGAATACCAGCGAATTCCGGCACCCGCGGTCTGTCGCATGTCATCCAGGTGGTATCCGCTTTCCCACGCATTTCCCGTATCATAGAACACGACCCCCTTGATACCTGCCTCTTCGAACAGCGGGAACACCACCTCGGCGGTAAAACTCAACATGGTGGTACCACCGATGACGTCACCGGTATCGGGATCGGTCGGTCCCACGTCCCGCAATCCCCGGAGAGAATTCATGCCACCCAGCACGAACCGCTCATAGATCGGCAGTTTTTTGCCTTCATTGCCCTGCAGGTACCCGATCCTGCCGCGGACACTGAATACATTATTCAACGGGAGGGGCAGGAACCAGGCCGATCTCGCCGTATATTTTGTAAAGCTCGTATCCCCTTGAAAGATTGTCCCCGTGTGCTCCACCGACACACTGTTCTTCGATCCCCGGGAGGGAAACATCCAGTCATTGGTCGTATCGCGTGAGAGCGTAACCGTCATGCCGCTTGTGGTCGTTTCGCCCTCCTGGTCCTTGATGGTCAGCGCGGCATCATCGCTGACATTGTTGACATCATTCATTTTATACTGATATCCGATATACCCCTTCACACGCTCAAAAAGGTGATGGCCGAACGTCATCTTGAACCCTTTGGTATTGAGATCGTACGAATCGTAGTCACGGTCCATGTTCCACAGATCGAATTTGCTCCACAGAGGGCGATCAAAGAGCCATGGTTCGGTAAATGATATTTCGTACCGGTTCGTCGAAGAACCGAGGTATGCATTGACACTCAATATCTGACCCTTCCCGAAAAGATTCTGCTGAGAGATCTGGGCCATGAATACCGCTTTGTCCTCGGCACTGTATCCCGCACCGATACTGAAGAGCCCCGTCGGTTTCTCCCGCACCTCGATGTTAATATCGGTTAGATGTTCTTCCGCCCCTTTTACCGGTTTGAAATTTACCTCTTCAAAATAACGCAGCTGAGACAGACTCATGTAACTGTTTTTCAGCTTTTCCCTGCTGTAAAGATCACCTTCGACGATTTGAATCTTTCGCCGGATTACTTTATCCCTGGTTTTCGTGTTGCCGGAAATGGTTATCCTATTGAAATATACCTTGTGCCCCTTTTCAATGTTATAGACGACATCAATCTTTTCGTCTTTGTCTCTGGTCGTGGTTCGCGGAATCACATTGGCATATGCATACCCGTCATTATTGCAGACCTCGGACAGATAATCGATATCCCGCATGATCGCTTCCCTGTCAAAGTAATCCTTTTGAGTGATTTTGAGTTTCTGCATGAGTACGTTATGCGGTGTGGAGAGCACGTCACCCTGGATCTCGACCTTACCAACCCTGAATTGCTGCCCTTCGGTCACCGGGATGGTCACATAGATTCCCTCTTCGTCGTGGGTGATCCGCGGTTCTCCGACACGGGCATTGATGTAGCCGTTATTGTTGTAAAAGGCATTGATTTTCTTGATATCTTCTTTGAGTGTTTCCATCTTGAGCAGTCCCGAATCGGTGAGAAACGTAAAGAACCCGCTCTCAGAGATTTCCATCATATCCTTCAGGTCATCATCGGTAAATGCCTTGTTGCCCTCGAAGATAATCTTTTCGACGTACAGTTTTTTGTGTTCTTCTATGGTAAAGACAACGCGAACGGTGCCGTTTTGCAGCGTTTCCAGGGAATCACTCACGGCAGCATCAAGGTATCCCTTGTCGCGATAGAGCCCCCTGATGTTCTCCACGCTCTGTTTGACCTTTTCCCCGGAAAATATCTGCTTTGGTTTGATATTAATGACACCATCGATTTCGTCCCGGTCGATTTCGTCATTTCCCTTGACCTCGACACTGGAAATAACGGGTTTTTCTTCCACTATAAACGTGAGACGCTTGCCTGTAGTCCCGTCCGAGACTTCCACCCTGACATCGTCGAAGTAGCCCATTTTATAGATGGCCTTGATATCATCCGACAGCACTCGTTCGGAAAAAATCTGCCCCTTTTCACTTTTAATCACATTAAAGATGGCACTGTCTTCGATCTTATGGCTTCCCCTGATTTCCATCGATTCTATCGTCTGTTCTTTCAGGACCGTCATGAGCAGTTTGTCGGCAAGATCCCGCGCGATGGCGTTTATGCTGCCCGGGCCTGCACTCTGCGCATACATGCCGGGAAATACGGTTCGATTTTTCACATCCAGTGCGACAAGATCGGCACTGAGGGAGTTACCGAACTGTGTCAGGCTTCCGTAAATGACATAATCGGCTCCGAGTGTCTCACCGACCTTAAGAGCCACATCGTTATTCACCCGCTTCTGTTCGATTAGATTGAGGAAGGTATCCCGCGTAATAATCCGAATGATTTTCGTCCTCTCGAGCCGGGCGACGAGCACGGCGGTGACACGTGCATCAAGGTATTGCGCATTCGTTTTGCTATGAACCGTAAATGGCAATACGGCAATCCGCTTCACGTCATTTGCCTGTGCGATCCCCCATGAACATGCGACGAACAACATACATGCCAACAGAACGTTACATATTTTCAACGAGTGACAGCGATTCATATCAGAGATCACAGATCCTCCCGTCTTGCAGGCCGATGATACGGGACATACGATCAGCCAGTTTTTTATTGTGGGTGACAATAACCAACGTAATGTCAAGTGATTCATTCAACTCGAGCAAAATATCCTGGATTTTCTCGCCTGTTGTACTATCCAGATTACCCGTTGGTTCATCAGCCAACAGGACATCGGGCTGCATGATCAGTGCACGAGCCACGGCGACTCTTTGCTGCTCTCCACCGGAAAGTTCGCCGGGTTTGTGCGGCAATCTATCACCGAGCCCCACATCAGTCAAGATAATCTCGGCCCTCTTACGTGCCTCCCCCTTCGGAATGCCATTGATCAGGGCGGGCATCATCGTATTTTCAAGACAGGTAAATTCGGGCAGTAGATGATGTGACTGGAAGACAAAACCGATTCTTGAGTTTCTGAATTCCGCCTGTTTCTGTTCGGTCCATGCAAACACATCGATACTATTGTACAACACCGTGCCTGACGTAGGGTGATCAATCATTCCCAAAATCGTCAGAAGGGTGCTTTTGCCCGCTCCCGATACCCCAAGCAATGCCAACGAGTCACCTTTGGCAATGTCGAGGTTCAATCCTTTCAGGACTTCGATACTGTTTCCGTCCTTCGTAAAGGTTTTTTTCAGTTCTCTCACCGTGATCATCATTGTACGCCCTTCCCTGTTATCACTCGTATCTCAGGGCTTCTGCAGGATCGAGTTTCGATGCATTCCAGGACGGATAGAGCGTCGCCAGAAAACATATTATCATCGCAACTATCACGATAAGACCGACATCCACATAATTGACGCGCGACGGTAATTCATTGAGGTAATATACGTCGCCCGGCAATATCTTGAACCCGAAAAGGTTTTCGATAAACAGCGATATTTTTTCGACATTGAAGGCGACGAGGAGCCCGCCGATACACCCGAGAAACGTCCCGATTGCACCGACAATAAGTCCCTGCAGCATGAATATTTTCATGATACTTCCGGCAGTCGCCCCCATTGATTTCAGAATGGCAATATCTTTCGTTTTTTCCATAACCACCATGATAAGGGCCGTAATGATGTTAAACGCCGCCACAAGCACGATGAGACTCAGAATAATGAACATGACTCTTTTTTCGAGCCTCAGGGCCGCAAAGAGATTCTTGTTCATCTGCATCCAGTTTCTGGCCCAGTAAGGGTATCCCAGCTGCTTCTCGATCCCGTGTGCAATTTCTTTTGCCCGGTATATATCATGGACTTTGACCTCTATCCCCGTCACCGCATCACCCATATTGAGAAATTTCTGGCATTCATCGAGCGACAGGAAAGCCAGGGACGAATCGTATTCGTAAAATCCCGAATCAAAGATGCCGACAACGACGAATTTTTTGATCCGTGGTACAAGCCCCATAGGCGTGGGGACTCCCATGGGCGACAAAACATCAACCGTATCCGACAGATACAGGCCCAGGTTTTTCGACAGCTCCTTACCGATAACGATTCCGGGTTTTGTGCCGGCCTCTGGGCCGACAAGTGCCTCAATGGAGCCTTCCACCATTTTTCCGAAATTGATGACATTGAGCACACTGTCCGTGGCGATGCCCCTGAGAACCGCACCGTTGACGCGTTCTCTGTGTTTCAGCATGACCTGACCATAAATGAACGGCGTCGTGGCAACCACACCGTCAACGGCTTCGATCTGTTCCTGCACTGCCCTGTAATCGCTCATTTTACCACTGTATTTCATCAAGACGACATGGGAATTGACACCGAGTATTTTATCCCGTAAATCGGTTTCGAATCCGTTCATGACAGCCAGCACGATAATCAGAGCGGCCACTCCCAGGAATATCCCGGCAATCGAAATGAATGTAATGAGCGACACAAAGGCCTGTTTTCTCTTTGCCCTGAGGTACCTCAAAGCTATAAAAAATTCATACGACATAGTTACCCGGCGAAATATCCGTGTTGATCTCCGATGACGGAACGATGAAAACCGATTTCCATGTTTGCGTGCCCGCAGGCACTTATTTTTTGTCGTCTTTCGATCTCATCTGGGGGAAGAGTATTACGTCCCTGATTGATGGAGAATCGGTGAAAAGCATAATCAGCCTGTCGATTCCGATTCCCTCTCCGGCAGTCGGCGGCATACCGTACTCCAAAGCTCGTATATAGTCCTCATCCATTTCATGAGCTTCGTCGTCACCAGCCTCCCGCTCCTTGAGCTGCATGATAAAGCGGTCCTTCTGATCTTCAGGGTCGTTGAGCTCAGAAAAGGCGTTTGCGATTTCTCTACCATATATATAGAGCTCGAACCGATCAGTCAAATTTTGATCGTCGGCACTTTTGCGCGACAGGGGTGACACCTCGAGCGGATAGCGGGTAATGAAAGTGGGTTGAATCAGCTTCTCTTCGACGATCTCTTCAAAAATAGCCATTACGACCTTCCCCAGCGATTCGTCTCCATCTACAGTCAATCCGAGATTACGCGCATACTCAATCGCCTTATCCCGGTCTTCCAGGGTGGCCGGATCGACATCCGTATATTCGACAATAGAATCCTTTACCGTTAATCTGCGCCATGGAGGTGCCAGGTCTATCTCGGTTCCCTGGTACATAAATGTCGTCGACTCGAAGATTTCTCCGGCAACATGTATGAACAGTTCCTCCGTCAATGTCATAAGTTCTTCGTATGTCGCATACGCGAGGTAGAATTCCATCATGGTAAATTCGGGATTATGGAATGTCGAAATCCCTTCGTTTCTGAAATTCCGATTGATTTCGAACACCCTCTCAAGCCCACCGACAACAAGTCGTTTCAGATAAAGCTCCGGCGCAATTCTGAGAAACAGGTCCATCCCCAGTGTCTTATGGTGCGTTTTAAACGGCCGGGCCATGGCACCACCGGCCATGGGATGCATCATGGGCGTTTCTACCTCGAGGAAATCATTCCGCTGCATGAATTCACGAATCAGAGAAATGATCATACTTCGTTTTCTGAACAGCTCCCGCGTCGTGGGATTCACGATAAGATCAATATGCCGCTGCCTGTATCTGGTTTCTATATCGGTCAGACCGTGCCATTTTTCCGGTAACGGTCGTACCGACTTGGATAAGAGTCGAAATTCTTCCGCCTGGATGGTCACCTCTCCGGTCTTCGTCTTGAACACCCTTCCGGAGACTGACACAATATCACCGACATCAAGTTTTTTGAACAGTTCATAAGTTTCGTTGCCGACGACATTTTTTTTCACGTATGCCTGAATCTTCCCTTTCCGGTCTTGGATATTGACGAATGCCGCCTTTCCGAAACTCCTGAGAGCCATCATTCTGCCGGCTACCGTAAATTTATCTTCGAGTTTTTCAAAGTCATCATTGTCGAGGTCACCGAAACGCGCAAGAATCTGGTCTGACGTCGCCGTCACCGTGATATCATTTGGGTAAAGGTCAATCCCTTCGGCTTTCAGAGACTCGATTTTCTCTCTTCGGGTTCTCATCAATTCGCTTTCGCTCATATAGCACTTCCTCATCGAGTGAAATAAAGTTTGATAAACTATATCCTTTTTAAAATTTAGTCAAGAAAGATTTAGTATGCATGAATAAAAGAATTGACAAAAAAATCTCATGATACTAGCATGCTGTATATTTTTGCCGTAGCCCGGCATGAGTACAAACGCGGAGTACGAATAGACATACAATACGGAATGAAGACACTAATCAGCACACAGCAGGCACTCGCGATCATAGACAGGTTTCCACACTCAAAGGTTCTTGTCGTCGGTGACGTCATGGTCGACCAATTCATATGGGGCAGGGTTTCCCGCATCTCGCCGGAGGCGCCCGTACCGGTGGTTGAGGTCACCAAGGAAACACTGCTCCTGGGTGGCTGTGCCAACGTCCTCAATAATATTTTTTCAATCGGCGGCCAGGCAGTGGTCACGGGTATCATCGGCTCCGATGACATGGGGCGGTGGCTCATACGACAATTCAGGAAGATGGGAATCGTTACGGAAGGGCTTATCGTCGAGCAGGAACGGCCGACAACGGTGAAAACCCGTGTTATCGCCCATCATCAACAGGTCGTCCGTTTCGACAGGGAAAACAAAAAACCCATCGATGCGCACAGCCTGGCTATGATGTTTGATTATATAGAACGGGAAAAAGATAGTTTGGGGGCCATTATTGTATCCGATTATAACAAAGGCATGATCACCAAAAAGCTTATCTCCGGTATCAAAAAGATCATCGGCACCACGAATATCGTTCTGTGCGTCGATCCGAAACAGAATGATTTTTCATTTTACCGGGGATGCGACGTGATTACCCCGAATCACCATGAGGCGGGCCGTGCCCTCGGCAGGGAACTTGTAAGCAATGACGACATCATGGAGGGCGGCACTACGCTGCTCAATAGATACGATTTCAAGGCCGTATTGATCACCAGGGGTGAGGAAGGAATGACTCTCTTCGAGCGAAACGGCGCCATCACCAATATTCCAACCGTTGCGAAGGAGGTATTTGACGTGACGGGCGCGGGGGATACCGTCATCGGGGTGTTTGCCCTGTGTGCTGCCGCAGGGGCATCGTTCAGAGAAGCGGCCTCACTTGCCAATCAGGCCGGCGGCATGGTGGTGGGGAAAGTCGGCACCGCCGTCGTATCCCGGGAAGAATTGCAGAAGGTGTTATGAGCAGGCCCAAGTATCCCCATCCCGTAAAGCTCGTCGCAAGCATCATTGCAGGTGATACGGCGCTCATGAATCGTGCAATCATGCGACTTTCGCAAGCACTCGGCAACTGTGACTACATCAGCAGTCCAATTGCCTTCGATTATACCGATTACTATAGAGAGGAAATGGGACCCGCCCTCAAGAGACGGTTTGTCGCCTTCGAGCACCTGATACGGGCGGAAACCCTGCCGGACGTGAAACTTTTTACAAACGACCTGGAAACGGAACTGGCACAGGGTGACAACAGAACGGTGAATATCGATCCGGGATATCTATCGGAGGCACATTTAATTCTCGCGACGGGCAAGGCCTATACGCACCGTCCGTACCTGAGAGACGGCATCTACGCAGATTTGACACTCATATATCGCGGCGGCGCATTTCGATCGCTTGCATGGACCTACCCGGACTACGCAGGAGCAGTCGTGCGGCACGTGCTTACACACATACGACAAAAATACCTCCTGCAGCTGAAACGGTTACGGGAACAATCGGACTCATCTACAACCAATGAAGTATAAGGGAGAATACCGTACATGATAAAAAGTATGACCGGCTACGGAAGAGCAAAATCCACCATAGAGGACAAGAATTACATTGTCGAGGCCAAATCGGTCAATCACCGCAATATCGAGGTCGTCGTGCGCATGCCCGGCGTGTTGATTCCCCTGGAAGTCACCGTAAAAAAGAAGATCAGCGAAAAGATTTTCCGAGGGCGGGTGGAGGTCAATATACGGGCCGAATCCGATACCGGCAAAACCGTTGAAGAAAAACTCGAAATCAATCTGCCGCTCTTAAGAACGTATCATTCATTGTTAACGCAGCTCAAAGAGGAATTCGATATTACCGATACCATCACGCTCGCCACACTTGCCAATTTGAGAGACGCCTTTTACTTTGAAGAAACGGAAACCGACACGGATGCGATCTGGCGGGAACTTGAGCATACGGTTTCAACGGCTGTCGATTCGCTCCTGATAATGCGTACTAAAGAGGGGGAAGCGCTCCACAAAGACTTCGTCTCACGCCTCGATACTGTCAGAACACATCTAACGACACTGAAACAGCGGGCGCCGCTCGTCGTCATCGAATACAAGAAACGGCTGACGGAACGGGTCCAGGAGCTGGCGGACACCCTTGATATCGATGAATGGCGATTGAGTCAGGAAGTCGCCATTATGGCGGAAAAAAGCGATATTACGGAAGAAATCGTGCGCCTCGAGAGCCATATCACGCAGTTCGAAGAGATGCTGGAAAGCAGTGAAGCGGTGGGCCGCAAAATGGATTTTCTGTTGCAGGAAATGCACCGTGAAATAAACACGATCGGTTCGAAAAGCAGCGATATCGACATTTCCCATAATGTGATCGAGATCAAAAGTGAACTTGCCAAATTGCGAGAACAGACGCAGAATGTCGAGTAGCATGGCGCCGCACCGGAAGGAACGGTACAATCAGTTGCTGCGGGAAATCCCGAGGTTTGATTGCGGCATCAAGGCCCTCCACGACAAGGGGCAAAACCCGTCGGACCTTGACAAGTTACTTGAGACTAAAAAAAGGAACTGATGACATTGAGCAGGACAATACATTCGGATAAAGCGAGTGATGCAATTCTCCTCGTCGTATCCGCCCCTTCGGGAGCGGGGAAAACGACGGTATGCAGAAAACTCTTGAACATGGTGCCCGGACTGCACTTTTCCGTCTCTTACACCACGCGCCACCCCCGGAAGGGGGAAGTGGACGGAAAAGATTATTATTTTATTTCAAAAGAGGAGTTCCACACCCGCATGGCAGCGGGAGAATTTGCAGAGTGGGCCGAAAATTACGGTAACATGTACGGAACTTCACTCAAAGAAATCGGGCATTCCCTGGAACGGCAAAGGGATGTGCTGCTCGACATCGACCCCCGAGGCGCACACGCGATAAAAACAAACTATCCCAACGGAGTGTTCGTCTTCATCCTTCCGCCCTCACTCGCTGTCTTGAAACAGAGACTTGTCGGGCGTGGATCGGAATGTCAAGACATCATCAACATGCGCTTCGAAAAAGCCGTAGATGAAATAAACGAGGCTTTGTGGTATGATTATGTGATTTTTAATGATGTTATTGATAATTCTGTGGATATATTACGATCCATCTATATCGCAGAAAAGAATAAACGGCGTCGCGTCGAAAATAAAATTCAGACATTACACCGTCGGAGGTAAAGATAAAATGGCAAGAATTACTGTTGAAGATTCTCTCAGGATAGCAAAAAATCGGTTTGCGCTGGTGCTGCTTTCCGCGCAGAGGACCAAACAACTGCTCAAAGGTTCGAAACCGCTGACTGACAGAACGACCAACCGGGAGATAGTCACGGCGTTGCGGGAAATTGCCGCCGCTAAAGTCGTATTCGAACATCCGGAATTGCTTGCACGTAAAGAAGACGAACACCGGATGATCGAAGAACCGATCATACTGGACGATGATGAAGAATAAAAGGAATGTGAGTGTGGCCTGATTCCGGCGGGAAGACACCACGTGCAAAGAGAAAGCTCCGGGCTATCGCATCTGATCTGATTCCGGAGCTTTAGTGCATTTTACTCCAGGCACATAACATTCGTCATCTGCTCCGGACAGGAATCGGCTCATTTCACATTCACAACAGCATGATAATTGTTCATGGCATTCACTATGTCCGTGTATAGTATGTACGCACTATCCCGATTCCCGTCACAAAAGGTGTAGGATATGCAGGTCATCTACGGCATGAATCCGGTCAGGGAAACACTTCGAAATGAAAATGTCGCCATCGATCGGATACTGATAGCGAAAGGTCGAAAAGGCCGCGACATGGATGCCATCACGAGGCAGGCAGCCCACAGGGGTCTGTCAATCGCTTACCGTGACAAGGAGCATTTAACCCGTATCAGTGGAACGGCATCTCATCAGGGGATCGTTTGCATCTGCAAGGAATATGCATACGTATCGATTGATGATGTGATCGAACACCGCCACGATTCATTCGAGAACAGCGTGGTCCTGGTCCTGGATAGTATCGAAGATCCCCAGAACCTCGGTTCGATCATCCGGACGGCTTACGCACTCGGTATTAATGGCCTTATCATACCGGAGCACCGGGCGGCACCGGTCACTCCTGCCGTGATAAAAGTATCGGCCGGCGCAGCCCGGCACATTCCGGTGGCACGGGTGGTCAATATCGCCCAGGCACTCGATCATCTGAAGGAAAGAAATTTTTGGATATACGGTGCCGATGCCTCGGCCCCGTCTACACTTGAGGCTCTCGATTTCAGCGGCAATGTGGGACTCGTTATGGGCAGCGAAGGTAAGGGTATTCGCCCGCTCGTCAGAAAAAAATGCGATGCACTGGTGTCGATTCAAATGGATGGTAATTTTGATTCTCTGAATGTTTCCGTCGCAACCGGAATTATTCTCTATCAGATATCACGGCGGCGAAGGCACTGCTGACTGACGTGTGTCGGCATGCGGGAGGTAACAGCGTGGGTGTCGATATTCAAGTCGGGCAACAAAACTGCCGAGTAACTAGTAATGAAAAATATGCAACAAAGAGGAACTGAACATGCCAGTCTACCTGTGGGAAGGTGTTACCAGAAAGGGTGAATCCAGGAAGGGGTCGGTCGAAGCCGTCGACGAAGGTACCGTGCGAGCACAACTGCGCCGGCAGGGTTTGCGGAATCTCTACATCAAGAAAAAGCCGAAAGACCTTCTTGAGAATGTTGCATTCCTGCAACCCAAAGTCAAGGACAAGGACGTTGTCGTCTTTGCACGTCAGTTTTCAACAATGATCAATGCCGGCCTGCCAATAGTGCACAGTCTGGAGTTGCTCGCCAGCGAAGAGGAGAATAAGACCTTTAAAAAAATCATTGCCACAACGAAGGACGACATCGAAGGCGGTATGACGCTCACGGACTCCCTGAAAAAACACCCCAAAATTTTCGATGAACTTTTCGTAAATCTCGTTGCCGCAGGAGAAGCCGGAGGAATCCTCGATGTCATTCTCAATCGGCTCTCATTATACATGGAAAAGACGATCAAGCTTAAAAGAAAGGTCAAGGGGGCCATGACGTACCCCGTTGCAACACTCTTTATTGCCCTCGGTGTCGTGACGCTGCTCCTGTATAAAGTCGTACCCGTCTTTGATGAAATGTTCACAAGCATGGGGGCCGCTCTGCCGGGGCCGACTCAATTCCTGATCGATATGAGCCAATTTGTGCAGCACAACATTCTGTATATGATTATAGGCATCGGCATCGTTTTCTTTTTATACCGGCGATATTACAATACCGAACGGGGTCGTCTGCAGGTGGATCGACTAATCCTGAAACTGCCGGTTTTCGGCATGTTGCTGAAGAAGGTTGCCGTTGCCAAATTTTCGCGGACGCTCTCGACAATGATGAGCAGCGGCGTTCCCATCCTCGAGGGGCTCGAAATTGTCAGCAAAACAGCCGGCAACAAGGTAATCGAAAACGCACTCATGGAAACGAAACGAAGCATCAGCGAGGGGAAAACGATCGCCGAACCGCTTGCCCAGGCCAATATATTCCCCTCGATGGTGGTTTCGATGATTGCCGTTGGTGAGAACACGGGCGCCCTCGACGCCATGCTTGCCAAAATTGCGGATTTTTATGATGACGAAGTTGATACGGCGGTCGAGGCACTGACATCGCTGCTTGAACCGGCCATGATGGTGTTTCTGGGCGGGGTTGTCGGCGGAATGATCGTGGCCCTTTATCTGCCTATTTTTTCGATGGCCGGAGCAATCCAATAAAAAACCCGCCCTCTGGGGCGGGTCCTTCTGCAAGCTTTCACTTTCATTTAAAAATGGTCGGGATGGCGCGATTTGAACGCGCGACCCCTGCGTCCCGAACGCAGTGCCCTACCAGACTGGGCCACATCCCGACACCGTGTCTAAATATAAAATTTGCCACGAAAAGTCCACCATTTTTTTGAATCACAAAAAATTATAATCGACGCGCACCAAAAGAACAAAATTATACATGACAACGATTCATATTACCATAGCAAAAAGACTTACAACACCGTTGTATTGAAATTCGTTTCATGGTAGGGTGATTTGTGGTAGTGATTTGCGGTGAGGTAGAAGGCACGTGATTATCTACGATTTGAAATGTGAAAAAAATCATAAATTCGAAGGTTGGTTTAACGACATATCGTCTTTTGAAGAGCAGAAATCACAAAAACTTGTGGTCTGTCCCATCTGCGGCAGCTCGGAGATTGACATGGTCCCCTCCTCTATCACCACCATCTCGGGCAAAGGATCGAGAGAATCGAATCGCGGGCAACCCGTGGAATTGTCGCCCATGATGGCGTTGAAGATGTTCAACGAGTATATAGAGAAGGAATTCGACGATGTGGGCAGCCAATTTGCCCAGGTTGCCCTGAATATCCACAAGGGGATTGAAGAAAAAAGGAATATCCGGGGAACTACAACTGCAAGAGACGAAGATACCCTGCGGGAAGAAGGAGTAGAGTTTCATAAGATACCCGTACCGAAGTTTGACAGCTGATTATTCACCCATAATCCATGTAAACCATCAACAATTCCGGAGGGGTCGGCAAGTCGGCCTCTTTTTATTTCTTACGCAGCGCTGCAGTGCGGGTTGCCGGGGCTGTGTATGCCCGAACCCGGGGGCGGTCGAAGCATACTAAATTTTCATGAACGGATCTGGTGCCGGGCATCGGATTCAATACACGTATTTGCAAAGTGGGTTCATATGAGCGAACGTTGTCGCACTATCCTGGATCTGATCGGAAACACACCGCTGGTGGAGATTCGTGCACTCAATCCAAACAAAAATGTCAAAATCCTGGCAAAACTCGAAAGCTTCAACCCTGGAGGCTCTATTAAGGACAGAACCGCGCTTCACATGATCGAGCGGGCCGAAGAACGGGGGGAACTCACGAAAAACAAGATCATCCTGGAGGCCACAAGCGGTAATACCGGCATCGGACTCGCCATGGTGGCCGCTGCGAAAGGGTACAACATAATGCTGGCCCTGTCCGAATCGGCAAGTGAAGAGCGGAAAAAGATATTAAAGGCCATGGGGGCAGAGCTCCTCTTTACCCCGGCAAACCTCGGCACCGACGGTGCCATTGAAACAGTGTATGACATGCTCAGGGAAAATCCGGACAAATACTTCGTTCCCGACCAGTTTAACAACGAAGACAACATTCTGGCCCACTATTACGGTACTGCCGAAGAGATATGGCAGCAGACAGGTGGGACCGTCTCTATGGTGGTGGCAACACTCGGCACATCCGGCACCCTTATGGGCATTGCCAGACGCCTCAAGGAATACAATGACCACATCACTATCGTGGGGGTTGAGCCATACCTCAACCACAAAATACAGGGCCTGAAAAACATGAAGGAATCGTATCGCCCCGGTATTTTTAATAAAAACAAGCTTGATGAAAAGGTGAATATCCTGGATGAAGATGCCTATGAAATGGCCCGGCGCCTAGCCCGCGAAGAGGGTATTTTTTCAGGCATGAGTTCGGGGGCTGCCATGCACATCGCCTGTGAAAAGGCCAAAGAACTCGATGACGGCGTGATTGTCGTAATCCTTCCGGATGGGGGAGAACGTTACCTCAGCACGGAACTCTTTGCGGATAAAGCAGCGACGACCCTTAAACTGTACAACACCCTGACAAGGAAAAAAGAAATCTTCAAGCCCATTCACGCGGATGAAATTTTTATCCACACATGCGGTCCGACGGTTCATGAAATACCGCACATCGGTACATATCGACGCTACATTGTGTCGGACATGGTTACCAGATATATGGAATTCAAAGGATACCGTGTCACACACGTATCGAACATCATCGACCTGGCCGATCGGTCTATCAGGGGCGCCGACCGGGCCAACATGGAGTTAAAGGATTTTACTGACTATTATGCCGTAGAATTCCTGGAAGATTTGGGCAAGCTCAATATCAGGACCGAAAACACGTACCCCAAGGCAAGTGATAACGTGGCCCCCATGCTCGACCTTGTCGGCAGGCTCGTCGAAAAGGGCTTCGCGTATGAAAAACTGAAATCGGTCTACTTCGATATTTCGAAGCTGGACGACTACGGAATGCTTTCCAATATCGATCTCAGTAAAGTCAGGCATACAAGCACGGTCGAACAGGACGACTACGCCAAGGATCACCCCGTCGATTTTACGCTTCTTAAACGTTCCACGCTTCAAGAATTGAAACGGGGCATATACTTCAAGACGCGCTGGGGCAATGTGAGGCCAAGCTGGCATCTCGAATGTGCGGCCATTGCATTAAAATACCTGTCGGAAACGTTTGATATCTATGCCAGTGGCTCAGATCTTCTTTTTCCACACTGCGAAAATGTTATGGCCATCGGCAAGGCAGCCACGGGTAAACCGATTGCAAATTACTGGATCAACTCCGAACTTGTGATGCTGGGCAGCCAGAAGATGTCTCGATCCCTCAATAACACCTTCACCATGGAAGAACTGGAAGAAAAGGGATACACGGGAAGAGAGATCCGGTATTTTCTTCTCAGCTCTCACTACCGGAAACCCCTGAACTTCTCTTTCGGAGCCCTCGATACGGCGCTCCATACGACTCGCAGACTCGATGCCTTCATACAGCGACTGCTTCGCTTTACACCCGGAAGCGGCTCCCCTGATATCGATCAGTATGTGTATGATGTCAAACAGAACTTCAGCGAAGCCATGGATGACGACTTCAACATCTCGAATGCACTTGCGGCGATATTCGATTTCATAAAAAAGATCAATGTACCGCTGACCGGGCACACCATCAGCAGCAAGGAACGGGACAAGATCCTTGACATCATGCGGAGTATCGATGCTGTGCTCGGAATCATGAATTTCGAAGAGGAAACCCTGAGCCCGGAGGCTATGGTCCTTATAAGGGAAAGAGACCGGGCCCGAGCGGCCAGGAACTGGGTGGAATCAGACCGGATACGGGCACAACTCAAGGCGATGGGGCTCGTTGTCCTCGATACGCCTCAGGGAACGGTATGGAAAAGGAACTGATCCGGCATTCCTCAGTGCCCTGGAGGCGCAACCGACACCTGCGAGCAGACGCTGCATGAACGGTCACCTTTACGCCGGAGTGACGGTCTTCATGCGCGGATCATCTTTTTGCACAATGTTACACGTACGTGAGACTGTATCGAACAGTATCACCGCCCGGCCGGTCAGGACCTCCGTTCTGACCTGTTCGATCTTCTGCCGGAGCGGCACTTCGGTAGCTCCGTAGTCGGTACCCTCTCTGGTGACAAATTCCTCGATCACGGCATCTAGGGTTGCGGGCGCAAGGGAATCATACGGTATCCTGACAATCGGGGCATCGGGTTCCGGTTTATTCACGGGCTCAACTTTCTGTTACGGGTTCACGCTCTTTCTGAGCTTTGCCGACCACTTGAATGTAACGACCTTCCGGGATCCCAGCATAAGGCCCTCACCCGTGTGCGGATTTCTGCCCTTCCGTGCATCTTTCACTTTCGTCTGAAATTTCCCGAATCCGCTTATCATCACATCTTCACCATTTTCGAGTGATTCTTTTATGATTTCAAACACAGAATCTACCATATCGGCACATTGCTTCGTCGTGTAACTATCCTGTCGGTGAAGCATTTTTGCGAGTTTTTCTTTTGTCAATGCCATTGCACCCTCCTTTATCGATCAAATATCATATTGTTTCAGTAATTTACAGTATTATCGACGGTTTCGTTTCATATCTTTAGCATTTCGGAACGCGTTCGCGTATCCGAAATGGGCGATAGGCAAAGACAGACTGCATATGCCCACAGTCGAAGATAAATTGCCCATGCCAGATTCTGATTATTCGATTCTGCACTTGTGTGGCTTCACATGTGGGTAGTCTACAGTGCAATGTAAATCCTAACCTAGTCTTTTATTTGCTCTTTTATTTGATTTTTTCTTGACATGCCATCATTAAAATATAATGGTATGGGGTGAGTCGAAAGGATCATCAATCTGTATATCCATAGAACATCATTGTTGAGCGTGTAATGTTGCGCCCAGAGACGCAGCGGAAAAGGTCTGGCTAATCTATCAAAAAGGAGGGCAGCATATGACAGCAAAGCAACGCGAGTCCGCAAAGGTTTCACGTGAACTCGAAATGAAGTTAGCGGTCCTGGAACAGATACCGACGCCCGTATTTGCCATCGATAAAGAGTTTCACATTGTCTTCATGAACCCTATCGGCTGCAGCTGGCATGACATGACAATGGATGAGATCGTGGGCCGAAAATGTTACGATATATTGAATACACCCCATTGCAAGAGTCCGGAATGCCGTGTCCAACGGGCAATAGAAATGGATGAGATTTTTATTACGCAGAACGAGATGACTCGGAACGGGGTCGCGGTCCCAGTCCAGAACACCGCCGCACCTCTGAAAGACAGCAGTGGACTGATCATCGGAGGACTTCAGTATTGTGTTGATATCGAAGAACGGCTGAAATTCGAAGAGACCCTCGCGAGTCAGAGTCAGACGATCATGGAACTGTCCACGCCGGTCATCAAGATATGGGACGGCATAATATTCCTGCCCATGGTGGGAATCATCGACACGCAGCGTGCAAAGCAAATCATCGAAAACCTGCTTGCAGCAATCGTCGAATATGAAGCGCGTGTCGTCCTGTTTGACGTGACGGGCGTCCCGATTATCGACACCAGGGTAGCCCAAAGCCTGCTGGATACCGTCACCGCCTCGCGTATGCTCGGTGCGGAGGTAGTCATTACCGGCATCAGTCCTGACGCGGCAGTGACGTTGACTAAACTGGACGTCGACCTGAGTCAAATGCGCACTCTCGGCACATTGCGGGCCGGCATTGTCGAATCGTTCAAACTGGTCGGTACAACGATATCGGCAGGATAAGGGGTACAGTGATGAAAATTCCGATCTTGCGGCTGAAAGACATCCTGCTGACGTCGATCCAGGTGGACTTGACTGATGAGGAAGCCCTCGAGTTCCAGTCCGACGTGCTCACAATAATTAATAATACGGAGGCCAAAGGCATTGTCATAGACATCACGGCCCTTGATGTTGTGGATTCTTATATGGCACGGCTGCTCAACGAAACAGCGTCGATGGTGCAGATCCTCGGGTCAGAGGTGGTCATCTGCGGTATGCAGCCATCAGTGGCGCTGACTCTAGTGGAGATGGGTCGTGAATTGATCGGTGTCAAGACAGCGCTCAATTTGGATCAAGGATTCGAGATGGTGCAGCACCTGATTGATGAGAGAGGGTCCTGACAATGGAGAAAGTCACAGGGGCGATCAAAGGACAATACGATGTAGTAAAGGCCCGGCAAGAGGCCCGTGAGATGGCACGCAATCTCGGTTTTGGTTCGGCCGACCAGACTCGACTGGCCACCGCCGTCTCGGAGTTGACCCGCAATGTCATTCAGCATGCCAGCAACGGCATGTATATCATTTCGGATAATTCCGACCAGCAATTGATCGCTATTCAGGCCGTCGTGGAAGACAATGGCCCGGGTATTCCGGATATCGAAAAGGCCCTCGAATACGGCTACACTACAAAACGGGGCCTCGGTGCCGGCCTGCCGGGCACCAAGCGCCTGGTCAACAACTTTGAAATAGAATCAAGACCGGGATACACGAAGGTGACAATATCAATCGCCAAAAAACGACGATACATGCGCTAGCACCCGTGGTGGCCTGCCGTCCACGTGTGAGTCAACCGGATCACGTGAGTAGAAAAGATGACACAACCTTCTGATTTGTCGATAGCAACGGTTCACTCCCCTGTGGTGATTAGGGTAGACGAGGAATATCACGTTTCCGAAGCCCGGCTGGAAGCCCGATCCCTGGCCGAGGCCGCTGGCTTCAAAACGACTGCTATCTATTACATCATTACCAGTGTATCGGAGTTGGCCAATAATATTTTTTTCCATGCCTCCCGGGGAGGTGTCATCAGATTAGCGACAATCACACGAGACGGCATGTTCGGCATAGAAGTGAATGCCGAAGACGAGGGGCCGGGAATACCCGATCTTAACCAGGCCATGATGGATGGATTCAGTACAAACGGAGGGCTGGGAGGAGGTCTTCCCGGCGTTAAACGGCTCATGGACGAATTTGAAATTTCATCTATGGTCGATGTCGGCACGCGGATCGTGGCCAGAAAATGGAACCCATGCAGATAACAATCGCAAAAAGACCCTGCAAAGGAGAAGTGCACTGCGGCGATGCGTGCAGTTATTGGAAGAATGGCGCCTATACCACACTGTGCGTTGCCGATGGTCTGGGACACGGCATGCATGCCGAAATCGCGGCGATGGCCGCAATGGATTTCGTCTCACAGCACCTCCGTGACCCCTTGCCGATCATTTTCGATCAGTGCAACCGCACCCTCCGACATACGCGAGGCGTGGCCATGGGTATTGCGATCCTCGATGAACACACAGGAGATTTGACCTATGCCGGTATCGGCAACATTCGTGCAATGGTAATCAGAAGCCCCGGGGCAGGACATACGCAGTGGAGCACCGTCCGTCTGACCTCCGATCCCGGAATCGTGGGAGGGGGATTCAGAATCCTGCGGCCTGAGCGCGTTGCAGTCACCCCCGACGACCTCGTCCTCATGTTTACCGACGGCATCGAAGAGCAGATCGAATTTTCGAACTACACCGTCACGCGCAGCAGCAACCTTCAAAAACTTGCACAAAGGATTGTCCGGCAGTGGGGGCGCGATTACGATGACGCGGCAATATTGATTTACAGACACGAGGGGAACGGATGATACACCAGAAAATACGGCGGCGATATGGCGCGATACTGTACGATTACGTCTCACAGCCGCACGAACAACATTTGATCTCTGCCGCGGATCTGGGCCGCACGCTCGTGGTAGAAAATATCCCCCTCGAAGAAATCTCTGAAATACATGAAAATGCATTGGGACATCTGGCCGAGAATAATCCAAACCTCTCAATGACGCAGGCCATCAACCTTGCGGCAGCCCCCTTGATGGAACTCTTAATGGCCTATGGTCTGGCGTTCCGGGAACAGGCCGAAACCCGCAGACGTACGGAACAAGCCCTGAGGGAAAGTGAGCAGCAGATAAAAAATGTCATCCAGCACCTGCCCTTGGCCACGTTCGTCATCGACCGCAATCACCACGTCATGTACTGGAACAAGGCCATGGAAAAATTGAGCGGCATCAGGGCCGAAGATGCCATGGGAAAAACAAAACCCTGGAAGGCCCTGCACAACACGATTAAGACAACGCTGGCCGATCTCCTGATCGATGGTAAGACCGATGCCATCCCGCAACTGTATGCCGGAAAATATAATGAGGCCAAATTGAACGAGGGGGCCTACGAAGTAACCGATTTTTTCCCCAGCCTGGGAGAAAGCGGCAGGTGGATATGCACCACTGCAACAGCCTTGAATGATTCGGGAAACAATACAATCGGTGCGATTGAAACCCTTGAGGATATTACAGATCGCTACCGGTACGAGGAATCACTGCGCGAATACAGCCGGGCTCTGGAATACAGCAACAGAGAGTTGGAAACATTTGCATATGTGGCATCACACGACCTGCAGGAACCGCTCAGGATGATTGCGAGCTATGTTCAACTGCTTGCGCGGCGGTACGAGGGAAAGCTCGATGCCGATGCCGACGACTTTATTTACTTCGCCGTTGATGGCGCGAAGAGAATGCAGCAGCTCATCAATGATCTTCTGGCGTATTCACGAGTCAATACACGGGGTGGAAAATTCGAACCCACGGACTGCAACAACATACTCGCCGAAACACTTTCAAATCTCTACTTTACACTAGAAGACAACCATGCGGTGGTGACGCACGACGCCCTGCCGACAGTACTGGTCGACAAAGTCCAATTGGGGCAGGTATATCAAAATCTTATTGCCAATGCAGTCAAGTTTCGCGGCACTGCCACCCCTCGGGTGCACGTGGCGGCCGAACGAGCGGGAACCCAGTGGATCTTTTCGGTGCACGATAACGGTATCGGCATTCATCCGCAGTATCAAGATCGTATTTTTGAGATCTTTCAGCGCCTGCACGGAAGAGACCAATACACCGGCACGGGTATCGGCCTCGCAATCTGCAAGAAAATTGTGGAACGTCATGGTGGGCGGATCTGGGTGAAATCGGAGCCGGGCACAGGTTCGACATTTTATTTTACCATACCCGACAATACCCTTGAGGTTCTGCGTATGTAGGCAGCGAGAGCCACTACACCCCGACTTCGGCCTTGTTATGCCTCCGAAAGATTGCGAGCCCTGCGAGAAACGCACTCACACACAAGCATGCCAGAACGGCAAACCCCCATGCAAAGGTACCCGTGGCATCTTTAAAAAATCCGAACATCATCGTAAACAGCATGGCCCCTATATTGGCCAGAAAATTGATGAACCCGAACATGGTCGCGAATGAATGTGACGGTGTTATCCGAGCCGCCACATGAAACATGGCCCCAAAATTGACGGAGGCAAACCAGGCTGCGAGAAGCGCCAGCGTCAGAATGAACCCGGGAAACGGTACCATAAAAATCCCGAGATACAGGATAAATAATATAATTATGGAGGCCTGCACAAGCAGCAGGGACCGCATCCGCAACAGAATAAACCCGCCTGACAGCCTGCCGATCCCGCTGATCAGCATAATCAGGGCCCCACCCCAGGCAAACTGCACAGTTGTCGTCTCATGCCATACCTCCGCCAGCAATGACGGCACCCAGCTTCCCAATGTGAGTATCGAGCCGAACGAAAGGGCATGAAACACGCCCAGCATCCACCCCTCCGGCACCTGGAAAACCCGCCCGAGGTTCAGCGTGGCAAGGGTTCCCGCATAGTCTTCCGTTATCTGCAGCAGGCCTGTCATTATCAGGAGCAGAAGGCAGATGATGGCGGGCAGAATATAAATCGACTGCCATCCGTACGAGACAAGACGGGGTATGCACAGAAAGGCGATGATACTTCCGATGGAGAAAAATCCGCCGAAAAAGGCCTGATAGGTGCCGACACGCCCACCCGGCGCATAGAGAGCAACAAGTTTCATCGTCGCGGCAACACACAGTCCCGTCCCGATTCCGGCAATCACACGACCGAGGATTGCCGTTCCAAGGGGTGGAAATATGACCGGCACCACATGGCCGATGATCATAAACACAAGACTGGCGATCAACGTATGCCTTACACCCCAGCGATCCGTCATTATCCCGGCCGGCACCTGCATCAGGGCATGCGTCCACAAAAGGGAGCTGATCAGGACAGAGATGCGCGTATACGAAACGTTATAGAACAGCATCAGTTCATCCAGTGCCGGCGGCACGTTCATGAATATGATTCCTAGGTTCAGTCCCATAATGATGGAAAAGAGCACTTTCGCGTTCATGGCATTCCCTTGGCATCCAACCTGCGACGCATTTGTAGAAATCTATCGTTTAGCGGTCACACGCATTCCAGAAAATGAATCGTACTGCTGCGTGTGGCGTCACGCGGAGATTTGACTTTTTAGACTGTGGTTCATGGCACCCCCTCCGTGGTGCCCTACACGACCGTGTGTCCGGAAAGGTGAGCACACCACAACACTTTTTTTACAGATTTGTCAAGAAAAAATCGGCGGGTAGGGGGCATACGACATCAGGTTGAAAATACGTGGACCGGGTGACTTTATAACCGGGTCCCGGCAGCGGATACCTGAGAAGGTTATCGACTGCGCGTTACTCCTGCTCTGGCACAGTATTGACGCACAGGACACTGACTGCACAGGGGTGAAAGCGGCTTGCAGATGGTCTGACCGAAAGCAACCATAAGGGTGTTGTACATGGTCCAATACACCCGCGGCAGTTTATCGCGCAGGGCGAACTCCGTTTCCTCCGGTGTCTTGGTTATCACGTATCCCAGGCGATTCGAAATGCGGTGTACATGGGTATCGACACAGATCCCCTCACCCCGATACCCCAGTGTGATTACCAGGTTCGCCGTTTTTCTTCCGACGCCGTTGAGCTTCAGCAGTTCTTCCATGGTGTCCGGTACCCGCGAATGATACCGTTCAGTCAATACCTGTGAAAGGTTGCGGATGGTTTTCGCCTTGTTCCGGTAAAAACCGACAGGATAGATGGCCGCCGCGATTTCCTCTTCGGAAAGCTTCAGCATCTCTTCGGGTGTGGCTGCGAGGGCACGCAGTTTTTTTGTCGCCTCCCCGGTGACTTCGTCTTTTGTTCGCAGACTCAAAATCGTCGAAATGAGTATCTGGAACGGATTGTGCTCCTGTTCCGCGAGAGCGGACACAATGGGACGTTTTCTGAGGGCCATCTCCCGGGTGAGGATTTCGACAACCTTTGCAATATCATTGTTGTGCATGCGGCAACTCTCAACGATTGTCACTCGATCGCCAGCCTTCAGATTCTCGCACACGCACCCTACCTGTTCATATCAGTTTGCGGTATCAATACATCCATTTGAGCTAAGCGTGAAGATCTCACATCCGACACCCACAAACCCTGAAAGCTGACACCGATAGCCGATTGCGTGTCACTCATACCCCTCGTCGGTTGCGAGGATATCAAGATGAAGCGTGGCAATATCTTCGACGTCGAGGTTCGCAAGCTGCTCGGTCTTTCTGAAATCAATTGTCTTGATGTAGCGTTTACAGTTATTGCACACATCAACTCGATATTTTTCTTCGTCTTCAATGGTAAAGTAGGCCAGCTTCTGCTGATCCTGATTTCCGCAGAAGGGACATTTGATACGCATGAAGTTCCATTCAAACCCGCACTGGTTGCAGAAGAGATAGCGGTGCCCTTCTTCGTCTCTGATTTCACCGATTTTTGGTTCCCGTCCGCACACGGGGCAGTATCCCTCGCGCCAGCCCGATTTCTGAATGATGTCACGGTATCTCTCCGCAACAAGTTCGAGGGCCGGTCGCAGGCTTTCTTCGACAAAGAGCCCAAGCAGATCGAACATCCGTTCGTCGTCTTCCTCCTCGATCTCTTTCTCTGCGTCTGCGGAAAATGCATCGTGGATCATTTGCTCATACACAAGTGACCCCTCATCGATTTCCCTCAGAATTTCCTCCGTTTCTTCCGGTGATCGCCGTTTGGCGATATCGAGCAGCCTGAAAAAATATTCACGCGGCTGGGCAATTTCAAAATTATTTTTTGACAGATCAACAAGAGGGAATCCGCCTGAAAGTTTTGTTTCCACGTGCGACTCCTCCAGAGGAAAGATATTGTCTGTCATTTTCTGCCGATACTCTTCCCGCAGAATTAATATTTCCTCAAGGATCTCGAGCAGCTCCTCATAGTGCGGATTCATCTTCTTGTAATTCTCTATTGTCTCCAGACTCTTTGTAAGCACTTCTCCCATCAACTTGATACCTCTCACATTTAATTGTTATCGTAACGCGTATCCTCCCCGGAGGTCATACACTGCCTGTCGAAGCAACCTAACTCGTCACGTAATTTGTGTATGTACGCCTTTGCATCGATCAAATGACACTCATATATCTTTTTGGTGTCAAGTTCAAGAATTATATAAAGCACTGCAGAGAATGCCCTATGGTGCGCTTCACGAAACACCACCGTATTCAACATACCAACATGACGCGTCATTTTTCATTTTCGCACGTAAAAAAAAGACCCGCTCGCACAGGAGCGGGTCTTTTATGCTGCATAGTATCTACACGTTACTCATGGGCATGAGCAGTTTGTTTCTCTTCACCATAGACTTCGAGCTTTCCTTCCTCTTCCATCTCACGCAACCACTTCGGGCATTGTTTTTCGCACCAAGCCCGCGTCACGTAGCCTGTAATGATCGCCTGGAAAGAGCCGGGGACACCGATGGTTCCCAGGTACAGGTGGATAAAGAAAAACGGGAAGATGACAAAGAACCCAAGCGCATGGAGGAAATACATGAACCGCACCGTTCCCGCAGAGAAACTGAGGGGGAACCACATGATCAGACCACTGATGACCATAATGACTCCGAAGCCGGCCACGGCCAGGAAGAAGGCCTTCTGGCCGGGGTTGTATTTACCCGTCTCGGGTGGATTGTCTACATGCCACAGGTAACCGCCCGCACACTTGATCCATTCGAGATCATCCGGAAAATCAAACAGCGCCGCCTCTTTCCACCAGACAAGGATCCCGAAGAAAAGCGCTGGGGCAAACACCAACCCTGCAAAATTGTGAATCAGCTTCAGGTTCTTTAACCCACCGACGGGGATTGCCAGGAAATTAAACGAATGGAACATCATCCCCAGTCCTGAAATCATCAGGATGATGCAGGAAATAGCCAGGCACCAGTGTACAATCCTCTCAAAGGCATCCGATACTTTAATCATTCCTTTTTTTGGTATCATCTTATTCACCTCCTCCCTGACTTTCGTGGCCACCATCGCCGCTGGTGTCCTTCGGTCCATGAATGAGGTAGTGGAAGAAGGAACCTACCAAGACACCTCCTGCTGCCAAGAGGCTGAGAGGTTTAAGCCAGTCTTTCCATGCAATAATGGTAAGCGGTACCTGCGGTTTTACCGGCAGTCTCTCATATACTGATGATTTTTCCGGCAGTACGTATATCATGTGGGTTCCACCAACGAACTTATCACCGTAAACATGGGCATCGCCGCCGAGCTCTTCGACACGCTTGTATGCCAGTTTCAACATTTCATCTTTATCGCCAAACTGGAGCGCTCCCGTGGGACACGCCTTGACACACGCCGGAATCAAATCGTTGTCGAGCCTCGAGAAGCACATGTCGCATTTGGCAATCTTGTCTGTCTCCTTGTCATAACGGGGAACCTCGAAGGGACACGCGGAAACACACTCTTTACAGCCAATGCATTTCTCCACATCGAGCCCAACGGTTCCGTACTTCGTGTAGAACAGTGCGCCACTCGGGCACACCTTTACACACGCCGCATCGGTACAGTGCATACAGGCATCTTTTCTAAAGATCCACTTAACGCCGCCGTTACCGTCGGATATTTCCTGGAATCGTATCAGCATCCATGTGTTGGGTTGAAGGTCGGGTGGGTTCTGATATGTCCCCCTGTTGTATGTCTGCTTTGCTGGCAGGGTATTCCACTGCTTGCACGCCAGCTGGCAGCCTCTACAGGCGGTACATTTAGTCGCATCGTAAAATTTGATTTTTTCAGACATTTACTTCACCCCCTTCCGCTCAACATTGACCATGAAGGCCTTGCTCTCGGGAATCATCGTGTTCGGATCCCCGATAAACGGTGTGACGAGATTTGCCGAATCACCGGAAGTAAATACCTCGGGTTTTTTGTCACCATGTACAAACTTCCGCATGGCCGTCGTGACCCAGCCAAAGTGCCAGGGAATGCCGACCTGATGAATTGTCTGGCCGGCAATATTGAAGGGTTTGAATCTGGGCGTAACGATCGCCACACATTCGACCTCACCTCTGGCCGATTTTACGATGACATGTTCACCGTTGGTAATTCCCTTTAATTTGGCCAGTTCGACACTCATCTCGACAAACATCTCGGGCTGCATTTCAGCGAGCCACGGGGTCCATCGAGTCATAACACCGGTCTGCCAGTGTTCGCTGACACGATATGTGGAGCAGACAAATGGATATTTGGGGTCACATGTGGCCCTCTTGTCCATATCAGTCCCCTCGACATCAAACCGGAAGGTTGTCGGATTGATAAACTGCTCTGACATCAGATTTTTTTCGATGGGGCACTCAAGCGGTTCATAATGTTCGGGAAACGGACCGTCTTTGAGACCGGGTCCGAAGACACTGCCGACACCATCAGGCTTCATGATAAACGGCGGCCTTCCCGCACCGGGTGCCGCGACACCGTCAGGTACGTCACCAACCCATTTCGCACCATTCCACATAATAACCGGATGTTCCTTGTCCCACGGCTTTCCGGTCTCGGGATCCACGGACGCACCGTTATAGATGATTCGTCTGTTCACCGGCCAGCACCAAGCCCATTCGGAATAAAGCCCTATGCCGGAACGATCTTTCGGGCCTCTCCGGGCCGCCATGTTGCCCTTGGCGGTATAGGAGTTACAATACAACCAGTTTCCGGAAGAAGTGGAACCATCATCCTGCAGGTAGGCAAAACTGGGAACAAGATCACCTTTCTTGAACTGTTTCCCCTTGACCACCTTATCTTCCAGGAAGTAGCCGTTGATCTCTTTGGCAATATAATGCGTATCCAGATGGCGAATCTTACCATTGGCACCCATAGGACCGTAATTCCAGGTCATCTTGGTGAGCGCTTCCGGCAGGGCACCGCCCTCTTTTTCGTAGAGCTCTTTTACCTTGTAAAAGAGTTCCGTAATGATTTCACCATCAGGCAGTGCATCTCCCGGGGGATTGACTGCTTTGTAGCGCCATTGCATCCAGCGACCACTATTGGTAATACTGCCTTCCTTCTCGATCGATGCAGCACAGGGAAGACTGAACACTTCCGTCTTGATCTTCTTCGGATCCATACCGGGACCTTTCCAGAAACTGCCGGTTTCCGTATCGAAGATGTTGACGTTCACCATCCAGTCGAGTTTCGTCATTGCCTGGCGGGTTTTATTTGAGCTGGCCCCGCTGCATGCAGGGTTCTGACCCCATGAGAAGAATCCGGTGAAATTTCCTCGGTACATTTCGTCGAAGATGTTCAGCCAAGTGTAGGTCTTCCCGTCTTCGATCTTCGGCGTATACGTGTAGGCCTCATCAAGGCTCACAGACGTCCCGTAATGCGCCCGCAAAAGGCTTGCAATGTACTTGGGATAATTTTTCCACCAGTTCAGGCTCTTTGGTTCCTTCGTTTTGGGAGTGTTCTTGGCGTTATAGGCTTCCAATGTCGGTAAAGATGCCGCTGGTGTTTTCAAATAGCCCGGCAGGATATGGAAGAGCAGACACTGGTCTGTGGAACCCTGCACATTGGACTCGCCCCTCAAGGCATTGACTCCGCCGCCGGCAACGCCCATATTGCCGAGAAGCAACTGGATGATTGACATGGTCCTGATGTTCTGCACGCCGACCGTATGCTGGGTCCAGCCCATGGCATACATGATCGTGCCCGCTTTGCCGACTTGACCGGTCTTCGCGTATTCCTTGTAGACCGTGAGCAGGCTTTCTTTCGGTGTCCCCGTGATCTTTGATACGAGATCAAGCTCATACCGGGAATAATGTTTCTTCAGGAGTTGAAAGACACAGTTCGGATCTTTCATACTGTAGTCTTTGATGACTACACCGTCCGCGTCCGTCTGGAATGACCACGATGATTTGTCGTATGTCCCGTCAGTCAGACCGGAGTATACACCATTGTTTTCACCGGGCATCTTGAAGGCGGGATCCACCAGGAACGGGGCATTAGTGTAATATTTCGCATACTTCTCATTATACAGATCATTGTCCAGGATGTATTTGATCATGCCACCCAGGAACGCAATATCGGTTCCCGACCTGAGAGATGCATAGATGTCCGCTTTCGAAGAGGTCTGGGTAAATCTTGGATCAACATTGATCAGCTTCGCACCGTTCTCCATGGCTTTCGTCACGTATTTGAACGAAATGGGGTGGTTCGAAGCGGCATTGCTGCCCATAATTAACACACAGTCACTATGCTGGATATCAATCCAGTGATTCGTCATCGCACCGCGTCCAAACGACTCTGCCAGAGCCGCAACAGTCGCGGAGTGTCAGATACGGGCCTGGTGTTCGATATATACCAGACCTAACCCCCGTAAGAATTTTTGATAAATGAAGCATTCTTCATTATCCATAGCGGCGCTTCCGACGGATGCGATACCTTCCGTGCGGTTGACCAGCTGCCCCTTACTGTTTCTCGTCAAGAAGCTCTTGTCCCTGCTTTCTTTCACATTTCTGGCAATCTTGTCCAGAGCCCACTCCCATGACACTTCTTTCCATTCGGTCGCATAGGGCGCCCGGTAAAGCACCTTATCCATGCGGTTCTTGTTGACGGACAACTGATAAATCGAACCGCCTTTGCTGCAGAGAGATCCCCTGTTTACAGGATGATCGGGATCACCTTCAGTGTTGATAACCTTACCGTTCCGGGCAGACACAATAATTCCACATCCCACGGCGCAGTATGGGCAGATGGTGGTGGTCTCTTTACAATATTTGATCTTCAACGGCTTGGCGTGAGCGGATACAGGCTTGAGATTGATACCCAGTCCCGTTGCCACCAGTGCAGAACCGGAGATCTTCAAGAAACCTCTTCTGCTTACATCCATGACTCCATGCTCCTTTCTTTTAGTTGCAAGACTTCCAACTTTTCTCCTTTCCAAGCATGGGAGGCACAACCGTTTCCAGTTATACCCAGAGTTCACCCTTCATAGTAATCCCATCGACGCGATGTAATGGAAGGCGCAGCTACACCTCGAACGATACCTCACACCACACGGCCCGCACAACTTTCCCTTAGAAGTAGTGAATCGGAGAACTTCACAAAACATATACTTTTAAAAAAGGCCTTCCCTAAGGTTAAAATTTCTACCCCTACAACCAACAAGATGAATCCAGAAAATTAGCCTTATAACCTTTTCTAACAACTGTGTGTCTATATCGAGTCTCACACCGGGTGTCAAGACTTTTATGTAAAAAGTTCATAATAATAACCGCCATATATGTCATTTTTTACATATACTTCCCACTGCAGCTGCCGCCTCCGGAACGTTGCGTTGCCCGGCGCGTGACAGAACGCATTTTCTCCGTACGCCGTTGGTCCCACCAATGTATTTTTTCATGCGCCATTCACGGAGTTATCGCCTGAGGGTACGCAATTGAACAGCTGCACGTCACCCCCAACATGGTCCATGTCCGATGCGGCTTTAACGGATATTATTATTTGTTCAAGTAAGATACACTCAATCCAAGGTTCGTGCACCCGTCAAATCCGTATCGACACCTGCTGAGGTCCGGCAACTAAAATCAACCAGAAGATATGACTGTAAAAAACGGCCGGGGCACCTTCGGCCATGGATGAAAGGAATTGCTGCGGGCGATCGAAGACGGCAGAAACCTGACACGGCAGCAAAAAGCTAAACATATCGCATCGTGCCGCTTACCACCCCTGGCGGCAAAGGTCGCCGGAAATTTCAGCCGCCTGCCCGTGGTCTGGCTCCATTGCACGGAATGCACCGTCTGTAGTAAAGCATTCCTGCGCGCGTCCCATTCCAATCTCGATGATTTCTCCCCGATGCCATTGCTCTCGAGCATCACGACACATTCAGGGCATACGTGATGCAGCAACACGGGGCGGTCTCGCGGCAATCCTGACGGAACTTGCAACCCTGTCAGGCTGCAAAATCGCGATCGGTGAATGCAGCCTCCCCATTCAGGAAGAGATCTGAAGAATCTGCGAAATATTGGAATTCGCTCCCCTCTTTTGGGCCAACGAAGGCACGATGGCCGTGTTCTTTCCATGCAGCGGCATGAATACGGAAGGAATGCTGTCATCATCGGTAAACGCGGCGGCCATGGGCAGCTGATCCTTCATATGGCCACCTGTGGGTCGTGGGCAATTGACCTCCCGACCGGTGAATCGGTACTGCGGATCTGCCCAAAAGCCTCCCCTCGGGTTGTTTTCCGGACACCGGAAGCAATATGCTACCCGCGTCGGGTGCCGGGACGTACCTGCTCCGGAAGCGCAAGGGGTGCGCGGTGTGATTTGGCCCTCATCCAGTTGAGCGCACGATATACCCTTGGCAGTCGGACCATGCGCAACGCCAGTCTTCGTTTCCCCGGAAGATTCATTAAGAGGAGACCGATTAGGATAGTGATGGCCCCCTGCCCCGGGATGAAGAGCATGATGAGCCCGGCAAGTATGAATAAGCTGCCGATAATATTCTTGAGCGTGAGATACAGGATACGCACCCGGGGATGAGCGGCAAAGCGGCGTTCGGAATGTCGCCGAGGGCGGGTAAAATAATCCCGAGGAATCCGCGCCACCAGAAAAGGAATCGTCATGACGGTACCTACAAACGTTACGAGCGAGATGAACGACACTGACCAGAGGATGGTGCCGTGGTTTCCAGCCCATTCAATCGCAGTCGCAAGTACGGTCATCCTGTCTCCTTCTGAATACGGTATGGTGCGGCACAATGTAAAATAAGTTCCATGACCGGTCAAGCATAAAACACCCGGGAAGAACCGTCCGGGATGGCGGGAATGCTAATATAACCGTTGTCTTTTGCACTGCGTTATGACAGATACAAGAGAATATCATGACGCACGACTCACCGGATTTCACCTCATTGAATTATGGCAGACAATGCTTGCCGCGGGCATGGTGGGCCGCCACGAGACAACGCACCATGCCCTACCGATATCACCGGGATCATGCGGTGCGGCGTCATGCCATCCTCCATCAGAATGAACTACCCCGCAGCAAGCTGCGGGGAATTAGACCCAAAAGAGATTAACTATGGACATAAATAGAAAAAAATTGTAGTGTGCCGTTTATGAAAGCAAAATTCAAACTCTGGATCGAAGACGAAAAGGGTAACCAACTCCTTGGAGGCGGTTTGGTAAAAATCCTTGAGTCGATTGACAGGCTGGGTTCGATCAACAAGGCTTCCAAAGAACTAAAAATGTCTTACCGTGCGTGCTGGGGAAAAATCAAAAAAATGGAAGAGCGGCTCGGTAAGTCAATAGTTCACACCACGATTGGCGGTGGTAAAGACAGAGGAGCCACGCTAACGCCGGAAGCGAAGGAATTACTGACATCATTTTATAAATTCAGCGATTCCGTATCGGCCCACATTGAAAGCACCTATAAGAAAATCTTTAAGGGTTGATATTTTTCGCTTGTCATTCCTCACGGGCTCTGTGATGCAGACGGAACTTTTTAAGTTCCGTGATGCGTGGTGGGGAGGTGTGTCTTGATATGCCGAAAACGGCGAACGGTGCATACGGACGTGCAACGCAAGTTTATTTTTCAAGCAGGGCGCGGTTGGCATTGTTAATTTTTGTCTTCAGCGTGGCCAGGGCGTGTGTCTCACTCGAGATAAAACTGAGGAGTTCCTCCGCGGATAACCCCGGAAACATAAGCAGGAAAAGAGGACACACACCCAGTATCATGGAAAGCCCTACCCGCATTCCCCATCCATTGTCCGACACTATCGGTGCGATACCACTCCCCAGACGGTACCGCACGTCTTCGGTCGGCGCTACGGCATTGAGTCCGCTACGATCCGTCGGAAATGTATCGTCTTCAAAGGCCTGTCGCAACTGATGTGCCGTCCCGTCTTCAGGCAGATACCCGGCAACAACTACCGGATCCAGGCCATACCGAATACACTGTTCCGACAGGGCCAATGCATGGTCACGCGATCTGCGCGCTAGGGCTGCAAACCCCACATGATCGGAGAGGTTTACACCCATCTCCGCTTTATCATGATCGCCGGCGGCCACATCCCGATATGAAAAAGTTACATGACCCATGCAGGGGAACGGACACCGATAGCAGGCCATAGACCGCATCGCATAATTTCGCATGACACCCCGGACGGCCTCGTCTGCGTCCATCTTGTCCAGGACCGAGACAAACCCACTGGTTTTTGAATGCCCGTGAAGTCCGAGATTCCGGATAATGTTCTCGGACCTTTCGAGATGGCCCTCCCCGAAAGAAAGCCCGTCAATGCCCTTGAAAATCACCCCTTTCAGGTTCCTCGACGCCATGGCATCGGCAAGGCCTGTTTTATCGGGGCTTCCCCACAGACCATTGACAACCGCGGCACCTGCCAGCCCGCGATCCGCGGCGGGCCCCGTGACCAGCATTGAACGGGCAGAGTGCATGGTCCATCGCACATACCGCGACACCTCCGGAACCTCAGCCCCTATAACATCGTCGGCAGACCTGATATCGACGGTCCTTCCCGTCACATACAGGAATTGAGGCTGTGTCGCACGATGCTTGACCACCAGCACATCGAACCCGGCGAATTTCATATCCGGTCCGGCTCTGTGCATCATCGGAACATGACTGATTGCACCCGTCACCGGCGACCGGAATGTGATCACCAGGAGACACGCAGCAGGAGCATAACTCCCGGTCAGGGGCCCCACGCCAAGGACAAGGGGATCATCATCCCGGTAATGTTCATACAGTGCCTGCGTGACAGCCACCCCACCGATTTTTTCGGACAGGATCGTGCCCTCGAGCGGCAACATCTCAAAGGAAGATTCCGCGAGATCCACAACTCCGATTGTCATATTATAAAAGTGCTCGAAAATATTCATACCCTTGTCTCTCCAGGAATCCCGGGCACGCCTTTCTGCCACCGAAATCTGATCTTTGCCGCACCGTATGGACACCTGTCAACGCATCGCATGCACATGATACATTCCGTCATCGGAATTTTCGGCGATACCCCTTCTCGCAAAAGGCCCCTGTCGATAATTCCGACGGGACACACGTCTGCACACTGCTGACACGAAAACTTCTTACACCGGTTGGCACCGATCACGATTTTGATCAACCCCAGGTTCGCCATGAGTCCCAGCACCGCGCCAACAGGGCAAAAATATCGGCACCATGCCCTTCGCTGGGCAATCTCCAGACTTGCCAGCGTCGGTACAATCGCCAGTTCAGCACCCCGGAAGACTCCCTGCACACCGTATGAGCGACAGAGACTTCCGATGGGACAGATCGTACAGAACGCCTGAAACCCGAGGGCGGCACTGCCCCCCACGGCACCTGCCAGCACACCGTACTTGATCATACGGCTCTTGAGAAACGACGGCCACCCGATTTTTTTCGGAATGATGCCGCCCACCAGATCCAGGATAAAACCGAACGGGCAGACCCACCCACAGAAGACTCTCCCCGCGAGGACGGTGAGAATCAGCAGTGCCAAGGCCGACGAGGCACCCACGAGAACGATCGTCCTGGATGATGCAATGTTCTGCAGAAGTCCCGTGGGGCACGCCAGTGTCACGGCACCGACCTTGAAGTAACAGAACGTCCCCAAAAACACAATCACGAGCAACAGGAAAGAAATTGCCTGCACTGTCCAGCGCAGCCCCTTGATCCACCGAAAGGCCTTTCCCCTGGTGAAGGTAAGGGCATTTTCGGGGCAGTGCTGCACACACAGCGGCTCTCCTTCACACAGATCACATTTGTTGATGCCTCCGGTTTTCTCATCCCGAAGCGGCGCCGCTTCGGGACACGCCATCGTGCACAGACCACATTCAACGCAAAACAGCTTATTGATCCGGACGATGCCGTCTTCTCCCTTTTCAATCGCCCGCGTGGGACAGGCTTCCAGGCACAGGGGATGGCGACAGTGCTGGCAGAGGATGGCAAAGTTTTTCCCTTCCCTGTCATCCTGCAGTACCTTGACGCTTGCCGACAACGGCGCGATCTTCGATACGTTGCGTTCGGAGCAGACCATTTCACAGGTACCACACCCCGTACATTTCTGCGGATCAAAAAGGATGCAGGGATGCCGGGGCGGCATGAAATATTCGGAAAAGCTTTTCTTTTCCTCGGCCCGCGGCCGCAGTTCATCCAATGTTATTACCATGGTTTGTTCTCTCGCTGGTTCAGACATTGTTGTGTGCTTTCTTACTCCGTTGAACCTCGTATGATACGTGGTCATATATCGAGGGGCCCGCTTCGATCGCGGAACACATGTGACGACACATCAGGTTTCGCTTCATCGTCACGCGTTCCGCACAAGATATAATTCTCTCCGGCATGACGGGCACAGCTCCAGGATCTTAAACACATTTGACGGCTCATTGTGCAACCGCGCAAACACGAACTCTTCGACAGGCACGGCAATAAACGGTTTCCGGCAACAGGCACAGTATTTTGCCTCGGCCATCGCATCGCCTGCCGTGGCCATTTCCCTGAGACCGCGAATCAGATCCCGGCAACTTACGCCCTGGGGGCACACGTCGGTCCCTGCATTACATTCCGTACAGTACCATATATTCCGGTCATGGATGAGATCCTCACCGGCAAGGGCTTTCTTGATAATGCCCCGGGGAGACATGGCAATGGAAAAATTCACATACATGTCGGCCATGGGACAGACGGCCACACATCTGCCACACTCCACACAACCATAGATACCGGCATGCTGCTTTATTTCGAGTAGTGCATCTTCTTTCATTTTCTCACGATTCTTTCGTTACCTGTGCCGCACAGACCTTGAATTCCGGCGTCTTGGCCTGCGGATCGAGCACCGGATTGGTCAACATGTTTGCCCGGGCCTCCTTGAAGTGAAACGGCACGAAGAGCGACCCCTTCGAAATCGTGTCCGTCACTCGCGCGACCACTACAATCGTGCCGCGACGGGTTGTAATACGAATCGAATCTCCCTCCCCGACATTAAGACGCGCCGCATCCTCGTAATTGATTTCCGCATAGGCTTTGGGCGTTTCGCGATGGAGAAACGATGACCGGCGGGTCATGGTACCCGTATGGAAGTGGGCAAACATCCTTCCCGTACTCAGATAAAACGGATAGTCGTCATCGGGCAGCTCTCTCGGCGGGGTATGCTCCGGGATGACGAGCTGCCCCTTGCCCCTTGTAAAGCGCCCCTTGTGGAGATAGGGTGTCCCCGGATGTTCGTCATGCGGACATGGCCATTGCAGGCCGATGTGCTCCAGCCGGTCGTACCGGATACCTCCATAGGCCGGCGTCAGCGCTGCAATTTCTTCCATCACATCTTCGGGAGTTCCGTACGAAAAATCGAGCCCCAGCGCCCGACCGAGCAGACACAACACGGTCAAATCGTCTTTGGCCTGTCCCGGCGGTTCAACGGCCTTACGCACAAGCTGAAAACGCCGCTCCGTGTTGGTAAATGTCCCCGTCTTTTCGGCGAAACATGCCCCCGGGAGAATCAGGTCCGCAAATTTCGCCGTCTCCGTCAGAAAAATATCCTGCACAACCAGGAAATCCAGGGATTTGAGTGCTGCTATGACATGGGTGACATCGGGATCGCTTAGAGCCGGGTTTTCGGCCATGATATAGAGGGCCCGGATCTCCTTGCCCGCCATGCGGGTCATTTCCGTCACGCCCAGCCCCGGCATCGCGGACAGCTCGCATCCCCAGGCCTTTTCGAATTTTTGCTGTGCCTCCGGATCTGCCACATTCTGGTATCCGGAATACACATTGGGCAGGGCGCCCATATCGCAGGCTCCCTGGACATTATTCTGTCCCCGGAGCGGATACACTCCCGAATGTTCCGTACCGACATGGCCGCACAGCATGGCCAGGTCACACAGAGAAATCACATTTGCCGATCCGCATGCATGCTGGGTGATGCCCATGCAGTAGACGATGGCAGACTCATTGGCGGTAGCATAGATTTCGGCAACCCGTGTGATGGTGTCCATGGCGATGCCGCACTCGGCGGAAGCTCTTGCCAGGGGCCATTCCGCGAGAAATGCCTTGAACGCATCGAACCCGTCCACACGGGTGTCGACAAATTCCTTATCGTACAGGTTCCGGTCGATAATGTGCCGCATCATGCCAGCGACCAGCGGTATATCGGTCCCCGGCTGGATGGCAAGGTGGATATCGGCATTTTCGGCAACCGCCGTGCGCCGGGGATCGACAACGATAATCGTCGCCCCCTTATCGGCCGCCTTGTAAATCTCTCCCATGATAATGGGATGGCTCTCCGCCGCGTTGGATCCGATGATGAATATGCAGTCCGACCCGGCGAGGTCGGCTATGGAGTTCGTCATGGCGCCGCTTCCAAGGGTTTGAACCAAACCCACTGTGGTCGGGGCGTGTCAGAGCCGGGCACAGTGGTCGACGTTGTTCGTTTTGAAGCCCGCCCTGATGAGTTTTTGAAACAGATAATTCTCTTCGTTGGTGCATTTGGCGGATGAGAAGCCGCCGATGGCGTCACCGCCGTATTTTGCGGCAACTTCCTGCAGTTTCTCGGCAGCAAATGTAATGGCCTCATCCCATGATATTTCCTGAAATCCATCCCCTTTACGGACCAGTGGTGTTGTCAACCTGTC
>Ga0272442_10000531_pt1 | contig 60400 bp, 64 predicted proteins | sample SSMForm2O_FD_200262 | JGI IMG/M metagenome (GOLD analysis project Ga0272442, IMG submission 200262) | Marine sediment archaeal communities from Little Sippewissett salt marsh, Falmouth, MA, United States - SSM-Form-2O | ecosystem: Environmental > Aquatic > Marine > Wetlands > Sediment ...
CAAGACACTCTCAGACGCCTTTAACAAAAAATATCACGGCATAAATCGAGCAATAGCGTTCCTACCAGATCACGGTACACATGTTGATCCAGAGTCAGGGAAAGGAAGCCATGGCACTGATAGCCCAGAGGATATGGAGGTACGTCACTTCTGGGGTGTCCACGTATATTAGACATCAATTGGATCGATATAGATCTGTTTGATCTCGGGCAAGTCTATTAACTGCTTCACATAAAATGTGAAGCTACCTTCATTGGAGCTGAGCTTTGTCAATTCAGAGTAACCACGACTTTCTTTATCGACAGGAAGCCCAAGCATATAGACCCCATCCAGATACGCCTTGTTGAGTATATGCATAAGTAGCTGATTTCCTGCTCCCGGATCACGGTAAGCAAAGGGGGTCAGATACCAGTTGGTCATGGGCTCACCTATCTTGGGTACCTTAGGCATGGCAGTGATCATGCCGAGTACTTTAGCTACGGCGGACATGATCTTCCAGCGAGTATTGTATCCCTGAATTGTGAACCGCATTACCTTGGTATAGTCCCAATAACCTGCCACGGCTTTTACAGTATCATGTTCGAAAAGATAGATGTCTTTCATCGAGTAGAAGGGAAGACGGTTGAAATGTTCAATGAATGACTCATTTGTATATGGTGTATAGAGGTCGAGGTCTCTGTAATACTCGTTCAGCAGGTTAACCACTACAGGAATATCACCCTCTTTCATGGGACGAATCTTGTAGTGATCTGTCTCGTGTTTCTTGTACGCCATGAACATTAGGGGCGAGCATTGCCTGACTGGTTTAAAGCCATGACGAGTGAAAAAACTGTGGCTGGCAACATTATCATCGGTGATGTTCAGGTACAGAAAATCAGCCCCAATTTCTTGGGCTGTTTTTTCTATAGATTCTTGGAGTTTAGACGCAATTCCTCTTCTTCTTTGCTCTGGGTCAACCATGAAGCCGTACTCGTAAACGCCTTGGTAGAGGGAGTCATCGATGGTTTTTTCTTGTACAGCGACCCCAGCAGAGCCAATTATCTGTTGATTTTCCTCAGCTACCAGTATTGTCCAGTCTTTATATCCCCGTGATCTGTTGAAAAAATCCGGGCTTCCATCCAACTGTAAGAGTAAGTCTGAGCCCATGGGGCATTTTCTCTGAAGTTCTATGAGTTGTTGATTGTCGCCATGAGTTGCTTCTCTGATGTGCAATAAGATCATTCTTCATTGATGTTTTTGGTATTTTGGGTTTACTGTAAGAATGTTAGAAATAGATAACGTTATATATTTCTAACGTTAGAAATAGTTTACATAATGTGATAAAGATGATCAAAGACAAAAAAAACGCGCGACTAATCGGGATGATAATAGGCATCGTGTTCGGTCTAGGAATAGGATTAGCCCTAGATAATATCGCAATAGGCGCAGGATTGGGCATACCCTACGGATTAATAATTGGAAGAGTACTCTCAGGGGAAGAACTCGTCAAAGATAAAAAAACTAGAAGAAGATTATCGTGGACTATGCTAAGCGTCAGCATACTGGGATGCCTCTTATTCGGATACATTGTTGGAGACATCGTCATGGGCATAACCGCCGGAATAGGCTTCAGCTTCGTAATAGGGCTCAAATGGGAGAAACTCTACGACGAAAGAATGAGCAGCATGTTCAGCAAAGCAGCGAGAAACGCATTCGTAACAGTAAACGCTGGGCTAAGTCTCTCACTGATGTTTAGCCAAGGCTTGGAATCCCCGATTATAGCAATTCCCATGGGTCAGTTGCTAAAGTATGTAATCTACGTGAGCTGGGCGGTATTCCTTCTCTCATGGGTCTACCACGCTAACTACAAAGGAGAATAAACTCATGGAGACCCGGATAAAGGAACTACGGGATGAGAAAGGACTCACCCAACAACAACTAGCCGATATCGTTGATGTTACAAGGCAGACCATCCTGTTTCTTGAGAAGGGGAAATACAACCCCAGCCTCAGATTGGCTTGGATGATCGCACAGGTCTTTGAGAAACCCATCGAAGAGATATTCAGTTTCGATGACGAGAAAGGAGGTGAAGCGTAGTGGCGATGACAGGAGCAGTAGTAGCTGCATCAGTTTCAGCGAGTAGTTATAGGGTTAAGTTCAGGAGAGCAGAGTTTCTTGAATTGGTTGAGATAGCAAAGCCCAGCATCATTTATCACAGGGGTAGATTGCATTTCTTTTCCTATGATGGCTTCGTAATGTACACTTTCCAGTGTAAGGATGAGGATTTCTCAATGAAGGTGCTGAATGCTATAGAGTTCAGTAACTATCAGTGGAGCGAATAATCAGAGGACCTTCCTACAGTTCTCTATTTCCTTTTGGGTTAAATCATGTATATCATCAGTATACCAAGGCTGTTTGTTGTTTAACTCATCCAAGGATTCCATTAATTCGATGGATTTCCGTAAATGTCCTTGGATGTCTCCACTCTCATTATTGTAACCATTGAAAAGATGTGTATGTCTCTCACTCCAGTCGCCCGGCTGGTCCATCCCCGGAACATAATGTGGGATCATGTCTCGGAGGGTTTCCAACGCTACTATTGAGCCTAGTGGTTTGATAACCCCCTCTTGGTTGTAGAGGTGTTCGTCCAATCCATATAGGGGCATATCATAATTATTGGCATATAATTGGGAGACATCGCAGATCGCGAAAACATACATGCGAACCCCATGCTCAGCGAGAAGATTATAGACACGTTCTACACCGGGAGCCGCTACAAATCCGTAGATAATCACGTTCTCAACACTGAGACCCAGGTCAAACATATGCTGCAAAGCAGCCTCAACGCTCCTACCCGTAGCGTAGGTGTCTGGAATGATCAATGAATCAAAGTTTGTCTGATGATAGTCGCTATAGGTGACCTCTATCATCCTTGAGTCATCCGAGTGCGCCCTGTACCCATCCTTCCTATACTGGGTGCGTATATTGATCACGGGTAATTGTGATAGTACTTTGTCCACTCTATAGCCTAGACCGCCCCTAAGAATATGCAGGATACCAGAATTATCTGACATTAACTCTAGTTCCTTTAGACTCAAAACGAGTTCTGTTGCTGCTTCAAGGCACAGATCCGATAATTCATCTGCTACTAGATGAGGATGGCAAGCAATCCTCCGCCCAGAAGGTGTGTCTATTAGATAGACTCGCGCTTCAATAGAGTCCAAGATAGGTGATTTGGTTACATCAACCTCATACAATCTTGTATCTTGTGCGGGTTCTCTGAGATAGAGTCGTTTAGTTGAACCGATATCGAGTGGGAAGCTCCTGAGTATTGTTTCTAGGTAATCCAATGACGGACAGATACTCATGGATTATCATATATTTATTGTTGTCAGGGGATAACCTCGCAGCCATTATTGATCTCAGGATAATCAAACACCTTGAGGTCAAGAACCCCATCCTCTATCAATTCATCTGCTTGTGGAACATATACCCTAAGCTCGTTTATCATGTGTTTGGTGGTGTCACATATCCTGTTGAACCAGTCCTCCCCCCAGAACATGGTCTGATTAGAGAACAGGCACCGTCCTCCACATATCCCACGAACCTCACATTCAGTACATGGCGGTCCTACGGGGAGAACCTCATAAAGCTCATCTGGAGTCGATTCTCTGATGTGACCTACACCGCTATAGGGTAGTTCCGGTGCGACTGGGCATACATCGATTCTTCCATTGGTTAGTATAGCGAAGCTTGTGCAGCCTGAGCCACAGCGGATATGTGGTGTTTCCTCACCAGTCAACAGGGTTTTTAACACAGGTATGAAGGGTACAATCCCCAATGGCTTGCCTGTCTTTAACGAAGCCGCGAAATCAGATACAAGTTTAGTGATTCCCGATTCATATCTCTGTAGCCATCCCTCAAGATCATCCCAAGATTCCAGCTCAGACCAGAAGACATCCAACTGCCAGTGAACATGATCAAAATAAGGACGCTCAAGTCCTAGAAGATGAGAAACATCCCTGTAGATATCCCCGTTCTTACTGAAAGCCATACGGGCAATAACATCCCCAGAATACCCCCTGTCCTCAACCTCCATTAGATTCTGCGTAACAAGATCATAGGTTCCCTCACCCCTACAGCTATCAGTTACCTCCTTCCCACCATCTACACTGACGAGTATGGAGTGTAGTCTGTGGAGATATTTGTCCTCGATTAAATTTAGTTTTGAAGCATTTGTCTGAAGCGTGAAAGCCTTTGCCGGTATCTTGTCCATGACCTCATACATATAGTCCATAGCGAGCAGGGGCTCTCCACCATAGAAGCCAATAACTGGCTCCGGGTCCTGTTTGATAAAATTAATTAAATCCTCTATTGGGTACGAGACATCCAGTGGAATGCCTTGAATATGTCTGGTTCCTCCACAGTAGGTGCAGTGTTTGTTGCATTTCTCTGTGAGGATCAAGTGGTATTGCATTATTGCAACGGTACATAGCCACTCCCTATAAAATATACTGGAATGTTCAGTCGAGAAAAAAATAAAACAGAATCAATTCACAGAAGTATGATATAATTGACAGAATACAAGATAAGAATCGCCCGAGATAATGTAGCTGAGAGAGGGTATATCGATAACCTGAATTATGATAGTTTCAGGGTAGCATTCCAGCTCCAAGAAGATATCTCAGATGAGGAAGCATACCGGCGTTATCGTAAGATCGAGGATGAGGACCCAATCGACCCATTTAGCGACAACCACATTGTATTCATAGCCGAGGCAGATAACGGGGAGAACGCGGGGTTGATCTGGCTCGCATCAAGAGAACCTTTCTATGTTTTCAAGGAGCCCCTGGTCTGGATTTACAATATTAACATCCAGCCATCACATAGGGGAACAGGATTATCCAAGAAGCTATTGGCGCTAGCGGAGAAATGGACGATGGAAAACGGATGCAAACAGATTGGATTACACGTGATAGAACCGAATAAAATCGCCCGGAGACTCTATGAGACCCAAGGATACCAGCAGGTCGCTCAGCACAACACAAGTTGCTTCTACCTGAAAACACTCTGAAACCTTTTACTAACATAACAATCTCCATTATCCTATGTACAAAGTTGTTTTCACAGTTGTAGAGGTCAATGAGCCAAGGAGTATTGATGGGATGCCAACCCACGTATCCGGACCTTGCAAGATGTACAAGGTGGGAGACAAGATGACTGTTACGGGAAACCCGGGTAGACGGGTATTAGAGGAGACCGATAGCGTATGTCTAGCAGCATTCAGCGCCATACTGCCGCTCACCAGTGCAATGACGAGGAAAGTGACCGAGACTTGGGATTACATGGACAAGATCGCATTCTATAGCTGTCCAGACTCCGAGCGACCAGTGGTATTCAAGGTAGAACGCATAGAGGTAGAGCAGGGAGATTATCCTCCACCGTATCCAAATCCTTAGCCTTCTTTTGGCTTGAACTGAGTCAGATATTTCTGTATAAGCTCAGGTTGTCTGAGAACCAGTTCCGCATTATACCGAATATCCCGCTCATATAGCGCCCCAAGGTCTGGATGGAGTTCTTTGAGTTTTTCATCCCATCTATATCCATTCTTTAAAGCGTTCTCGCATCTTGGACTACAGGGAAAGAAGAAACCCGTATAATAGACATGGGCATCAACCTCTTTCTCTTTTATTTCATCAATTAACTGCTGTGATGCTCTTACCTCTACATTGACATTATTCTTCCTGTCTTCAGCATACCGGTCCACACAGCAAGAAGGATACCCTAGGACCTCACCCATTCTTTTGAGCCATTTTGGATCAAACTCCTCGGGGTAGGCAAAACGGATTGGGTTGACGTTTTCTCCGGGTTTTCGCTGTATTTTTCGTCGTATTTTTTCTCTTTCACGCATAAGCTTCTGGATGGATCGACCCGTTCCACGCTCAGTGTATAGGTAGATTTCATGGACAGTGGGTCTCACCTTTACCTGATTATTCCTGAGGCCAAGTTTATCGGACCAATCATAAAGGGCTTTATACTCATCAGATTCCTCGACAATATCCTCGAATTGCTTCTCCATCAGCTTCTTCATTGCTTGAACTGCTACTGCCCTTGTTCTAAGGTCCTTGATGTTTTTCAGTTGCATCATCTGTGGTTGAATGTTTTGATCAATCTTTTGACCCATCTCAACCCCATTAGGCATTTCTGCTGGGACAGTGACTTGACTCGCAGGTCTAAGCTTAAGGCAGGAGGCAAGAAAAGCCTCAATCACGATCTTTGGAGAAAGTAATTTGTCTTTTAATAGTTCCTCGACGGTGCTTTGTTCCATGGATCTCATCTATCTCTGGTTTCATCTATGTTAAACGTGTTTTGAAAAAGATAGTAAAATAAAGGGGGGTTTGTTACATCGGTATTAACTTTAGTACCTGTAAGAAGAACTGTGCTCTGCCTGTTAGCATCGTGAACCTGAACAGCACTGTGTTTCCGAAGTAGCCACCAAGGGCTATCATCAGGAACAGTCGTCCAATTCTAGTGGGAGTCTTTAGTGCTCCACTATGTTCAAAGGTTAACATGAAGTACATGATGCTGCAGATCAAGCCTACTGCTACCCAAAGGTAGTTGAACCAGTCAATCAAACCGCCTCCAGTTGGAGCAGTTATCGTATCGATAATTGCGTCCTGAAGATTAGGCTTAATTGTTCCACGTATACCCAGACCGAAACCTGCTCCGACCATTATTGCAATGGGGTACCTGCTGACCCACCGGTATTCGGGAATCAACATCGTGAAAATCATGAGCCCAAATATTAGAGGCATGATCATCAGTATCTGGCCCTGCATTAGTGGTGTGATGCACATTCTCATGATGTTACTAAAGTTGGTGATAGCTGTAATCGCCAACGTAACGCCGATGAAAAGGTGCTCAGCGAACCGGTATGCAACGTTCTCTTTGTACAGTGGATAGCTGTAGATCATTAGCATCAGGAACCATCCGACCCAAAGGCCGATTACGTCCAGAGTTGCTGTTGGATATGCCATTAGTTTTTACCTCCTAGTTTCTCGGTGATTACACCAATGTTACCTATGATAATTGCTATTATGAGCAGCAAGTGGCTTACGCTAATGCTGTCCATTGCTGTTGTTGCTTCACCTAGTTCTCCGATTAGTTGCTCTAACTCTGCACCGCCTCGTGAACCTACGCTTACACCGAAGAAGTTACCTGCCTGCCATCTTGGTAGGTCGGTTGAACCGTTCATCGCGATTCCGATCTCGGCTAGCTTTGTTCCATAGGCGCCTTGCCACTGTGTCATGAAGTGTGTGCCAAAGTCACCAGTATCTGAGGAAAGTACGCCGTCTATATCTGAGTAGTCTTCGATGTCCTGAAGCATCGGGATATCATCATAGGGTGTTCCGAAGTGGTCCTGTGGGAATACGCTCTTAATGTCTGATGCTAGCTGCGCTACTACAGATTCTCCGCCAGTCATGTATCCGGCGAAGACATAGTCTACTCCGTATACTTTTTCAGCAAAGTCTGGTACAGTGTCTTGGAGCTTGTTGTAGGTAAGCTCAACGTCATAGTGAGTGCCAGTGATTATTATCTTGGCACCCTCTCTGAACAGTGCTTTTGTACATACAGTTACGGCTGGGTGGCACTCTGACCAGGCGCTTACGCCATAGCCAAAGTTCAAAATCCATACTTCTCCCTCATCGACCTCATCACCTGTAACCCCGTCATAGAGGTCTTGGGTGTTAGGCGAGATTGTGATGGGGAAACCTATTGGATTAAGGAATGGTACCATCAAGGCGATGAAGAGTATCCAGTAGAATACCCTGCGATCAATATCGGCTAGTTTACCTAGACTCATTACTCGCCGCCTCCTGCGTAGAATCCACGCTCCTTACCAAGTAGTGCTCTAAATCCAAAAGCGATCAGCCCTAAGGCTCCTACAATCGCTAATGTTCTCATTCCCGGTACCTGACCAGTGAACTGGACCCAGTTTCCTAGATCCTTGAAACCGATCCAAATAGCTTCACCGACTGGCGCGTTTTTGAGCATTACGAGGCAACCCGCAATTAACATGAGGGTGGCATCGATGTTTCTAGCTCTGAAAGCACGATAGGCGGCTGAGAAGATATAGAATCCGGTAATCGGGTATAGAGTAGCACCTAGAGGTGTATAGACATAATTGAACAACCAGTTGTATATTCCGTTACTTGTTTGCACTCCTGTCGAGACGTAACCAATGATTCCAGTAAGAAGCATCACTACGAATATTGCCATAAGAACCCCGCTGAATTGCCAGTCTCTTCCCTGTTTCTGTATTCGGAGGCTATGCGACATCGTCAGTCGGATAGCACCGAGGAACAGAGAGATGTTAAAGATAATTACAGCCCAAGTTCGGATGGTTTCTGCCCAAAGTTGAGTATTTTCAAAGAAAAAGTACTCCAATAGCATCAATACGGTGACTATTCCAGTTACCGCGTAGACAACTTCTTGTTTAAATACATTAGACATTTTTTCACATCCCCAACAGATCAGCAATTATCGTTACGTTGATAGCACCTAGAATGAAGCCGACAGCTAGTATCGCCACCAAGAGTAATTTCATATAGTCCTCACCCTTGATCGAGCCTAGCATATCACGGTTCTGACTGATAGCCGCACCTGCAGCGAATAGCTCCTCAGCGAGCAACATGTAGTCACATGTTGCTACCATGAAGGGCATCTGGTGGGTGTTGTTTGTTCCACCGATCTGCATCGCTCCAATGTGGTTACCTGCTTCACCGATTACAACCGACTCATAATAGAAACCACCTACAAGCACATTTGAGGCTGGTTTTTCTCTTTGGAAATAGCCTAAAACGCCGCTTAGGTATGGTGATTGATCAGAGATAAAGGTAACCTGTTCAATACTGAACTCCTCGGGCTTACCTTCGCGTAGGTATGCTGTTCTCATGGTTTCCTCAATTAGAGGTAGTGCGTCTGGCAGAGGCGAAATCGTTTGGATATGTACTCCTGCTTTTACACATTCCTCTGTTAAATATTCGAGGATGCTGATTGCAGCAAGAACCTGAGGCCCTTGACTTGAGTTATTCAAAGCCCCTGACATACCAGGTGTCCAGAAAACTGGTCGACCCATCTCAGCGGCTCTACCTACTGCTTCAGGTATAGCCTGCATTGCCGGCATTTGTCTTATTGTATATTGTCCTTCTTTGTTTATCGACATGAAGTAGTACATTAGGACGAAAAAGATGATCATGTAAATGAAAGACATCAATCGTCCAGCTACTATAATTGCCATTGTTTTTCCTTCCGTTTTTTTAGCCTATTCACCGCGAAGACCCATGATAATCGCTGATGCAATTAACGGGCTGCTCACGATGAAGGATAGACTTAATTCAGTATCATTCGTTAGTATATATAATACTTTTTTCCTTGATAGCCGATTTTCTTATGTTTTTTCATCGAAAGAATGCTTTTTTTGGGATTAATCCTAAAAATCATGAATCCAAACTAATAAAAACTCTTTTGAATCAGTTTTTATCAATTCTCACATTTTCTGAGAGTAACTTACTCTCACATAGAATTTCATCTAAAAAGGAAGATATTTACGCCATCCTTTTTTCTCTTCTTCAGGAGCTTCCTTCTTTTCTTGACACTCAGGTTCTTGCTTTATCTCTTGCTCTGATTCTAACCCATTAATGGCTATATCTTCAAGTCTCTGAATAAGTCTCTCAACGTTTTGATTATCTTCAAAGACTCTCATAGCTTTATCTCCTTTCATCATAAGGTTATCTCCTAAGAAAGGCAGTAAAGGTGAAACAAACATCTGACCCATACTAGAGCCGTATCTACTGATAGGTTTGAGGCTCTCAAGAAACATTATCGCAGCGGTTTCCATGCCATACTTGTATAGCTGTAGTGCTATCCACTCAATGATCTCATCTTCTTCCTCGGGGGTTATCTCCTCATCCCAAAACATGGTGCTCACGAAACAGTATGATATCTCGTTGGATATGGATTTAAGAACTTGCCTCAGCGATTAACCTGCGGCGTTCACTAATCCTAGACCTAATTAACATATAAGTGCCTGCAACTGCTCCTGCCAGAAGGCAAATTAGAATTGTCAAAGCGAACGATATTGTAGGAGTTATTATATTTCCTGTTAACATCATGAGTAGAGAACCAGCCCAACTATACAACGCTGATCTCAGTGATACTATGAGTTGATTACTATCGCTTCTCTTGGCTATTTGCTGAGAGGATATGAAGCCAGCGATGATGAATGTCACATAGGTAAAATCTACGAGTAGAGCAGGAGGAATCCTGCTCATGAAACCACTGAACATAGTCAAAGACTGCATCCAAAGCCAGATGATTCCGTTTGCTAAGAGCGCGCCTGCCATGTAATCATTGCTTGTGGGCTCTCTGACTATGTTTAATGGGCTATCTGGAGTTCCTTCATTTTCTGGTTCATCGTTTTCGTTGATTTCCCTGTTTTCCTCATCCATTGGTAAACATACAACATAGCTGTTCTTAGGTTTATTCGTCGAGCTTAACTATCAGGAAAGTCTCATAATAGCCATGGTACCAGAGGAGATTATTACACCCCAAGAACATCTTGGATTCTTGGTTGGAACAGATAAAAAACTGGCTGATTGGCCAGAAATAGTGGAATACTTCAAAAAAATTAGCGAAGTCTCACCCCGAGTAATAGTTGAGAACCTTGGCGAGACAACAGAGGGAAACCCATTCATAGCCGCTACCATATCGAGCCCAGAGAACCTAGCAAGACTGGAAGAGTTACGTGAAATCCAGCTCAAACTGAGTAATCCCACAGATCTGAGTGAAGAGGAAGCAGAGAAACTAATTGAGAAGGGAAAAACAGTCGTTCTCATCACCTGTAGCATCCACAGCACAGAGGTGGGCGGAAGCCAGATGAGCATGGAGTTAGTCTATAAACTAGCATCAGATAAGGGCGATGATGTGAAAGAGGTTCTAGATAATGTGGTATTCCTTCTTGTACCGTCACTGAATCCGGATGGTAACAGGATAGTAGTGGAGTGGTACGAGAAATACTTGGGCACAAAATATGAGGGCAGTAACCCCCCATATGTATACCACAAGTACGCAGGCCATGATAACAACCGTGACTGGTACATGTTCACACTCAAAGAAACCCAGTTAGCCATAAGCAAAGTACACAACAAGTGGCACCCACAGATAGTCTACGATATTCACCAGATGGGACAAAAAGGACCCAGATTCTATGTACCACCGTTCATAGACCCCATGGAGCCAAATGTTGATCCAATCCTTCAGAGTGGCGTCAACTTCATGGGAATAAGCATGGCAGATGCCTTGGCACGGGAGAACAAGAAGGGCGTCGCGGTGCATTGGGTATTCGACGGATGGACACCTGCACGAGCATACCAGCATTATCATGGAGGCATCAGGATTCTCTCTGAGGCCGCCTCTGTGAAAATCGCCTCACCCATAGAGATTCAAAAAGATGAGTTAGAAGGAAGACAGGGTTTCAATCCCCATGAGGCACGTTGGAATCATCCAATGCCTTGGAGGGGGGGAAACTGGACCCTCAGAGACATCATCGATTACGAGTTCATAGCAGCCATGGCTTGCCTGCAGACGGCGGCAAAGTTCAGGAAAAGATGGCTTAAAGGAACCTTAGAGATGGGTAGAAAGGCGCTAAACCCCGAAAAAGGTCCATTTGGATTCGTAATACCAGCCGGTCAGAGAGATCCAGGGGCAGTTAAGGAGCTTGTCTGGGTGATGCGAATGGGAGATGTAGAAGTAGATAAAGCAGCGGCACCATTCACAGCAGATGGTGTCGATTATCCAGAGGGAAGTTATTTCATACGGTATGCTCAGCCCTACGGCGGATTCGCCAAGGCTTTACTGGAAAAACAGGTTTACCCTGATCTCAGGGATAACCCCGATATGCCACTCAAGGTTCCATACGATGTTACGGGACACACATTGAGTTTACAGCTTGGAGTAGATGTTGTAGAGGTGGCTGAGGTGTTCGACGCAGCATTAAAGATAGTAGAGATGCCTGAGATTGCATCAGGAAAGATTACAAAGGAGGCTCAATACTATGTATTCGACTCTGTACCAAACTATGCAGCCAAAGTAGTAAACAGGCTTCTAGATGAAGGCTATTCAGTCTCTCGTTCGCTAGAAGAGGTTGAATTAAAAAACTTTGTATTAAAACCGGGTGCATATTTAGTCGAGACCAAAGGCAACCTCAACAAGCTTCTTGAGGAAATGACCAAAGAATATGGTTTAGATTTCACTGGGGTCTCTGCCCCTCTGGAAAACACCTTCGAATTGAAAAAACCCAAGATTGGAGTCTACAGGGCTTGGCTTCCAAATGCAGACGAGGGGTGGCTTAGGATGGTCTTGGAAGAGTATGGGTTCGAATACGTGAACCTCTACCCAGAAGATATCCGTTCGGGTAATCTAGCTGAACGTATCAATGTCTTGATTGTACCTGATCTCACCGATGAAGTCATGATGAAAGGTATGCAAGGTATAAGATACTATGACCCATCCATGTATGAACCAAAGTACACCCAAGGAATAGGTGAAAAAGGCAACAAAGAGATACTTGCGTTCTTGGAAAACGGTGGAACAGTGATAACATTGAACAGAAGCAGTGAATACGCTGTTAAGAACCTCTGGGCTGATGCTGAGCTTCCATTAGAGGGCCTAGGGGAGAAGGAGTTCTACTGTCCTGGAAGTCTATTGAGGGTGCTGGTAGACGATACGCATCCTGTTGGGTATGGATTCAGCCGAGAAGAGACAGTAATGTTCTTACATAGCCCAGTTTTCAAAGTGAAATACGGTGAACCTGTGGCATGGTATCCAGAAGCTGACTCATTGATTAGTGGCTGGGTACTGGGAGAAGAACATCTCAGGGGACATTCAGCAGTTGCTGAGATACCTGCAGGAAATGGAACCATCATAATGATTGGTTCCCCTGCGCACTTTAGAAACCAGAACCGGGCGACATTCAAGTTCCTCTTCAACAGCATCTATTACGGTGCTGCATAAACCAAGAAATATATCCAAAATTCACTAATTTCCTCAACTATTTCAAATTAATAAACCCAGTAAAAAGGGAAATCCGTATCCCAAGAATATACTAAGCATTAATACTGAACCTAAATAGAATATCTCCGCAAATCACTTTAAAGAAAATTTCATGTATTAAGCCATGCCAATAGGGTACAGAGATGGGCGGGTTGGCATCCTAGCGACCCTGGTTCTACTAGCAAGTGTAGTCATATTCATTGGTTCTCTTTTCTGGTTGACAGTAAACGGTCCATGGGGAGGAGGATCACTCTTCGGAAACGACCTTTTCAAACCAGCGGGAATGACCGATCAGGAACCGGAAACACGAACACTGATTGAAACAGACCACGAGATGAATATTACTGAAGTAATCGAGGATTTAACCAGTTCCGGCTGTGTCTTCATAGAGTACACTAAAGAGTATTCACGTTCGGAGACTACACCACTGGAATATGAGCAGTTTAAAGAAGAGGCTATAGACAGAAAAATTGTGTACAAAACCGTTGATTCGTGGGATGCCCCTGTTCTCCTAGTAATAAGAAATGGGAAAATATACGAGTGGACTCCTTAGAATCCTCTAATAGCGACAATGACGAGTAACCCGTATGAGTCGCGTAGCGATAGCTAAGGGTGAAAGAAGCCTAGAAACAGTCTATAAAACATTAGATCTAATCCCTCTCCAAAAGGCATTGAGTAACTGGAATAGGGTGCTCATCAAGGTCAACTTCATCACTACAAAAAACTGGGAAACAGGAGCAACAACAGACCCCATAGTAGTTGAGGCGTTGGTCCATAGATTAAGAGATCTGGGGAAGGAAGTCATTATTGTCGAATCTGATGCCCAGATTACAAACGCGGATAAGGCATGGATATCTAGTGGAATGAATGAGCTAGGTGAACGCCTCGACGTGCCATTTATCAATATGAGACAGGTGGATGAGAAAATTGAATTAAATGTGCCTGATGGACGTGTCTTAAAGAAAATAAAAGTTGCCAAGATAGCCACAGAGTCAGGGATCGTCTCTGCAGCGAAGCTCAAAACCCATATGGGCACCAAAGTCACTCTCGGTTTGAAAAATATGTTTGGTATGCTCACAACCAAGTTCAAGGGGAAGTATCATGTCAGGGGGATGGACAAGGTAATCCACGATATAAACAAGACATTACCACCACATGTAACAGTTATAGATGGCTTCATAGCAATGGAGGGAAAAGGTCCTGTGCATGGGACTCCCGTTAAGATGGACACAATCATTGCCAGTATTGATCCTGTCGCAGCGGACACGATAGCCTCAAGGGTGATGGGTTTTGAACCTGAGGAGATCGATCACATAAAATGGAGCCATGAGAGTGGGATAGGCTCTATGGAAGACATTGGGGTCATTGGAGACAGAGTTGAATCTGTGAGAAGAATATTTCATAGAATTTAATATAATAAAAGGGGGAGGATTACTCCTCGATTATCTCGACGTTTGCCCTTGGCACGGTAACTACTTCGCCATCATCAAGCTCGATGTTGACGACACGTACCTTGCTCTCGGACTCAAGCCTCTGCAACTCAACGGGTAGGCCATGGACTTTCCCAATGGCTCCGAAGTAAGGCTGCCTAATAATTCTGATTGGGGTTCCAGGAACCATTCCTTGAGAGAGTGCCTCTTCGCTATCATCTTCCACCATATCATGGGGGATGATTATCTCTGGACGGAGTACCCCTGCCCTAATCTGGGTTGTACCATTTACAGACGCACTATATCCCTCGAACTCGCTTAATAGCTCGAACGTGCGGTGACTAATGTTCATGTTACCGAAGCCCTCTGTGATGATCAATGTGATACCGACCTCTTCTTGACCAGTGATGGCTACGCCGATCTCTTCCCCTGTAAAGGTGGTTAGATCCTCGTGGCGGATACCTCCGCTAACAATCGCAGAAACTTCCATCTCGACTGCTTTCTTGAGCGCGTCAAGGGTTACTCTGCTTCCACCGATTAACACCATTCCTTTGTGCTCTGGCTTTATCATCTCAGCTTCTAGAACCTGATTATTACTAGATACAACTACTTGGATCTCACCGTGTACCTCGCCTCCAATTCCAAAGATTCCTTGGATAAAGGCTGCGTGGGTCTCGATTAGTGCTCCCTCTTTGGGCATTACTTCAATTATTTTGCCTGGGATGTAAGCATCAACCTCGACTGGGATTGGGGCACCCCTGACGATTGCCTGACCGGTTATTTCGCTAAAACTCTCAAGAGTACCGTCTATAGGTGATTTTACCTCTTTCTTTATCAAGCCAAATAGTGCCTTGTAGAAAGCGAGTTGCTCACCCTTCTCAATTTTTTCTCCGACTTGTTTTGTCATGTATCTTGGGGTATCCTCTGGTTCTAGACCCATAATCATTGATATTTTTACGATCTCTGGGTCTCCGCTGATCTCGGTCCTGGCGACAATGTCTTCGTGTTTTACAGTTTCACCTTCATTGACGAATACTTCACCTAATAGGGGTAATCTTCGTAGTTTTTGTACCGTGGTGGATTTCTTGACTTTAAGCCCGGGTGTATATGCGTGGGCTTCCTCGGTCTCTTTCTCTTCGCCATTAGTCTTCTCTTCGGTATAATCTACCATTAGATTAACGCCTCCAGTGCTTTCTCATCATAAAGATCCACTGCCTTGAACCATTTCAACAGCATATCCTTACGTTTCTGGTCATCAGTTGGGAAGTAAAGTGGTCTACCTCGTGCATCCAACAATAATCCTGCGACGCCTCCCTGAACAACAGCATCTAGCTCTTGACCGGGTCCTGCTCCAACATCGTATTGGTTGGCTGGCTCAACGTGTACCTTTGCTTCCTGTTCTGCCGTAAGTGGAATAAGCTTGAGGTCGCCAAGGTTCATCTTTTCCTCGAGTACGTCCCCATTGGGCATCTCGATGGTAAGGTCCATTACGCTTTCCCCGAACTTTTCCTGTCCTGATGCGGCTATGCTTGTTCCCAGTCTGACGAGACAGTCTTTATCGAATATACTCCATGCTGCGTCACGGTATACCGTTGATACGACGCCGAGGTGGGGCATCATGAATACGCTGTCCTGCATCATCCTTGTTATACCTTCAGTGAGCCAAGCGTCTGTCAATATGAGCATGCTCTGGATTCTCCTTGGAGCGTGGCTCAAGAGCCCTCCTGTTCCTGCGCAGATGTCGATGTTCATCATCTCGATATAGCTGTCTGCGACTGCTTGCTCGAACATGTCGCTGATGGTTCTCTCTATCTGGATTCCTTTGAGTCTGGTTGCGATTGTTCTGTGATGTTGCAATCCTAGACGGAGTGCCTCACGTGCAACGCTGTGCTCTACAATCAGATCTTCCAAGGTCTGGGGGATCGTTGTGGGTCTGATCATCTTGTTCATGAGGCGGCTGGCTACTTCCTCGGTGTCGAGGTTGAATGGGATCCACCGCATTATGTTCTCGAGTCCAGCCTCTTTCATTACGTTGGTTACGCTGTAGCTCATCCCAAGGTTGGCGGATACGCTACGTACGAACCTGCCTTCAAAGATTGAGTATACGTTTGTTGTTGCTCCGCCTAGCCCAACGCCCATTACGTTCTGTTTGAAAGTGTTTGCGATGAGCTGGATAGCCATTCCCTCACCCGCAGGGGTTGGCATGATATCGATGTCAGTCCACTTCATGAGGTTGTTGTATCCTGGTGCGTGGCTCATAACGTGCTCCATGAAGAGCTCGTGTACAGCGCGACGCGCTGGCTCCGTGTTCTCCTGCTCGAGAACGGGTCTGATGTTATCAACTAATTCGAGGGCAAAGCCTTCGTGCATTAGTTCTTGGATCTGGGGTCTTAGTGACTTGTTTCCAGCGTAGACGATCGGCAGCTCGTATGCTACACCAAGCCTAGGCTTTGGTTCAGCTGCCTTGATGAGCTCAGCGATCTCCATAACGTGCTGGCTGGCTCCTCCATCGGTACCACCTGCCATCAGTATCATATCTGGTCTAAGGCTTCTGATTCGTTGTATCTTTTGATAGGTTTGTCTGCCATCGTCTCTTGCGATTACATCCATTACTATGGCGCCAGCTCCGAGAGCTGCCCTGTTGGCTGATTCAGCTGTCATTGATTTGATTAAACCAGCGACCATCATCTGGAGTCCTCCTCCAGCGCTGCTGGTTGTACAATAAAGGTCTACACCTTTCTCGCCGTCAAATGGTATTATCATTCCACCTTCGGGAGCAAGGAGCTTGTGTCCTGTAAGCTCTTCTATCTCACGAACAGCGTTCTGGACCCCGAGAGTAACGTCCTCGTATGGGGCTTCTACTGTTGTAGGTGCTTCACCTGCTACTAGGAAGCGCCACTCTCCGTCTTTTTTGTGGAAGAATCGGGCTTTTGTTGTGGTGCTGCCTACGTCAGTGGCAATAATAAATTGCATTTCCTCTGTTTTTTTGTTGAGGTTTGCCATGCTATTCCATATTCAGTCGCCGGAGGGGACGCTTAAACATTTCTAATTTACAGGGTCTAAAGTTGAAGAAAACTATGCTAAACGACCTTTTCTCTTCCCAGCTTCTTTAAGGGCTTTTTTAACGGCTTCATCTCGTTCTTTTTCCTTTATTTTCTTCTGTTTAGCTTCTTCTCGTTTTTGTCTTCGTTCAACTTCTTCCTTCTTGAGATTCTCCTCAAGTAGCTGTATGAGGCGCTCAATGTTTTCTCTATCCTCAAAGACCTGTAACATCTTCTCGCTTGTTAGACCAAGGCTCTCCCCAAGCGCTGGCATCACAGGGGATATAGCTGCTCTTACGAGTTCTCCGCCTACATATGAAAATGGTTTTAGACTTTCTAAGGTTAAGATGGATACTGTTTCCATCTTGTATTCGGAGATTTTTTTATATGCTTCTTGAATTACTTCCTCGACCTCTTCAGGGGTTAACTCGATATCCCAGTACAAACCCTTTCTCCAGCCATTCTATTGTCTATTTGATATTTGTTGATTCCTAAAGTTCCTCTAGTGCTTCTTTTCGTATCTGGCGTTTGAGGGCTATATATGCGCCTGAAAATCCCCCCAGTAGGAAGGAGATTAGCAATAATAGTAGGAAGATGAAGCTAGCGGTTCCGGTGAGTATCCAGAGGCTTAGTCCGGAGAATAGCCAGCCATAGAAGGCTGATTTGATGCCGACCATTAAATGTGCATAACCTGCCCTGCTGGATAATAGATATGCGGGATAGAGTGCGCCTATGAAATATACTGGGTATGCCACGAGGGTTACCCAGTTTACATCCGGGTTTTTGGTAATCAGCCAACTCATGAAATAGACTGATGCGTAACTAAGTATTGCTGCCATCCCATACTCTGTACCGCTGGGACTCTGATCTTCCTCCACTTTGATCAAAGAGTAAATCAGTGGCAAAGATATGAAGATACCGACATGAAACAGAGTTTCATCCCTTTTTGTGGTTGATATTGGGGTTTACAGCCATATCTTTTTAAATTCTTAGCCCTTTAAGGGCTTGTCATCTCGGGGTGTAATTAGAACTCACAATATCTTGGTTTAGTAAACGGTGGATTCCAGAGCAATCAAGTCAACCCGTGGTTTATAGCTTAGAGTTATATTGTGGTAGCACCCCAGTGAACAGAAATCTTGGAGGTATCTAAACTGACAAAAGACAGTAGTAAGAAAACCCTAATCACTTCCGCGTTGATATACGCAAACGGACCAGTGCATATAGGGCATATTCTCGAAAATATTCAGACAGACATCTATGTGCGACACCTCAAGATGTCCGGTAGGGATGCTTTCTATTGTGGTGCAGAGGATACTCATGGTACGCCTATTGAGATCAATGCGTCGAAGGAGGGCGTGACTCCGGAAGAGTTTATTGAACGCTGGTGGAAAGAACACAAAAGGGACTATGATAACTATCACATCGACTATGCAAGTTATTATAGCACTAATACCCCCGAGAACCAGCATTACACAGAGTTAATATTCAAACGCCTAAGTGAGAAGGGTTACATTTACACCAAAGAGATCGAGCTAACCTTCTGTGAGAACTGTGAAAGATATCTACCAGACAGGTATGTGAAGGGAACATGCCCCATTTGTGGGGCACCCGACCAGTATGGCGATGTCTGCGAGAAATGCAACACCACCTATGAAACAACTGATCTTGTGAAGCCCTATTGCAGTATTTGTGGAGCCACTCCCATCAGAAAGAATAGTTTGCACTATTTCTTCAAGCTGGGTGAGTTCACTGACTGGCTCAGGGATTGGTTAAATGGAAACAAGCGTCTCCAGCCTGAGATTAGGAACCAGATATTGACTTGGGTAAACGAGGGGCTCAATGACTGGTGTATAAGCAGGGATGGACCATACTTTGGGTTCAAGATACCGGGAGAGGAGGACAAATACTTCTACGTCTGGCTTGATGCCCCCATCGGATATATCGCTTCTACAGCTAATTACGCCAAAGACAAGGATTTCACCGCTGACGATATCTGGCAAACAGATGAGCATGAGATTATCCACTTCATAGGCAAGGACATCATCTATTTCCACCTGCTATTCTGGCCAGCCGTACTCCACGCAGCGGATTTCCATGTACCAGACAATATCGTGGTCCACGGGTTCCTGACGGTTAATGGGGAGAAGATGAGCAAGAGCAGGGGAACCTTCCTCACCGCAGACGAGATGAAAGAATACGTTGACCCGGAGCTACTCAGATTCTATTACGCGGCTAATCTCAGCCACACCATGACAGACATAGACTTGGATCTTGTGAATCTGGAGAACAGGATTAACAATGAGTTGGTCTCCAACGTAGCAAACCTAGTCTACAGGGTAATGAGCTTCACAGGCAAAAACTTTGAAGGAAAAATCAGCAAGATCAATGATGAGGCACTCATCAAAGAAGTAAACGAGAAAACACAGAAAGTCTACGAGGCTTACGAGAACTACGAGTTCAGGGAAGTCGTGAACAGGTTACTCGAAATCAGTAGTATTGGTAACAAGTATTTCCAAGATAATGCTCCATGGGAGCTCCGGAAGAGTGACCCGGAGAAGACCTTGCGTGTTCTCACTGATTGCGTGAATATCGTTAAGAATATCGCTATTATGGTCAAGCCGATTATGCCCTTTTTCGCTGAGAAGGTGGAAAAGCAGCTGAACTTGGAGGATCTCAAGTGGGCGGACCTAGATAGGCGAGTCGAGGAGCATCAGCTAGGTAAAGCCGAGATTATTCTAAGGAAGATCGAGCCTATCGAGATCAAGGTGCCTGAACCAGTGCCAGAGCACAGGGAGATCAAGTTTGAGATAGACTCTAAGATAGCTAGGCTGGGAGTTGATGTCAAGCTAGCGGTTATCGAGGGTGTGGATATTAAAAAGTCGAGTAGTGAGCTTGATAAGCTCAAGAAAGAGGCGGTAGGGGAGATCAAGGATATAGATCTTGGGGATAACCCAATTGTCAAAGCATATGACGAGATCTATAAGAAATTCAAGGTTGATGTCGAGAACAGTGCGGTGCATCTGGTTAAGCTTGTGAAGGAAAAAGGAAACCTGCCCACAATCAATACAGCTGTAGACAGCTATAACCTAGTATCAGCAAGGAAACTCATCAGCGCAGGTCTTCACGACCTAGATAATGTCAAAGGAAACGTCAAACTAGCGGTAACCCGTGGAAATGAGCTGTATATCCCGCTTGGGGAGACAGAGCCAGAGAAGCTGCAGCCTGGTAAGTTCGCTATGGTTGATGAGGAGAAGGTGCTCTGTTGGCTTGATGTTAAACAAGGGCAGCATACCAAGATAGGCAATGATAGCAAGAACCTGTTACTCTATGTGCAGGGTAACAAGGAGACCACTGGATTGTACTTGGAGAACGCCCTCGTCGATATGTGTGAACTCATCACAAAGTACGCTGGGGGCTCATACCGCTTGGTAAACCCCACAGATATCTCAGCTCTAAGCCTCAAGGTAGCTAAAGTTACCGAGATTAAGGATCACCCGGGGGCTGACAAGCTCTACATAATGAAGATCGACCTTGGTGATGAGGAACGGCAGCTATGTGCTGGTCTAAAGCCATACTATCCTGACTCCAATGACCTGTTAGGCAAGAATCTAGTAGTAGTAACCAATCTTGAGCCAGCCAAACTCCGTGGAGAACTCAGCGAAGGAATGCTATTGGCTGGAGACGATGGTGAAAATGTCGGTGTTCTTACGCCCAAGAAGAGTAAACCCGGAGACAGGGTCTATGTGGACGGTGTAACCGAGTTCAAAGAGGATAAAATTTCATTCAACGTGTTCATGAAATATACTTTTGAGGCTCGTGACGGTAAGGCATACCTGCAAGGAAAGCAGCTTAAGACTGACTCCGAGGAAATTACCTTAGAGAAGGTAGTGAATGGGCGAATAAGATAGCCCAATTTTTTCTTTGAACCATGGTTCCATTTGGTTCCTCCGTTTCCCTAATATCCTGTTTAATGTATTCATTTCTTGGTGATTGGCTTGAATAACAAGAAAAAAGAGTCAACTACTCCAAAGCCGGGAAAAAATCAGGTTAAGAGTGATGAAACTAGCTTAATACATTCACTCTATGGTATGAAAAAGAAGACAAACAAAAAATTTGAGAATGAGGAAGAAAGTCAGAAAAAGTTCTATGACCCCGTTGATTAGAGGACTTTTGCCTCAACCTCGCCGATAGACCTGTCAAGGAGCATTATTATCTCATCTATCTCGGGTTTGGTGACCACTAGTGGTGGTGCTACTTGGATGTGATCGCCTCGCACTCCGTCTATGGTTCCAGTTCCCGGGTAGACCAGTAAGCCGTTTTCGTAGCATTGGTCTACGACTCTAGCGTTGAACCGTATTGATGGAGCGAATGGTTCCTTGGTCTCCTTGTCTTTGACGAACTCTATCCCAGCGAATACTCCCTTGCCCCTGATGTCTCCAACGGATGGATGATCATAGAGAGGCTGGAGTTTCTTGTGGAAGTACTCGCCATTAACACGGGATTTCTCAACAAGATCATGTTTCTCCATATATTCTAAGACAGCTAATCCTGCAGCGCATACGACTGGGTGGCTACCATAGGTATGTCCATGGGCGAAGGGTTCGCCGAAGCCTTCAAAGACCTTGTCACTGGCTATTGTGGCTCCCAGAGGCAGGTATCCTCCAGCCAAGCCTTTAGCAGTGGCTATGATATCCGGGATCGTGTCCCAGTGGTCCAGTCCCCAGTTCTTGCCTGTCCTGCCTAGACCTGTCATAACCTCGTCAGAGATAAACAGGACACCATGTTCATCGCATATCTCTCGTATCAACTGGAAATAACCCGGTGCAGCAGGTAACGAACCCAGTGTAGCGCCTACAAAGGGTTCAGCTATGAATGCTGAGACATATTCTGGTCCTGTCGCCTTGATCTGCATATCCAGAGCCCTTGCGCACTCCAAGTCACATGTGTCACAGGTCTTCCCAAACCAGCATCTGTAACAATAAGCAGGGGGGATATGTGGGAAATCAAGGAGCATGGGCGTATAGCGGCGTCTACGGGCTATGTTTCCCGACATACTCAATGAGCCCAAGGTGTTTCCATGGTAGCTTTGCCAACGGGCGATAATCTTGCTTCGCTTGGGGCCTCCCTGAAGCAGGTGGTATTGGCGTGCCATCTTGGCTGCTGATTCAGTGGCTTCTGAGCCTCCACTGCAGAAGAATACATAGTTCAGGGTCTCTGGGGCGAGTTCAGCCAGCTTATCTGCACACTCTCTGACTGAGCTTGTCGTGAAGTGGCTGCTGTGGACATAACTTACCTGCTTCATCTGCTCATGGACGGCTTCAGTGACCTCCTTGACGCCGTGACCGATATTGACGCAGATGGGTCCAGAGCTACCGTCGATGTAGCGTTTTCCTTCCTTGGACCAGAGATAGATTCCTTCTCCTTTGACCATCTCGTAGAGGTGCATTGCGCCTCGTGAGAATATGTGTTTACCTGACATGGTTAATGATGCGATTATCAGGACTTAACGCTAACGACTGGCGAAAACATGAAAGGCAGAGTCGAGTATGTCTAGTTATGATTGATGAGATAAAGCAAGTAACGTGTGTAGGATCTGGTCTGGTGGGTCAGGGATGGGCAGCGTTATTCGCATTGAACGGATACAAAATAGTCCTGCAGGATTTGGCTGAAGAGAAACTGAATGAGGCAGTCAAACGGGTTAATCATCATATAGATGTCCTTGTAGGCGCTGGATTGGGCTCAGACCCCGAGGCAGCAAAGAAACGATTATCTAAAAACACCAGCCTAGAAGAAGCCCTAAAGGACACTGACTTTGTAATCGAATCTGTCTATGAGAAACTAGAAGTAAAGTGTCCTCTGTATGCCGAGATGGATGAAATCGCGCCAAAACATGTGATCCTAGCAAGCAGCACATCAGGATACATGATGAGCGAGATCAACCGAGACATGAAAAAACACCCAGAACGAGCAATAGTAGCACACCCATGGAACCCAGTGCATCTGGTTCCATTAGTAGAGCTAAGCCCAAGCCCAGTGACCAGCAAGAAGACAATCGATATGACATACAAGTTGATGGAGGATATAGGCAGAGTCCCTGTGGTCCTGAAGAAAGAGGTACCGGGATTCATAGCCAACAGGCTATCAGCGGTACTCTGGAGAGAGGCGCTCCATTTAGCAGACCAAGGGGTAGCAAGTGTTGAGGATATTGATAAAGCCATCAAGGCTGGACCGGGCATCAGGTGGGCCATCATGGGGCCATACCTAACCTATCATCTGGGTGGTGGGAAAGGGGGGATCAAGTATATCATGGATCATATTGGGACCAGTAAAGCTGAGTGGCTCAAGACCATGGCTCAATGGACCGAGTACCCTGAAGCAGTCAAGAGGAAAGCTGTTGAGGGCGTGGATGATATGGTTGGTGATATGCCTCTTGAGGAGCTTGAGGCTTGGAGAGACAATTATCTAATCGCTTTGAACAAGCTTCTTTGGAGCGGAGAACGCAAAATATACTAGTTTCTAGGCGTTTAGGGGAAAAAATCAAGTCCCCCTATAACTGTATTCTCTGTATGAAGATTTTAGCCGAGGGAAAAGGCGAGCTGCACGGCTGGATGCACCCAGACGAGGCAAGAAAATGGATGAGGGAAAACAAGTCACGCGCCCTTATCGATAGAAGAATGACCATGAAAGAGGCGGTCCAGCGTTTCACCAAAGATGGAGACTTTTTCGCCATGGGTGGCTTTGGACACATCCGGCTCAGCATGGAGGGCATCTACGAGATGATCAGACAGAAGCGGCGCAACTTGATAATGGCAGGCAAGACCAGTGTCCATGATGTGGATATTCTCATAGGAGGTGGAGTGGTAGACAGGATTGACTGTGCCTATGCTCATGGACACGAATTGCGTGGTTTATCTCCATCTGGTAGAAGGGCAGCCCAATCAGGAAAAGTCAAGATAGTGGCTGAATTAAGCAACGCTGCTTTCCAGTGGCGATTCAAGGCAGCCTCCATGGGGCTACCATGGTTCCCAGCGCGGATCATGATGGGCACGGATACCTTTGAGTATAGTAGTTCCAAGATTGTGGAGGACCCTTGGACGGGTCAACCCATTACTTTGTTGCCTGCTTGTTACCCTGATTTCGCTTTCATCCATGTTCACCGCTGTGATAAGTATGGTAACTGCCAGATCGATGGGACCACGATAGAGGATGTTGAATTATCCCGGGCGGCTAAACGGTTGATAATCACCACAGAGAAGATTATAGACCATCAAGAGATCATAGATCACCCAGATAGGACAGCTATTCCCCACTTCATAGTGGACGCTGTTGTGGAGTCCCTTTTTGGGAGTCACCCCGGGAATATGCCAGACCTCTATTACAGCGATGAGCAGCATATGAGTGAATGGCTGAGTCTCAGTAGAACTGATGAAGGCGTCCAAGAGTACATGGACAAATATGTCTATGGTGTCAAAAATCACGAGGAGTACATTGAGCTGATCGGGGGAATAGAGAAAATGGTCTACCTCAGTAAACTCGAACACCTTGAGGTACCCCTTGATGCCCCATGGGCGAGGAGGGGTAAATGATGGAGTACAACACCACAGAGCTATTGGCTTGTATAGCTAGCAGGGAGCTAGAAAACGGTACTTCCATCTTTGTTGGCACTGGTCTACCGATTATCGCAACGATGCTTGCTCAGCGTCTCCACGCACCAGACTTGTTGATTGTGTTTGAGGCTGGGGGTATCGGACCCAAGATACCGACTATACCAATTAGTGTGGGGGATAGTAGGACGTTTTACAAGGCGGTGATGGCGGCTAGCATGGATTACGCCATGGGAATAGCTCAGGCTGGTCTCGTGGATTATGGGTTTTTAGGGGCAGCCCAGATCGATAAATATGGGAACCTCAACACCACAGTAATCGGAGACCATGATCGACCCAAGGTAAGGCTACCCGGTAGTGGAGGAGCTAACGATGTTGGCAGCTTGTGCACCAGAACCATCACCTTGATGCGTCATGATAAACTCAGATTCGTGGAAAAACTGGACTACTTAACCACACCAGGATACCTTACTGGACCCGGAGCAAGGGAGAAAGCAGGGTTACCAGCGGAAACTGGCCCCTACCGGGTTATTACCCAGCTTGGGGTGATGGGGTTCCATGAGGAGACCAAGGAGATGATGCTTCTCAATGTACATCCGGGGGTTACTGTTGATGATGTGGTGGAAAACACCAGTTTCAAATTGATTATCCCCGAGAATGTGCCAGCTACATCACCCCCCACAGACGAGGAACTCCAGTTGTTGAGGGATGAGATAGACCCCTCAGGGATAGTGATTGGAAAATGACGTATCGGATTGGAGTAGCCGGGTTCAGCCACGAGACCGTTTCTTTCTGGCCGGGTGTTACATCGCTGGAGGCTTTCGAGCAGTATTCAGCTTATGGGGAAGACGTCATCACTAAGGGCAGGGATACCAATAGCTGCATCGGTGGTTTTATCGAGATTTGCGATAAGGAGGGTGTTGAGCTTGTTCCCGTGGTCGCGGGTTCGGGTGGGGCTACGGCGACTGTGGCTGATGAGGTCTATGATCACTATGTGCCATTGATGGTAAAGGGGTTCAGAAAGGAAAAAGATCGGCTAGACGGGATATTACTGTCTCTTCACGGCGCCATGGCTACTGAGAGCCGGACAGACCCTGAGACTGATGCTGTTAGGGAGATCAGAGAGGTTGTGGGCTATGAGATGCCCATAATGGTTACACTGGACCTTCATGGTAACAAGGATGAGAGGCTGCTCAAGGAAGCTACAGCGGTATTCGGGTACCATAGCAGCCCACACGTGGACCAAGCCGAGACAGGTAGAAGAGCCGCAAGATGCATGATGAAGACCCTCAGAGAAGAGCTTACAACGGTTTGTGCTTGGAAGAAGCCCGGAATAGTCGTGCCTTCAGTTTTCAGCGCTACCACACTATCACCAGCCAAGGATTTGATTGATCGGGTTAGGTGGTGGATGGAGAAGCCGGGGGTTATTGATGCTACGGTGCTTTTTGGGTTCGCGTGGAGCGATGTAGAAAATCTTGGTATGTCTGCGATTGCTGTAACCGATGATGACCCTGAGCTTGCTCAGCAGATCGTGGATGACCTCTCTAAACTCGCATATGAGAGACGGGATATGCTCACTGGAATCAGGAATGAGTCCCTATACAAACTAGAGGAGGGAGTCAGGGTAGCCATTGAGAAAGCCAAGACCGCTCAGAAGCCCGTTGTGATACTGGATCACGCAGACCGAAGCAATGATACAACCTATGTTATCAGTGAATTGCTCAAACAAGGAGCAAAGAAAACAGCGGTACCGGTCATCTATGACCCTGAATCAGCAGAGAAATGCGTAGAAGCGGGTGTAGGCGCCGTTGTTGAGCTTGATGTGGGTGCCAGTACAGGGTGGCGAGATGGAGGAAAGCTCAAGGTTAAGGGTGATGTGCTCTGGGCAGGTGAGGCAAAGTACTTGGGAACTGGACCAATGACCATAAACCGTGAAATGAACCTAGGACCCACAGGGATCGTACAAGTAGACGGGGTGTGGCTCCAGCTAGTTTCTAGACTGCATAGCTTGATTGATGATGACCCCATGAAGCAGTTTGACTACGATCCATCGGGCTTTGATATTATTGTTACCAAATCCAAGACCCATTTCAGGGCAGTCTACGAGGAGCTTGGAGAAGAGATTATCATCGTTGATGCACCGGGTCAGTGCCCAGCTGATTTGAGCCACTTCGATTACAAGAATGTACCAAAGGGTCTCTACTCCACCCTCAGACAATAACTCACCCATTATTTTTAATCCCCATAGACATCCTTCATTCAAGGCGTTTAATATGGCTAAGATGACGGTCTCAAATCTCTGGAAGATGAAGGAAAAAGGCGAGAAGATTACCATGACCACGGCTTATGATTACCCCACAGCGTTGCTGGTGGATAAGGCTGGGTTGGACATGATACTCGTAGGGGATAGTGTGGGTATGGTTGTACTGGGATATGAGAACCCGGTACCTGTAACAGTGGATGATATCATCCACCACACAAAGGCGGTGGTAAAGGGAGCCAAAACCCCACTGATAGTAGCTGATATGCCCTTCATGAGTTATCACATCAGCCCAGAGGAGACCAAACGAAACGCTGCAAGGCTCATACAGGAAGGGGGAGCCGACGCGGTGAAGCTTGAAGGCGGAAGAGAGGTAGCCCCCATGGTCAAGGCGTTGGTTGATGTAGGTATTCCAGTCCAAGCCCATATCGGCTTGATGCCCCAGAGAGCCTCAGTAGGCGGCGCATTCAAGGTGCAGGGAAAAAACGCTGAGACAGCGAATGCTATACTTGATGATGCCTTGGAGCTGGAGGATGCAGGTGCTTTCAGCGTGGTAATAGAGTTTGTTACTGCTGAGGCAGCCCATTTGATAACAGAGAATCTTAAGATGCCCACCATTGGGATAGGCGCCGGTCCATACTGTGATGGACAGGTATTGCTGAGTCACGACTTGTTGGGTTATTATGAGTCTCAGCCCCCTTTTGTCAAGCTCTACGCGGACCTGAACAAGACGATCACTGATGCGTTCAAGGCGTATAGGGATGATGTGCGTGCATCAAAGTATCCCGGTGAAGACCATACGATCTACATGGATAAAGAGGAAAAGAAAAAGTTGAGGGGCTAATCTAAGTAGCCCTTTGGGATGGGAATCTCTTTCCAGAGCTTGATGAAGTCAACCACGAATTGCACTGATTCGCCCATGCTTACTGCGGCTTCCTCTGGGTCAGCCTTTCTGGGGTCAGTGGTCGCGTATTGACCGTTTCTTGTGATATCCTCTGTGTTTGGAGGTAGTGATGCGTTGAATAGCTGATTCACCATCTCATAGTCTTCCCTGTCGGGGTCCATGAACTCTTGGAGCTGCTTTGATAGAACCATGCCGTTCTCCCAGTCCTCTAGCCTCCACATCTCCACCAACTCGGGGAAATAGTGAAGCGCATAGGCGGTCTCACGGGGTCCACTGTGAACCTCAAAGTACCGGTCCATCCTGTCCTGAATCTTCTTGGCAGTCTCCGTGTCTTTTGGTCCACTTGGGGTAGCGATCATTACCTTGTATTCCCTTCTGGCGATCTGGACAGCTAGGTTCATGGTTTGTGTATTACCGCCGTGGTGATTGATCAACACGAATCGTTTGACACCGTGGTGTGCAAAACTCTCGATGGTCTCCAAGAGTATGTTCAGCAGTGTCTCTGCTGAGAATGTTAGGCTCCCGGGGAAAGCCATGTGGTGAGGGCTGTATCCTGCCCAGCAGGGGTGGATGCAGACACTGTTGGTCTGACTCGCTATCTCGTAGATAAACGCTCTTACACCTAGACTGTCACAGCCCAGTGGTAAGTGGAGCCCATGCTGCTCAATGGCGCCTATACCGATGACTACTAGTGGCTCTGGTTCGTTCTCAAGCCAGTCCACAAATGCTGGTCGGGTTAAATCCTGTACCCAAAACTTGCTTAGTTTTCCGTTTTCAGACATACTTGAGAATAACCTTGTGGGGTTTTAATGGTTTTCTAGAGGGATATTTTAAAAGAATTGAATACCCTTCTCCTATTCTTATGTTGGATTGGGTGCATCGAAACGGCAAGATACTGCTAGCTATTAGACCAATCCAAGCATTTGCAGCCAGCTTTGTCAGTATCTCGTTCGCCATCTATCTGAAGACCCTTGGGTTATCCATCTCCCAAATAGGGTTGATCTTGACTGGCGGGATGATTAGTTCAACTTTATTCAATCTGGGGGCTGGGTTCCTAGAGGCGAGACTTGGACGTAGAAAACTCTTGGTCTTTTTTGGATTACTCAGCGCATCCGCTGGTCTAGTGTTCAGCACCTCAGTCAACACGAGCATACTCATAGGTGCAGCTATCCTTGCATCCATAGGATATCGAGGCGGGTTCGGGGCAGCCCAGATGCTTGAAAGAGTAATACTTGCCCAGAGCTGCGAGGATTCTCGAAGAACCGAGTTATACGCCATCCGAAACACAGTAGGATCATTGGCAACAGCCACAGGCTCACTGTTCACTGGATTATTGGTTCTTCTTGCTTCATGGGGTTATTCTGAGGCTGGGGCTTATCGGGTGATGTTCGGTATATTCACTGCGTTGAACCTAGTCTTGGTGTTTCTCTATATTTTAATGGATGAGGAAGCGGAGATCAAGCTAGAAGAAACAAAACAAGTTGTGCTAGGTCCAGAAACCAAACGATACCTAGTTCTCATATCAGTCCTATTTAGCATGGATGCCCTAGGAGGCGCATTCATAACCCAGAGCCTAGTAGCTTACTGGCTATTCGAACGCTTTGGACTGGCAATGGATAAAATTGGTATGATATTTTCGGCAAGCAGTCTCTTGGCTGCTGCCTCATTTATGGCTGCTGCGAGGATAAGCAAACGGATTGGTTTGATCAACACCATGGTGTTCAGTCATTTACCGGCTAGCATAATGATGGCAGCCATCCCATACATGCCTACCCTTGGGACAAGCATGTTCCTCTACTTGGGAAGAAGCTTGCTGAGCCAGATGGATGTACCCACAAGACAGAGCTACACAATGGCTATAGTCAAACCAGAGGAAAGAGCACGCTTCCAGAGCCTATTGAATCTCCCCCGAAGCTTTACACTGGCAATTGGACCCAGTATCGCGGGTTACTTGATGCAGTTCATAGGAATAGGCACACCATTCCTAGTAGCTGGAGTCATTAAGGCGGTGTATGATGTGTTGCTCTGGGTGACCTTCAAGGATATCAAGCCACCAGAAGAAGAAAAATAATAGAAAACCGATAAACCTAATATCAAGCTCTGTTACAGGAGTGAGAGGTATATTGGATTCATTATTGAGGTTCATGGATGAAGAGAGCCTATCAAAACTAAAGGCACTCAAAAACCCTCACGTCATGGAACAGGTTCAAAGATTTCTAGACCTGTGCAAACCAGCCAAGGCAATAGTCTTCGATGATACCAAAGAAGACGTGAAACGAGTAAGACAGTTAGCGATAGATTTAGGCGAGGAGGAGTCTTTGAACATGCAGGGGCACACCATCCACTATGATAGTTTTTATGATCAAGCCCGAGATAAGGGCAATACACGGGTATTGAAGACCCCTGATATGAGTATGAGCAAGGGGATCAATAGCATTGAGAGAGAGGAAGGTCTCCGAGAGGTCCTTGAAATCATGGATGGATCTATGAAGGACAAGGTCTGCTTGATTAGATTCTTCAGTCTTGGCCCAGCAAATAGCAGGTTCACACAATGCGCACTGCAGCTAACGGATAGCGCTTACGTCGCCCACAGCGAGGACATACTATATAGGAATGGCTACAATCAGTTCAAGAAACTTGAGGGCAGCAAGGATTTCTTCACCTTCATCCACAGCGCAGGTGCGCTAGATGAACGAAACACCACGGTAGACATTGAAGACCGACGCATCTATGTTGATGTGATTGATGGCAAAGTCTACTCGGTGAACAACCAATATGCAGGTAACAGCCTTGGACTCAAGAAACTGGCTCTAAGACTAGCAATATACAAGTCCAACCACAGTGACTGGCTCACAGAACACATGCTCATCATGGGTGTAAAACACCCAGACAAGGACAGAGTAACTTACTTTTCTGGAGCATACCCATCAGCATGTGGAAAGACCAGTACTGCCATGATACCCGGAATGACAATAGTCGGCGACGATATAGCGTATCTCCGGGAGGATGAGGCTGGTAACTGTAGAGCTGTAAATATTGAGTCAGGTGTATTCGGTATCATACGTGATGTTAACCCCATTGATGACCCGGTTATATACAAGACCCTAACAACGCCGAGGGAGATGATCTTCAGCAACATATTGATCCATGAAGGAGAACCTTACTGGCTTGGAATGGGATTGGATAAAGAGGAATACCCGACCGATGGCATGAACCACAGTGGAGACTGGTACAAGGGCAAGAAAGACGAGAAAGGCAACGAGATACCAATAGCCCACCCCAACGCCCGATACACCATCAGACTAAACGAACTCGATAACATCGACCCCAACTGGGATGACCCAGAAGGACACATCATAAAAGGAGTATTCTACGGTGGTAGAGACAGCGACACCAACCCGCCCATCAGTGAAGCACTCACATGGGAACAAGGCGTATACATGGGAGCAACCATCGAATCCGAGACCACCAGCGCAACCCTAGGTCAAGCCGGGGTACGAAAGAGTAGCCCTATGGCCATCATGGACTTTATGGTAGTACCTTTTGGACTATACTTGAATAACCACATCAGCTTCGGCAACAAGTTGAAGAATACACCCAAGGTTTACAGCACCAATTATTTCATCAAGGATCAGAATGGGCGCTATCTCAACGAGAAGGTGGACAAGAAGATATGGGTCATCTGGGCGGAAGGCAGAGTACATGGAGAATATGAAGCAATAGAGACACCCATCGGCTATATACCAAAATACAGTGACCTGAAGACATTGTTCAAGAAAGTATTCGACAGAGAATACACGGAAAAAGAGTATGTAGAGCAATTCAGCATAAGGGTACAAAAATATCTGGAAAAACAGGCACGGATGGAAGAACTCTATGGAGACGAGGAAGAGATACCAGAAGCCTTCTGGGCGGTCCACAACAAGATCAAGGAAAGCCTAGAAAAGCTCAGAGAACAGGGAGAGACATTCCCCCCAAGCTATTTCCAGTAAACTATTGGGGTGGTATCCACCACTCAGCCCCCGGACGACTAACCCACTCGGGCCAACGCAGCTCAACAGGGGGCTTCAAACCCTCTGGTAGGAGCGGTGGCTCTTCGTGTTTTTTCTTGCGTTCATGGAACTCGGTCCAAGCGTCTTTCAATATTTTGGGGTTATCGATGAGGTCAATGGCGCTGAGGGTTAGTACTTGTGCTGCGCACATACCCATACGGTGAGTTACTCCCATACCGCAGAGGGCGCTACTCGCCCAACGGGGATAACTGACTCCGGGGACTGGTTGCATGGATTTGCTTACATAGAGACGCGCTGTTGGGCAGTGCCATGTGAACTCGTTCACATCATCAGCGGGATGGAAATCACCGTAAGCTTTCTCTGGAGGCACTATCTCGGTGTACATGGGCTCATCTAATGGCTCTAAGCCCATGTTTCGCTGGATATCCCGGGCAAACGCCTTATCCTCCTCAGTATAAGCAGGGGCTCCGATCTCCATGAGGTTCTTCCAGACCACATCCTTCATCACAATATTGGGAAGACCTGTACGAACAGCAGTCAAGACCCTCGGCTCAACTATACAATCAGCCACAAGGGCAGCCCCAGCTGCACATCTATCAACCACCTTCTCCACTGATTCCTGATCAGTTATGTTGCTGTTTCTCCAAGCATAAACCACCTGACTCAAGGTAGGGTTGGCCACAGTGCACTGGCCTCCAGTCATCATGAACTCGTTGATGCTGCCACCGCGCCTCATCAAGGCAGGCATATGCTCCTTCATCATATTCACATTATTATACATCAAGACCGCGGCGTCAAGAGCCCCCGGATAAGTAACTGCGCCACTCTGACCCTCAGCGACAGCCTTGACCTTGAAGCTATAAACCTTGGACTTGTAGGTACGCGGCCATACCTCACCAAGCACAGTAGTTGGTCCCCCGGGATGCCAAGCCAACAGGCAATCCATACCGTCAAACCAGCCATCCCTAGCCATGAAGGGCTTGCCTACGCAGAGTTTCTCGGCTGGTGTACCTAGCAGCCTGATCTGAGCCTTTAGACCATGCTCTTCTATGACATGCTTCAGTGAGGCTGCGGCGAAACACCCCGCAACCCCTAGCATGTTATGGGCGTCAGTAAACCCAGGTCCATATGGGACCTCAGGAGCATCATAGGGAACAGGCTTCTGGCTATGCCCTGGGGTTGCATCGTATTCCGCGAAGAAGCCGATGATTGGACCCTCGTTACCCCATGTGCTATTGAAGGCTGTGGGCATATCGGAAACCCCCCTCTCAACAGTGAACCCATGCCTCTTCATATAGTCGGCCAAGTGTTTACCGGATTTGTACTCCCGTAGTCCGGGCTCAGCCCATTTGAATAGCAGATCACTCATCTCGAACATCTCGTGGCTATTCTTATCGAGCCAGTCAAGAGCAGATTTTCTAGAACTCATAGTGTGAAACAGGTGTTTTGGGGATAAAAGTCTTCAAACCATGATGCGAGTCAATTAGTGAACAACGTTGAAGGTCTATGGAGAAACTCTTAGTCGAGGAGAGAAGAAGAATCACTGGGCTGAGGTAGCGAGCTATCCCGATGGTTCACCCATTGGTGTTTGGATCAGAGCGGTTAGAGGAGTAAAAGATGGTCCTATCTTGACGCTTCTGGGGGCTCAGCATGGTGACGAGTATAGCGGTATAAAAATAATCAACAGAATCATCGACCAGGTTGATCCAAGGGAGCTATCTGGGAAAATTCTAGCAGTGCCTGTTTCCAATCCATTGGCTTTCAACACAGCTCACAGGATAACCCCGCCAAGCATAGGATATGAGCATCTTAATATGAATAGAGTCTGGCCAGGAAACCCTAAGGGGCTTCTCACTGAGAGAATAGCAGCGAGTTTCTGGGAGGAACTGGTCAAGAACTGTGACGTGGTATTGGATATGCATGAGGGCGGTAAAGCATTCATGGCAAGATACATCCACGCGAGAGGCATAGAGGAGACAGATAGAAGAGTAGGAACCAAAAACAAGCAACTCTATGAGTGGTTTGGACAGGGCATCCCAGTTCTCGGAGGAGTACGCACCCAGAGCTACATGATGGGCAGCCTCAGCATCCAAACAGGCATCAGAGATATCCCCTGCATCGGTGTCGAGGTAGGTGGGGGAGGTAGAATCTGGGAGGACTTGGTCACTGTTGGTGTTCAGGGCGTATGGAATATAATGAACGGACTTGGTATGATTCAGGACGAACCAATAGGGCAAAATATGAAGCAACTTGTAGCGTCTGAGAGTAGCTGGCCCAAGACCAGCATGGGAGGTTTATTCACAAACACCTGTGAACTCAACGCTGTGATTGAGAAAGATGAAAAAGTAGGGGAACTCCGCAACACAGTGGGAGAGCTTATCGAGGAGCTGTATGCTCCGTATAGGAGCGTTATCTTTGATACCCGGTATCAGCCAACGGTATACCCAGGAGACTGGACGGTGCACTGTGGAAAGATCAATTGACCTTCCATGTGGTCCCATCCGAAGTATCCTGTATCTCTACGCCGATCTCCTTGAGGCCATCTCTGATCTTATCGGCTAAAGCCCAATTCTTCTCAGATCGTTGCTCCATCCGTAGATCAGTGATGAACTTTAGCAGCGCCTCAGATAACTCATCAGAACCAGTGCCCCGGTTCTCGAACAAGCCAAGCACATGTAATAACTCATTGTAGACTGAGGCTGCTTCAGCTAGTACTCCTTTGTTTGCTGGCTCTTGGAGATACTCGTTAATGGCTCCTGAGATTGCGTGAAGATGCCCTAAAGCGACAGGTGTGTTGAAGTCATCATCCATGGCAGCGATGAATTTAGCCTTCTCTGCTCTTACAGTGGTGAGGAGCTTTTCTTCTCGTTCACGGTAATCAAGGTTGGTATCAGGACCACGTATGGCATTATCAATGAGCACCAGAGTATTCTCTAGGCGCTTGACGGTGTTTTCCGCTGATTCCATGGCGTTCCACGTGAAGTTCAGGGGTCTCCGGTACTGGGTGCTGATATAGAAATACCTGAAAGCGTCTGTGCTGTGTTTGACCAGTACATCGTCAAAGCTCACATAGTTCCCTAGGCTCTTGCTCATCTTGCCACCATCAATCATCAGGTGCCTCATATGTATCCAATAATTGACGAACTTTTTACCTGTCAACGCCTCACTTTGAGCTACCTCGTTCTCATGATGCGGGAATGCTAGGTCCTCTCCACCTGCATGAATATCTACAGTCTCTCCCAGCAGTTCTTTACTCATGACGCTGCACTCTATATGCCATCCTGGTCTACCCCGTCCCCATGGTGATTCAAAGTATATGCCTCGTTCAAGCTCCTCGGGCGTAGCCTTCTTCCATAGGGTAAAGTCTTGGGCATCCTCTTTATCGTATTCATCGGAGGCTACTCGTTCTGTTTGTTCTACCTTTGAGGTGTCTACTCCGCTGAGCTTGCCATAGTCCTCGAATTTACTGATATCAAAGTAGACACCGTCCTCAGCATCATACGCATAACCTAGTTCTTCTAGGGATTTGATGAAGTCAATCATCTGAGATACATATACTGTGGCTTGTGGATGAGCCGTAGCTCGTTTTATATTGAGCAAGTCCAAGCCCCTGAAGAAGACCTGTGTGTAGTGGTCTGTGAACTCCTTGAGGGTCTTACCTGCTTTTCCGCTGTCCCTGATAGTCTTGTCTTCGATGTCGGTTATGTTCATGACGTACTTGACGAGGTATCCCCGGTACTCCAGCCAGCGTCTTATGAGGTCTCCGCTGGTGAAGGTACGGATGTTGCCGATGTGGGGGTCTCCGTAGACGGTGGGGCCACAGACATACATGGTTACGTTTGGTGGGTTTATTGGTTCTAGTGGGCGTTTCCGCCGGGTCATGGTGTCGTAGATCTGTATGGTGTGGTCTTTCATGTTTTCACTTCCATAGAATCGACTAGAGGGCTTATGTTATCTTTGGTTAAGAGTTTTGACACAATAGTCTCAATCTTCCCTTCTAGCGTTCATTTGATGGGTTTTATGTAATATAAATGATATGTGAATTTGGTCTGTAGCTTTGGTACGTGTGGGTAGGTAGCAACACGGTTTTTCGGTAATAGGTATTACCGAAATAATATGGGGCGAAGAAGCAAAGCCCAAAAAATCCTCGATGGAATTGATGAGACCATTGAATCAGAGTATCATAATCTTGTCGTCTATGATTTCAGAGAAAAGGAAGCAAATCACAGATTCTGGTCAAACCTGAAGAAAATAATCGAGGCTAAGGGTGGAGAGATGTTGCAGTATAGCGTCTATTTTGGACCGATTCAGGGTGCGTTGGCTGTATCTGAGCTTGTCGAGTGTTACGGTGGAAATGTGTTGAGGTTTCTCGTGCTGAAAAAATATCGGTAATACCTATTACCGTTATTTCTAATCCCGCAGCCCCACACATGAATTGACTGCATCAATAAGGGGGGGAGGGGGGTCAACATTTCCCAATCGAAATAAGGCTTCTTAAGCTTAAACCAGCCCCAGAACAGCTTATTCTTGATCCTGATCTATGCAAAAACACCGTCTAATCAGTACCAATAACCGTCATGGAAAGATGATTACTGCAGCTTCTCACTTACCTCAGCGAGCTTCTGCCTGAGGCGTTCACGGCTTGCCTCAATGGTAAGCTCTGCCCTTGTGCGTTCGTTCACATTCCTAGTGACATCAAGCTTACGCCTAAGCCCCTTCAAAAAGAGACTTACCTCCTCGACACCCGTGAGGTTAAGATATATCTCCTCCATTGTGGCTAGGTTTTTCTCCGCTGCAATGAGATCACCTGCCCTGAGATGGTCGAGGGTCTGCCTCCTTAACTCGCCGGGCACATCTGCTAACCCAAGAATATAATCTGTGGATGACACTCCAAGTTCATCAAGTCTCGGATATCCTCTCCCAGTGTTCAAACCATAAAGTATGCTTGCCTCGCTATACTCCTGTTTGGCTGCGGTTACGGCATCGTAGAAGGCGATCTCAGGATGACCCAATACATATTCCTCTAGCTCAGTAAACAATTGCATTGCATTGTTCAGATTGGCTTGGGCTTTCATCGTTTCTCCACTGTGTAACAGTAGAATTGCTTGTTTGCTTAGCGTACGTGCTTTTCGTGCCCTGCTGTAAGCCTCGTCTCGGGCTTTCTCTCTGTTTATCAACTCTTCTGAGGCTTGTTTGATAATCTCTTCAAGCATAATAGATAATTTGTCTCTGAGAATTTAATGACTGGGGATGAGTGTACTCATTTTCGATTACAATAACCTTTTATCAGAAACCAGCATAGTTGGACTCCTCGGAACATCGATAGGTGAATGATATGATACTGGATCAACACATTGCGCGAATTCTACGCAGCTCCAGTAGTATATCACAGTCCAGTGGACTATAATTCGCCTATCAAGCCTAGAAATCCCTCGGGGGATAATTTTCTTGATAGTAGCGTTTGATTTAGAAGGAACCTTGGTTGATGCTGAGCTTTTCCCTGCACTCGGAAAGTGCATAGGGAAGAAGCCTGCCTTAGAGGATATTACAAATAGAGCCATGAGAGGAGAACTTGACTTTACGACCTCCCTTGATATGCGGATGGAACTAGTCCAAGGTATGAGCTTGGAGACGGTTAGAAGAGTTTCCGAGAGTCTCTCTCTATCCAAAGGAGCCAAGGAGACGGTGTATGAGATAAAACGAATTGGAGGTATACCAATCATAATCACTGGTGGATTCGATATACTCGCCAATAGAGTGGCTCGTCTGCTTGGGATAGAGTATGTCTGCTGCAATCGCTTCAAGATCGAAGAAAACTGCGTTACTGGTATAATGGAACCAATGGTAACCGGTAAGGGAAAGGCGGAAAAACTACTTGGACTCACAAGCTGGCTAGGCATCAAACCAAGTAACTGTGTGGCAGTTGGTGATGGCGCCAATGACATCGATATGATGAAAGCAACAGGGCTGAGCATAGCCTTCAATGGACGAAGAAGAGTTTGCGACGCAGCCACCGTCTCAATAAAAGAGAGGGATCTAAGACTTATACTACCCTACATCGAAAAATTCGCTAATAGAGGAAACGCCAAGAGAAAGGCTTTGGTTACCCAGAGTTGATAGATTTTAGTAACTCTTCAAAGGTAATGTTTCCACCACTGAGAACCAGTGCAATCTTCTTGCCCTTAAACTCGTCTTTTAGCTTGACTGCAGCAGCCAGACTAGCTGCACCAGCACCCTCAGCCACTGTGTGGCAGTGCTCAAGATAGAGCTTGATGGCGTGACGCATCTCATCTTCAGACACTAGTATGAAATCATCAACATGGCTTCGTAGTATCCCCAAGGGTAGCTTGAAGGCGTTACGTGTGGCTAATCCATCTGCAAAGGTCTCGGCAGTAGGTGTACTCTCTAGGTTTCCACTCTTGTAGCTCATGTATATGCTGGGGGCGTTCTCTGCTTGGACAGATATGGTCTTCACGCCTGGGTTAAGCGTTTTGACTGCTGTTGCGGTTCCTCCTGCCCCTGTGCCGCTCCCAACGGGGCTGATAACCACATCAATATCAGGCATCTGCTGCATAATCTCAAGACCAATGGTACCCACACCGGCGATGAGCCTTGGCTCGTTACCGCTATTGATGAACCTGTACCCATGCTTCTCGGCGAGCTGTTTCCCGTTCTCAACAGCCTCATCAAAATCCTTGCCTTTCTCATGGATAGTAGCCCCATGCATCCTGATTGCCGCCACCTTGAGGGAGTTAGCTCCATCTGGTACACAGATATGCGCCTGTACGCTGAAAATCTTGCATGCTAGGGCGATGCTCTGCCCATGGTTTCCTGTGCTGGCGGTGATTACGCCTCTTTTTTTCTCTTCTGGGCTGAGTTGGCTTATGAGGTTGATTCCTCCCCTGATCTTGAAGGCTCCTGTGGGGTTGTAGTTCTCGTGTTTGATGTAAGCAGGGAATCCTAGGTACTCGTTTAGTGTAGGGTATGTGTAGAGGGGGGATGGGTTCATGTATGGTTTGATCCGTTCAGCTGCTTTGATTATGTCGTGGAGTGTGGGTTCTTTCATGGCTTAGAATTGGGTTATGGGTTTATCTCTGTTTTCTCGGTGGTTTATAGACGTGTATCTCTGGGCGATAAGGAATATTTTCACGCGTATAGGTATGCATGTTCTCTACCTGTACCACGTTCTGTTTCTTCTCGGTATAATCCAGTATGGATTTCAGGTGATAATAGGGGAAATCGATGCCCGGAGTATAGTAGTGCATGGGTATGATTATCTTGGGGCTGAGGAGTGCGGTGTTATCCTCGGATAACGCGATATCAGCACCAGTATTCACCATCAAAATATCAGGTACACCGATCTGAAACATCTGAGCCGGAGTCAAATAGTGTCCTAGGTCGCCTAGGTGGGTTACCTGTATCCCATCCATGGTAATATTCCATGCAATATTGGTGCCTAGACGCCTACCTCGTTTGTCATCGTGCCAGCATTCTACGCCCCTGAGTTTGGCTGTTCCCACTGTTGTATCGATGGGCTCCTTATAGATTGGGCAATTGTATCTGTCTGCTCCGCTGGCGTGGTCCTCGTGGCTGTGACTGATGGTGACTGCGTCTGCCTCTGTTGGTGGTGGTGGCAAGTTGAGGGATGCTCCGTCGTGGGGGTCTGTTATGATGGTGGTGGAGCCGTCTGTTATTGTGAAACAGCTGTGTCCATTCCATCTGATGCGGAGCATAGGTTGTTTTTGGTGTTAGGTGTTTTTGTGTCTTGCGGGTGATAACGAACCTTGATGCGTTATGTTTATATAACACAATGTGCGTTATACATAACATAATGTATGGTAAACATAACAAGAGGGAAAAAAGATGAAAACAAGAAACATAGCAACCGCAGTAATCGCCCTAATAGCAGGAGCCATAACAATATGGCAATTCGGAACAAGCACATTCGGCATCCTAAGCGGAGTCAACGTAGCAGTGATCATAGCCGTTGGAGGCTTATTCGTTGGCGGAATCCTAGATAGGAAAGAAGATGAAAGACAAGGCTTCGTAGTCAAGGACGAGATGAGCACCCTCGCTGAGGCAAAAGCCGGAAGAGCAGCATTCCAGATAGGGAACTATATCTGGTTAGCGTTGCTCTGGTACGAGTTCCTCTCAAACAACTGGTTGCCCACACCCACAATCGGCTCACCATCCATAGTAATAATCGGTATGCTGGGACAGGTGGCGGTCTACTTCGTTGCGATGAGAATGTACTATGGGAAGAATGTGTGATGAGGACAAGGATCAAAGAGTTCAGGGCAAGAGAGGGATACACTCAGGCTGATCTCGCCAAGCTCGTTGGAGTCAGACGCGAGACCATCAGCTTCGTCGAGAAAGGTGACTACAATCCATCACTGTTATTGGCGGCACGAATAGCCCACACATTCAATGAACCCATCGAGACCGTCTTCATCTATGAGGAAGAGGACCTAGCCCTCTAACTTGTGCAAGCCATTGCTATAGCTTGATACGGTTACTGTCTCGCCGACACTCAGTCGATTGTTTTGATTTCTATCCACCTGTATTTCCCTGTTCAAGTGTGTCTTAATGTAATAGAGCTTCATCGGTATGAAGGCTCCCGTGTATAGGACTGTCTGTTTCTCCTCTTTTGCCACAATACTGGTCTGATATGTGCCTGTGGGCTTGGCGAAAAGTGTTGTCTGGGTAAAAACAGCAAACACCGCGACTAGGAGAAGTGTCACGATGACCAATGCAATGGTAATCATCAAACTAGATCACCCAGTGACCGATTTAGGGGTATGGGTGGTGTTTTATCCATCTAAACTCCTTTCTTAATCATGTCTGAGAAAGGAGTATTATCCAAGTACTGGATAACAGAATTAACCAGACCCGCATTCGAGGACTGGCTAGAACACGAAGAGAACCCGGTCGTTGTAATCGGGATAGGATCAATCGAACAGCATGGCCCCCACCTACCACTGGGCATGGACTCATTGGCTGTCAAGGCGGTAATCCATAAAGTCGCATCACGGACCAATAGTGTCTGTGTGCATCCATGTTGGCCCGGGTACAGCCCCCACCATATGGGATTCGCGGGTACAATCACGTTTAGCTGGGAGACTCTCATGGGTGTCTTGATGGATACCATAGGCTCGTTGGCGTATCATGGCATCAAACGCTTTGTCTTGATTAACGGTCACGGTGGAAACACAAATACAATGAATCTGGTTGCACAGGTAGCCAAACGGGAGTTCGGTGTGATGGTAGCGGTGCCAAGTGGCCCAAGCGGCACTGAGCTTACTAAGAAAGCAACCGAGATAAGCCAAAGGTACTGGGACGTCCACAGCGGCACCAACGAGACCGGGACAGCGTTAGCGTTATTCCCGGAGCTTGTAGAGATGTGGAGATTACCAGAGGACTGGGAGCCCAGCAACAACATGAGTAAAAAACTCAAAGATATGCGAGACCCAGACCGGGAAGATTGGGAGCTTGTCTCGCAGGTTTTCGGGGCTTGCGCCGAGCCAGATACCGATGACTTCAGCAAGGATGGGGTCTATGGTTGGGGTAGCCCATTGGATGCTGATCCTGAGGCGTACAAGGCTAGGCTCGAAGAACGGGTGGAGTTTATCGCTGAGTTTATCCGTAGATGGAGAGAGATACCGGTCCCCCCAGCTTTTAGGGACTAACCATTACCTTTTTTATTTCTAATGCAAACCTAATTGTGTTCTAAATGAATATGAAAGGATCAAAAACAGAGAAGAATCTCCTCAAATCATTCGCAGGGGAGAGTCAGGCACGAAACAGGTACACTTTCTTTGCTAGCGTAGCCAAGAAGGAGGGCTATGTCCAGATACAGAAGATATTCGAGGAGACAGCAGCAAACGAGAAAGAACATGCTGAGGTCTTTTTCAAGTACCTTGAGGGCGGCATGGTAGAGATCACCGCAGAATACCCAGCAGGCAAGATAGGTACAACCGCCGAGAATCTATTAGCGGCAGCAGAGGGCGAGAAAGAAGAATGGGGCGTACTTTACCCAGACTTCGCCAAGACCGCCAAGGAGGAGGGCTTTGATGATATTGCTGAGAGCTACACCGAGATCGCTGAGGTCGAGGAAGAGCACGAGACAAGATACAGGAAGCTACTGGCGAATATCGAGAATGGTACTGTGTTTAAGCGGGATGAGGAAGTGAAGTGGCACTGCCTGAACTGTGGATACATCCATCATGGTAAGGAAGCCCCAGAGCTATGCCCAGCATGTCAACATGCACAGGCATACTATGAGATCATGCCAGAGAACTATTAGGAGAAATTTCTCCACCCTTATTTTTATCTAGCCAAATAGCCCATTACATCAAACTGCATTTCTTTTAATTCTTCAACCAATATGAGTCGCTTCTGGAGATCTGGATCGTTCTGGAGGTCTTTAACAAGCGCCGAACTGATATAGATGGTATCCAGCTCCTGTGTGTTCTTGACACGTATTACCCGGGCGTCCTGAGGGGCTATTGGTCCACTGATCCTGATGGCTGTGGCGATAGCATCTCTATCATTGGCTAGATAGGGTGGGATCTTGCCTGTCTCGCCGCTTCCTTGAGTCAGGCAGTTTACATAGGTTTGATGGTGGTCTATTTTCTCGAAGGCTCTTCTCGTAGTTACGTCTGCGAGCCCAAGCCCGATGGCGTTTCCATGGGACTCCTCAGTTAGGTCTAGTACCGTTATTTTTTTGATGTCTGGTGCTCTTGGGTCGTGCTCGTTGGGCATCCAGAATTTTCCAGTGACGTTGGTATCCATACCTACACCGCTGATGTTTTTACCAATCTCCTCAATCACCAGCACATCGATGTCCTTGAAAGGAAGCCTTGGAAGCATGTCCTTGGCTTTCTCTAATAACAAAAGCTCTTCCTCATAGAACTCTTCGGGCAAGAGCGCCTTGATCATGGCTGTCTTGTGGTGGGCGTTCTCCAGCAACGCTAACCCCATGACGATATTAGACTTCTCTGCGATCAACTTCCCTGCCTCAGGCAAGATACGGTGATATCCATCGTAACGGTGCCAGTGGATAATCTCTGCTCCCTTCTGGTTGCCCAGCCCAATGGCCAGCATCTTGAGAAGCCCTGACTCGATCTCCCCCTTAAAGTCAGTATGAGGCTTGATACGCCCAACGACAAAAATCCCGTCTGCCTCCATGGCGAGGCGGCTGAGGTAAACCTCAACCCCATCAGACAGTTTACCTATGATGTTTACCTCCATGCTGGCTTCAATTGGTGCCTCCACGGATTCCTCTGTAATTCCCAAGCTCGCCAGTACCTCGATCTGTCCCTCGGGTGTGGCGCCTCCATGGCTCCCCATGGCAGTTATTATGAATGGTTTAGCCCCAGCATCCCTGAGTTCATTAACTATTGTCTTGAGGATGATGGGTATGTTTGAGATTCCTCTGCTACCAGCGGTTACAGCGATTCGCTGTCCGGGTTTAACACGGGTTTTAATATTTTTCTTAATGAGTTCTTCTCGTATCTTGGCTGGAATATCGGTGACTTCTGGTTGATCAAATAATTGTTTGGCTTTGGCCATCTTTGGGAGTTGCATGCTTTGATGAAGCCTTCTTGGCTTATTGGTTTTTTCGTGCCCTCACCATCTGGACAGCGTACTGGATGGCTTCTTTTAGGCTGTCTGGGTTGGCGGTTCCCTCTTTTCGACCTGCTTTGCCGTATGCGGTTCCATGGTCAACTGAGGTTCGTATAAATTTGAGACCAAGAGTTATGTTTACTCCACTTACGCTATCCCACTTACCTGTAGATTCATCATACTTCATCCCGAGAAGCTTGACGGGTATATGACCCTGATCATGATACAAAGCTACTACAATATCGTATTGACCACCGGCAGCCTTACCGAAAACAGTGTCAGGGGGAATAGGTCCATCAACGTCTAACCCCTCATTCAATGCTGTGTTTATTGCTGGGGTGATGATTCGTGCTTCCTCGTCGCCAAATAATCCCCCATCACCACTATGGGGGTTTAAACCTGCGACAGCTATCCGTGGGTTCTCTATACCTAGGCTCAGGCATGCATCGTGTGCAATTTGAATCGTTGTGTATATTCTCTCACTGGTTAGCTTCTTCGGGATTTCCTTGAAGGGTATATGTGTGGTGACATGGACTACTCTTAGGTTTCCCGTGGCAAGCATCATCGCATAGTCTTTTGTGCCTGATTTCTCAGCAAGTAGCTCAGTATGTCCCGGATACTTGTAACCTCCAAGATGCAATGCCGCCTTGTTCAGAGGAGCAGTGACTATGGCATCAACCTTGTTTTCTAGGGCTAGATCTGCTGCATGTATGACGTATTGGGCGCTTGCTTTTCCTGTCATGGCTGCGGGTTTTCCCATCTCGATATGTTCTGGGTCGATGTTGTGTAGGTCTATGAGGTCGATGGTGCCATAGCTGTATTTTGCCTCGTCTGGATTCTCGATTGGGTTGATCTTTAGGCTTTGTTGTGCTACGTCTAGCCCCATCTTCATGGCGTGGATATCACCTACTACCAATGGGTTGCATATCCTGTAGGTTTCTTTGTCTTGGAGGGTCTTGGCTATTATTTCTGGTCCTATCCCGGCTGGATCTCCCATTGTGATGGCTAGTGTGGGTTTCATCTGTGTTTCCTCTTGAGGTATTTTGTTGCTTGTATGAGCGTGTCTGGTTGCCCGAAGCCCCCTGCCTTTGTTATGGCGAGGATATTGTCTAGTCTGAGGACAGGTATTCCGGGCTGTACCTCATCCAATATCATTATATTCTCTATCTTGAGGCGAGTTGTCACAGCTAAAGCTGTTGCTCCCCCGGTAATAATGAGCCCAGATAGGCTTTGAGGTAGAAGAGCTTCTGTAACCTCTGCTAATGCATCTGTGATCATTTTCTCCACCTCATTGGCTGACAGGTTGAGGCGTCTAGCTTCAACCCAAGTATGCTCGATAACATCAGGGGATATACTCGAAGTGATTACAACGTCTCGCCCCCGACTCAAAGCATCCTCAGCGTCCTGAATTACCTCTTGGGGGGAGCCGTTGAGCACCCCAATGGTATCGAGGGGGATCAGGGATGCGCCAAGCCGGTCCCTGAGCAAGGTGATCTGGGCTCTGGTCTCGACTCGCATGCTTCCGACGATAGATAAGACTGGCGGAGGAGCCCTGAGTCTCTGGCATAGGGCGTCTGCCAGTCCGGCGGAGCCAGCCATTACCCGGGTTTGGTGTGTAGCAACTATGTTGAGGTCGTGCTCTGTCTTGCTATCAAAGATGTTGATACCCGCCTCAAGAGCATCACCGGGGTACTCAATGACGTGTACAGGGGTCTTGGTCTCAAGTATATCAGGGATGTAACTGGTCTTGTTTCTGTATTCGGTGATATATTCGGTCTCGGTGATAGGTTTTTCATTGACATATAGGTGTCCGTTCTTGACTCTTCGTCCTGTGGGTGGATATGTGGGGGTGAATACTGCTTTTTCTTCGCCTAGTGCGTCGAGTATTGCTTGGAGTTCTGGTCCCGGGTTGCCCCTCAGGGTGCTATCGGTCTTCTTGTAGACTAGGTCAACGTCGAGTTTCTCTGCTACTGCGTATGTTTTCTTGTATGCCTCTTCTTGGGACTTGTTTCGTGTGTCTGTGTTGATGATGATAACCTCAGCAGTAGCATCCTCAGGGGAGTCAACTAGCTGGGTGGTATATCCCCATTGGGTAAACTGGACGCCTGTGTCTAGGGCTCCTGTTAGGTCATCGGCGATGACTGCGATCCTCATCATGGGTATCTTGTTTTTGGTGTGGATAAAAGCTGGGATTAATGGGATAACGCTGATTGTTTTTGGGTATTTTTGGGTTTTTGGTGTCCGCTGGTGGTAACTCGGTGCATTTTTTCTCGGCTGCTTGGTTGGGTTTAGCTGGTTTTGGTTGGTCATCTATCCTATGGTTAGGGGTACGCGTAGTCTAGCGTTGGGTTTGAAGTCTCCCATCAGCGCTTCTGTCGCTGCATGTAGTGAAGAAGTAGAATCTCCGAGGGTAAGAATTATGATGCCTGATTCTAGGACGCCTGCATCATATGGATTGCGGAGACATAGAAGAATGCTGGAGTCGTCCAAGTATCTTGTGGCTGCTTCTAGTTGTTTGGGGCTTAGGTGGGCGTTCCTCGTGGCTATTATAGTGGTGTCTGCTTTCTCTGCGATTTTTTTCGCTTTTTCAAGCTGTACATCAGTTGGTGAGACTGGATCAAGCCATATGGAGTTTAATTCTGGTAGTCTCGTCTTTAACAAGGCAGCCAATATTGTCTCGGAGCCTTCCACCAGTGTCTCGTTCCCTATGTGAGAAGCGAACTCTATCAAAGCATACTTTTTTCCAGTTTTCAATGGGATAATTTCGGGGTTTTCTCTCAACAGCACGGTTCCGGCTCTCGCAGCCTCCATTACAGTCTCAAGATGCTCGGGTTTTCGGATCACGGAGAGGGGTGGCTTTGGGTATGCGGGGTATCGTTGCTTCACTTCCCATATCTGATTGACGCTGTAATCGATCTGATCCAAGGGTATTCTTCCTGATTTGGCAGCTTCAAGGAGAGCATCATATACCTCTTCCTGATACTCACGGGTATGACTGAACAAGATGGTATTGGCGCCAGCAATCGCAGCATATACCGCTGACTCTCCGGGTCCATACTTGTTTGTGACTGCCTTCATCTCCATACAGTCAGTGGTTACCAGTCCCTTGTACCCGATTCGTTCCCTGAGAAGCTCCTTGATGATCCGTGGGCTCATGGTGCTGGGATAGACTGGCTCTATGTCCTTGAACTGGACATGAGTAATCATTATAGATGCGATGCCTGCTTCACTTGCTGCCCTGAATGGGACAAGGTCTGTTTCCCACATCTGCTCCAATTTACCCTCAATGACTGGAAGCTCAACATGGGGATCGACTGGGGTATTCGCCTTACCGGGAAAATGTTTGGCAGTAGCCGCCACACCATTTGACCGGAACCCATTGATCTGTGCCACAGCATGCTTGGCAACATGTTCCGGATCAGTTCCAATGCTACGGGTCCCAACACTCGGGTTATGGATGTTATGAGTGATGTCAATGGCTGGGGCGAGGTTCCAGTTGATACCAAGAGTCCGTAACTCAGTCGCCAATACTCCAGAAACTCGTTCTGTTAGCTCTGAATCATCAGCAGCCCCAAGAGCCATGGCGCCTGGGCTCTCAGTGTAACCAGCTCTGAGCCTTGCAACGGTCCCTCCCTCTTGGTCAATGGCTATCAAGATTGGGTGCTTGGCGGCAGTGTGGAGGCTCTTAGTTAGGGCTTCAACCTGTTCTGGTGTATGGATGTTGCGTGCGAAGAGTATTACCCCACCTATCTTACCAATTCTTAGCCACTCTAGGATGTGTTCTGGTGCCGTGTATCCGTGGAAGCCCACGAATAGCATCTGACCTATCTTTTCTTCTAAGGGGAGGCTTTCCATAGTTCAGTTTTGTATTATCTATTATTTATCCTATGACAAGCATTGAAAATAGGGGAAATCAGGGCAAGGGTAGTGTTCAGGCTTTGAAATCTAGTGTTTTTCCGCATTGCAGTAACTGGAATCGTTCTCCCATTCTATCCGATATCTTCTTCATGGCGTAGAACCCGGTACAGTGACCTGCACAGACGGTCTCCGCACGTGCAAGCTCATCAACTGTCTTGGTAAGCTGTTCATCGTTTGCTACTCGAAGATGGAACCCACCAATGACTGCGACTATGTGTTCTATTCCAGTTATTTTTCTGGCTTGGCTCATTATGTTTACTATTCCAGCGTGGCTGCAACCCGCGACTATGACGAGCCCTCGGTTTTTTACGTTGATTATTAGGCTCATGTCATCCAGCTCAGGGTCCTGAACCATCTCACCGTCCACCTCAATATGCACATTCTCAAGGGGCTCATAACTTGTGACTCGTGGTATTTCGCCTGTGGTGGCTACTCCTGGCATGAATAGGTGTGGTTTCTCTGTGACGGTATAGGTGGCGCCTTTTTCTTCTACCAGTTTTCGGTTGCTTCTCTCCGGGACACCAATGTATCGGTTGTTTTGATACAGGACATAGCATCCCCTGAACAGGTCTGGGTGCGCGACTATCTCGATGCCTTTTCTGGTGTGTTCTGTGAGTCCTCCTAAGCCTCCTGTGTGGTCGTAGTGGCAGTGGGTTAGGAATATCTTGTCGATTGTCTGTGGATCGATGTTGAGCATCTTCATGTTATGGAGCAGGGGATCCGCGGTTAAACCAGTGTCCACCAATAGCCTGAGCTTCTCCTCAGAAGTCTCAGCTTCAACCAGCAGGGATAACCCGAACTCACCCCAAAGCTCAGTATCGTAACCCGCATCATCAACAACAACAACTGTTATCTTTACTCTGTCTACTGTTCCAATTTCCATAAGTTTTCACCAGCCTCAAGGAAGTTTGAGGTCTTCCCAATCTTCCTCCAAAAGAACATGATAGTCCTCGGTTATCGCCCGGTTATTACGGTTTAATACAGTGGGCTTGGTCTCGTGTTCACCGTTAGCGTATATGGGGATCTTGTTTCCATAGGTAGAAGCCAGTTTATCAAGCTCTTCCACGCATTCCTGTGGGCTGAAGCTGCCGCTGTACTCGCCGCCTGCTATGGGTGAACAGAACTTACCATTATGGTGGAACCTTGCCAGCACCTTGTTGCCTCTAGGCCAGTCAAGCATAATGTTATTCATGGATATCTTGAGCCGCGCGTTATCGAAGGTAGCCTCATACTCTGGTATCCAAACATAATGATGGCTTCCCGGCACCTCGCCCTCCATCATATAATTATCTATACCAATCATCTCCAAGACCGCGCTGTTAATCATGCCCTGCACCATGCAGTGACCAGCACTTGTCCTGAATGACTCATCAATGCTATACTCTACCATGCACTCATCCCATAGATGACCCCAGACATACCCATAGTTTGGCAGGGCTACCCGTCCAACCCATTCCTTGTTGAGCACCACCAGCTTATCGTATCCTTGAGCATTACTGCTGAGACATGCTAGGTAGGCGGCTATTGGGCTAAGCTTGTTGCTTCTTATGAGTATCTGTTCGAGGTAACCATAGTATTGCCATGCTCGTGCTTTTGACGTTGGTAGGGCGGTGTCCCAGATGCTGTGCAGTGGGAACCACTCTGATAAGGGAGTCGTACAGGTTTGGCGACCAGTGCTTCTTAGACTGCATATCTCAGCCATAGCGTGTTGACTGGCGCCAGCAAGACTTGTTGTTTCATGGAGGCTGTTGATTATCTCTGCCTCGAATGAAGTTAAAGTTGGCGTGTTTTTGGTTGTAGAGTATTTTTTAACCAATGCAGAGAGTTGAGAGTCTTTCTCTGTATCGTCCCTCTTCATTGGGGGATACCAAGTGTGATCTTGGTTGAAGATGAGAAAAGGGTCACCCTCTATGGTTGTTACTGGGTTTCCAGTGGAGTCTATGATGGTGTCTCCATCTGCTAGGTAGCTCTCCTCGTTGGAGCAGTGGATAATGAAGAGGCTTTGATGACTTTTTTGATGGACTCTACTTTTCTGATATAACAAAGCTATCTTTTCAAGTGCTGTGAGAGTGTTTTCCCTTGTCTTGAGCAATGTTGCTGTGGGTAACATGCGTCGATCCAAGAAATCAAATACAGGATAGTCTTCTGGATATAATTCTCTATAGGATACTATTTTGAATGCATCAAAATCTACAGCGTCAAAGCTGAAAGGAGGATACTTCCTGAACTGCATATCAGTTAAGAATTCCCGGCTATGGACATCCTTCACAGCGTAGCTGTTGCTGTAGCCTCGGTTTTGGGTGATGTGATCTACAAATCTGCTGTCTGCCTGAAGGTGAGTCTCAGGGTGTTTTACTGCTAGGATGCGTGTGGCGTATATTGCGTATTTGTTGTATTTGTCGTGCTTGGCTTTCTCTGCTCCCTTTCTCCACGCGTCCACGTGGATTTCTTCTGGGGAAATACTCAATTTAGTCTCTCCTAAGTTATTTTAGAAGTAGATCACCTTTTGTTTAATATTTGGGATAGATGATGTGTTAATCATGGAGGACGGCGGGGAGGTATTTGACCGTGGAGAGAGAATCGCCAAGATTGGTTTAGTGGTGGTGGCGATTCTCGGAGCATTGAAGGGCGTCGTGGGTTACATCTCCGGTAGCGTCTCTCTTCAGGCTCAGGCAGTAGACTCATTGACTGACCTTGTATCATTGGTGGCGGTTTATTCAGGGCTCCGGTTGAGCAGGAGACCACCCAGCGAACGATTTAGCTATGGGTATTACCGGGTTGAGACCTTGGTATCATTGCTTGTGGCTTTAGTGATCTTGGCGACTGGTGGTTTCATGATTATCGAGAGCGCTAGGAGAATATTTGATCCGGTTCCTATTTCTGAGCCATTAATCGTGGTGGGAACCGCTGCATTATCTATACCAGTGCTCCTCTGGCTTGGAAGATATACGAAAAGAGTGGGTAAGGAGATCAACAGTCAAGCGGTCATGAGTCAGAGCGAGGACTTTATGTCAGATGTATACAGCAGCGGGGTCGTGCTCGTTGGAGTAGCAGGTTCATGGATCGGGTACCCAGTCACAGAAGGCTTAGCAGGGGGGTTAATCAGCCTGCTAATAATCAGAGTTGGTCTCGGGCTATCATGGAGTAGCCTCCTAGTATTAATGGACGCCGTGGAAAATCCTGACCAGCTTATCGAGGTCAAACAGATAGCAGAGAGCGTTCACGGGGTAGTAGAGGCTCGTCATGTCAGGATGAGGCGCTCTGGACCGTTTTGTTTCGGCGAGGTTACTATCCTTGTTCCCGAGGGTTTGAGTGTGGACAAGGCTCATCGGTTGAGCAACATGGTGGAGGATGCTGTTAAGCGTAGAATATCTAGTTTGGAGTCTCTGGTGGTTCATATTGAGCCCATTGAACGGGAGAGAAATCGAGTAGCAATGCCCATCAAAGAGGATGCTGGGCTGGAGTCCATAGTCTCGGAGCATTTTGGATCCGCACCTTTTTTCATATTCATAGATGTTGGACCAGCGGGGGTTGAACGTTGGTATACCAAGAAAAACCCGGGGTTGGAGCTTGAGAAGAAACGTGGAGTCGCAGTAACAGATATGCTCACAGATGAAGAAGCCACTGTTATTTTATCGGATGAACTCGGAGAGGGTCCATTTCATATTCTAAGGGATCATTTTGTAGGCGTCTATCCAATAAATGGCGATATCTCGGTTCAGGAAGCTATTGAATTATTTAATTCTGGAGAATTGATTCCTAGGGTCGATGAAAAAAGTTAAGAAAAAAAGGGATTATAGAGCGTCCAGCGCTGTTTCTGTGAGGCTGTATTTACCGCCCTTGAGCTCTAGGAAACCCGCGTTTACTAGGTCTCGGAGTCCGCTCCGTACCTTGAACATGGGGTTTCCGGTGGCTTCTGCGACTTTTTCAGGGGTGTCTGAGCCCCCTTTTACAGCATTCAGTGTTACTATGCCTGTTCCAGTTGGTTTTCCTTCAGGGCTTACACACGGCATAGTAATCACAGCTTTTTGAAGCAGAGGTACCAGTCCTTGCAGTCGTAGCCTTCCTTGACTCTTTCCTCGGCTGCCTCGGTTGTGTGAGGTGGAGGTACTACTACTGGGTCTCCTTTCTTCCAGTTGGCTGGTGTGGCTACGTTGTGCTCGTCTGTGGTCTGGAGGGCGTCAATGATTCTGAGGATCTCCTGCATGTTGCGTCCTGTAGTAAGTGGGTAGTAGAGTATGGTTCTGAGGATGCTCTCTGGGTCAATTATGAAGACACAGCGAACAGTCTCAGTCTTGCTCTGCGCAGGATGAATCATGCCATACAGAGTTGATACGTCCTTGTTGAGGTCAGCGATGATGGGGAATGGTATCTTGACTCCCATTTTCTCCTCCACGTTTCGTACCCATGCAATGTGGCTACTGGTGCTATCTACGCTGAGTCCTAGTAGCTCGGTGTTGCGTTTCTGGAGCTCAGGGTATATCTCACTGAATGCTATGAACTCTGTCGTGCAGACTGGTGTAAAGTCCGCTGGGTGGCTAAATAGAATTAGCCAGCTTCCCTTATAGTCGCTTAATCGTAGGGTTCCTTGGGTTGTAGGTGCCTCGAATTCTGGTGCTTTCTCCCCGATAAGGGGTATTGTGTATGTTTTTTCTTCTTCCAATAAATTCACCTTTTAGGCTAGATTAAAATCGGGAACTGCACTTGATAAATGTTATCGGGGTTTCGAGTAGGTGTTTTATCCTATGTATTGATATGATGAGTGATATTCAGATGGATGCTCATAAGACACAGCTGTTGAAATGGATCGACGAAGATCGAGAGAAGCTAATCAGTTTCCTGAGTGATTTTATTCAAGCCAAGAGCCCCAACCCGCCGGGAGACACCAGAAAAGCCGCTACACATATAACAAAGTTCTTGGATCAAAACAAGCTCCCATATCGGACAATCGCGCCAATGGAGGAGATGGTGAACATTGTTGGCTCCTTTGATGGTGGAGCAGAAGGCAAGCATCTCGTTTTGAATGGGCATATCGATGTCTACCCAGTGGGGGACGCCGGGGAATGGATGCATGATCCATGGGGAGGAGAAGTAGTAGAGGGAAAAGTATTCGGCAGGGGCTCCAATGATATGAAAGCGGGAACCACAGCCAGCATCTTCACCTATTATTATCTGCACAAGATCAGGGAGCACCTTAAAGGAAAGTTGACCCTAACTTGTGTCTCTGATGAGGAGACCTTTGGACCATGGGGAGCAAGATACTTGATGAAACACCACCCAGAGGTACTTGGAGACACGTTGCTCAATGGTGAACCCTGTGCTCATCAGATACGCTTTGGGGAAAAAGGGATAATCTGGCTAAAATTCACCATAAGTACACAGGGAGCTCATGGGGCTTATGAGCATGCGAGCCCAAGCGCCACAAAGATAGCAGCCAAACTCATGCTTGAACTAGATGAGAAGATAAGAACCATAGAATACTCATCGCCACTCAATGTAAGAGCAGCCCTCGAAGAAGCTAGGGATATTATTGAGGAGGGCTATGGACCGGGGGCATTCGAGACCCTTCAACGGACAACGATTAACTTTGGGACAATCCATGGGGGTTTGAAGGTGAATATGATCCCCGGAACAGTAGAGATCGAGGCAGACATCCGGCTACCGGTGGGTCAGACCAAAGAAGAAGTCTTGAAGGTAGTAGAAGAGGTGGCTGTAAAGTATCCAGAGGTTAGCTATGAAGAGATGAACTATACAGCTCCAAGTCACTGTGACCCAAATGGTGAGATGGTAGGCATACTCCAGCGAAATGTTGAGCTGGTAGAGGGGCATACTCCCAAGACGCTTATCGCTATGGGGGGCACTGATGCAAGGCTGTGGCGTTATGAGGGTATCCCGGCTTATGTTTATGGTCCTTATGCGAAGGGGATGGGCTCAACAGATGACTACGTTGAGGTTGATGAGTTCATAGACATCGTCAAAGTCCATGTGCTCTCTGCCTATGATTACCTAACAAAATAAGACGGGGAATTCGCCGATCTGCTGGATTGATCTCGTTGATTCAGTACGAGTAGATAGGATGGGATTCAAGGTGGTCTCAAGGATCAGAAGCCTGAACAGGTTACGGTAGTGTTAGAGAGAGGGGACTAGCCTTCTATGTTAGCGTAGAAGTAGGTGTTTGCTTGTTCTCTGATCATTTGTCTCATCTCTGGGGAATACTGGACGTTTAGCCTCTCGACAAGATCTGGGGTCACATTTTCTCTTTTGACCAGTAATTTGGCTGCTTTCTGGACCGCCTCAGTGAAGTCTTCTATGTGTTTTGCAGTCTCTGGATTGGATATCAATTGGGCTGCTGGCAGAGTGATGTGGAGAGCTTGGGGGAAGAGGGCTTTGGCGATGTTGAATGCTTGGTGGTCTGGGAATCCTGCGGTGGCAATTAGAACTATTTTCGGAGGTTTTTTCTGGTATCTGGGTGGGTGACTTGTGGTCTCGCCGTCTTCGACTTGGTATGGTAAGGCTGTTGGTAGTAGGCGCTCTGTCATTTGTTGTAGGTAATGGGTTATGTTGCCGTTGTAGATGGGTGTGGCGAGTATGATTATGTCTGAGGCTCCGAATTCGGGTATGATCCAGTCCATGTCGTCGCGGTGGATGCAGGTTCCGGGGGTCTTGGTCCAGCAGTTGAAGCATCCCATGCAGCTGTTGATGTTGAGGTCTGTGATGTAGTGTTTCGTTGTGGTGGCTCCTGTTTCTGTTGCTGCTTCTAGGAAGTGGTTTAGGAGTATGTCTGTGGCGCCTTTGTTTTTTCTTGGGCTTGCATTGAAAGCGAGTATCTTCATGGTTCTTATTGATTAAATTATAGATAAATGGTTTATTCAAGTGGCTTCTTGCAGAGTTATTATGGATTCGTGGGGTGTTTTTGGCGAAATGGCATTGTATACAAAACGCTTATATGTAATAATATTATTACATGTAATAATAGGCGAAGAAGTGTGGATTACGGAGACCTCATCGAAAAACTGAGCGCACTGGGACACGAGTACAGGCTAAAAATACTGACCTCGTTGACCGACGGCGAGAAATACCTCAGTGAGATAGCGAAAGAGGTGGGTATCAGCAGAGCACTGGCAAAGGTGCACTTGAATAAACTAGAGAAGGCGAACCTCGTGGTCTCCAGGACCGAGCTCTTGGAGGATGAGGCGCGTGCTCTCAGGTATTACAAGTTACAGGATTTTCACATCGAGTTATCGCCTAATGAACTGAGAAGGAGGAAACAGAAAGATGGATTATAGAGGCACTGCCATCGCAGGGCTCTGGATAGGAGCTGCCGGGATCATAGCCGGGTTGAGCTATTTCGGTGAATACGCCGATGCGGCTATTCCCATGATTATCGTGGCGTTCATACTCACGAATATTATCATGAGGCAGAATCCCAGTGAGGCGCTTGAAGAGGGATTGAAGAAAGACCTTGAGGGCGTCGTTGACCGGGTCTCGGACCTAGAGGGCAAAGTGGATAAGATAGTACGCTTGTTGGAAGAATAATTGGATACAATAGGGTGGCTCAAAGGGGAAGGATTGGCGTTGAGCCGCTTTTTCATCTTAATTAGGTAATAATTATGAAATTTATTTATTAATTAAAATAGGGAAGGCTTCATGTGAAACAAATGGATAACATAGAGCAAGTTTCATCGATTTGCAGTAATTGCGGCAAGGAACTGGATGGTGAGATGGATTTTTGTCCAAGTTGCGGTACTGAGAGGGGGGAAAATAAGATAGCTTACAGGAAGGTCTCAGAGTTTAATCCCCGGGAAATAACCTCGGTTGCTCTAGGGGGATTGCTTATCCTTGCTGGTTTGATGCCTTTCTTCATGATGGATACCAGTGTAACTGGTATCACAGGTATGATTCGATTATCGTTGTCCGCTGGTATATTGAGTGTTGTTTTCGGATTTGGGATAATCCTTTTTGGCGCAGTGGTGCCCCGGGTGAGGAACTTCCTGACTTGAGGGGTTCCTCTTGTTAGAGATAGAGGGAGTCAGTAAACGCTACAAGAGCAGTGATTCTTTTGCCCTGCAGGATTATTCACTGGATGTCAACCCGGGTATCTTGGGGCTGCTTGGCCCCAATGGCGCGGGTAAATCTACGTTGATGCGTATCATCGCTACTATTACTAAGCCATCAATGGGGTCTGTGACTTGGCGGGGTTCTGATATCGCTAAGCGTCCTGATGATATCAGGAAAGTACTAGGGTATCTGCCCCAAGATTTCGGTGTTTATCCTAACTTGAACGCGGATGAGTTTCTAGGGTATATGGCGGCGGTGAAGGGCGTTGATCGTAGGGCTGCCTTGGGGCGGATTGATGAGTTGATAGCTTTTGTGAATCTGGTTGAGGCGCGTAAGCGTCCATTGGGTAGCTATTCGGGTGGTATGAAGCAGCGGATCGGTGTGGCTCAGGCATTGCTCAATGACCCCGAGATTTTGGTTGTGGATGAGCCTACTGTGGGGCTGGACCCTGAGGGGCGGGTACGGTTTAGGCATTTATTGGCTGAGTTGAGTGGTGACCGTGTGGTTATACTTTCAACTCATATTGTGTCAGATGTTGAGGCTGTTGCCAATGATATTGCTATAATGAATATGGGTAGACTCGTGAGACGCTCCTCTCCAGAGGAATTGTTGAGGCTGGTGGAGGAAAGGGTATGGGAATGGGTTATCCCCAGCAGCGACCTCCAAGCAGTGAGGAAAAGGCATCTTCTGAGCAGTGTTATTCGTCATAGTGATGGTGTACATGTGCGTGTGGTCTCTGAGGAGTCCCCTGGGAGCGGGGCGATGCTGGTTGATCACCCGAGCCTAGAGGAGGCTTATCTTTATTGCATAGAGTCTCATCGAGGCGGAGAGGCGGTTTGAGCGTGCTGGGTGCGCTCGTGTCTATTGTATGGGTTGGTTTTCTAAACCGGGTTCGCCGGTACAGTTTCTTGGTGACTCTGGTTCTCTGTATTGTGGCTGGGTATGTCTTTGTGCCTGCTCCGGGTGCTAATTATGTGACTCTGGGGTGGGGCTCTGATGCTTTTTTTTATAGAGGAGTCTACAACAGTGCGTGGATTGGGTCTATGGTCGCGTTGTTGACTGGTATGTTTTTGGCTCTTTTCGGGTTTTATGTGGTTAATGATGTGGTGAGGCTGGATGATGATTCTGGTGTGGGGCAGGTCATCGCGACTGCGCCCCTTGGTAACCCGGTGTATACTTTGGGGTGCGCTGTCAGTAATTTCCTAGTTTTAGCATGTATGGTTTTTATCGTTTTTTTGACTGCGCTGGGTATGCAGTTTATCCGTGGCGAGGTGTTCGTGGTGGATATCTGGGCGTTGTTATCGCCGTTTCTTGTGATTGTTGTGCCTTTGATGTTTTTAGTGGCTGCGGTTGCAGTGTTTTTTGAGACTACTCTGAGTAGGAGCACGGGGAATATCTTGTATGTGTTCTTATGGTTGTTCGGGGTTCCAATCCTCAGTGATAGTTTTGATCTTTTTGGCAATAATTTGGTTATAGCGAGTATGAGGGCTGCTGGTGAGGCGGTTTTCCCGGATATGAGTAGGAATCAGTTTATTCTGGGTTATTCTTGGGGGTTTCCAGAGGGTCGGGAGCTTGCGGCGTTTGTTTGGACAGGGGTCCAATGGGGTCTTGAGGCAATTCAGGCTCGATTACTCATTATAGTGCTAGCTGTCTGTATCTCGTTGTTGGCTTCCCTTCGTTTCAATCGTTTTGATCCCGCAGGTGAATCCCGGGGTGAGGTTGTTTCAGCTATGGAACCTGTTGAGGTATCCAGTGTAGGGGTGGCGCCTATTGGGGAGATTAGTTTAGGGGATCTTGGAGAAGATGAGGTTCATTTTGGGTTCGGGTCAATCTTGTTTGCCGAGATGAGGCTGATGTTGAGAGAGTTTCCATCCATAGGTGGGATGGGGGTGCTGGTGGCGGTTGGATTGTTTATTGGTGGATTATTGTTACCAGTGGATTTAGCGAGAGGATTGTTGCTGCCTATGGCTTGGTTGTTGCCTGTCTTGTATTGGTCTAGGTTGGGGAACAGGGAGGCTCGGTTTGGTACTGGGCAGCTGGTTTTTTCTTCGGCTCGTGTTCTTGTGCGTCAGTACTTGGCTATGTGGTTGGTGGGTTTCTTGATATCTTTGGTTACTGGGGGCGGGGTATTGTTACGGTTGATGTTGAGTGGTGAGGTTGTGGGTGCGTTGGCGGTGTTTGTTGGGGCTTTGTTTGTTCCTTCTTTGGCGCTGTTTTTGGGGGTTTGGACGGGTTCGTGTAAGGTGTTTGAGTTTTTTTATGTCTTGATCTGGTATGTTGGTCCTTTGAGTGGTGCTGTAAGCTTTGATTTTATGGGGGCTTTGCCGGGTTCTGTGGCTGGTGGGGTGTGGTGGTTTTATCTTGGGGCTGCTTTTGTGCTCTTTGGGCTGGGTTTTGTGGGTAGGTTGAGGCAGTTAGACGGGTGATACCCGTGTTTTTAGCATGGGGGTTTATATTTAGAGCCGCGGTTTTGGTGGGTAGTTTACTTTCATGAGAGGTGAAATATATGGAAGGTACAGTGAAGAGATGGCTTGACCGTGGCTACGGCTTTATCGGTGTTGAGGGACAGGACGATGATGTTTTTGTCCATAACAGTGGCTTGATCGGGGCTTTTGAGCTTCGTGCAGGTCAGAAGGTAGAGTTCGAGATGGAGGATTCCCCAAAGGGTCCACGAGCGGTTAATGTTAAAGTAGTTGAGTAAGTTGGACACTTGTGTCCATGGGTTTTATCCCAACTAGTTTCTTGTTTTAGTTTATTTTTTTGTGACGTCTAGCGAGGGCTATAGTTAGTGCTATAGTTGTGAGTGTGAGTAGTGGTGGATATGCTGGGATTTGGTTTTCTTGGGTTTCTGGTGGTGGCTGGGTGGGGGGCTCTGTGGGTGTTTCTATGCCTGGTTGGCTCCATGTTAGGGTGGTGCAGTTGAGTATCCATGTGTCGTCTAGGCTTTGACCGTTTTCGCTGAAGCCTCCGAAGAGTACTGCGATGTGGTTTTCTGGGTCGTATGTGATGGCGGCGCAGCCTCTGGGGGGTGGTTTGAGTTGGGTGTCTGCCTGTGTCCATGTCTGTGTGTCGATGTTGTAGAGCCATGTGTCGTCGTAGTCTACTGTTCCGTGTCCTCCGTTGAGGATGATCCTGTTTTCTGTTGAGTCGTATGTTACTTGTCCCCAGTATCTGCCGGGTGGGTTGGGGGCGGTCTGGTGTTCTGTCCATGTTTCTGATGTGGGGTCGTATTCCCAGATGTTGCCGCCGTAGCCGTGGTTGATCAGTATGCCCCCGGCTCTTATGCTCCAGTGTCCGGGGTACATGAGTAGCTGATTGGTCTGGGTGGTGATCATGTAGTGTCCGTATTGTCCTAGTGGTGGGTTGGTGGGGTTTTGTTGGATCCAGTTTTCCTCTTGGAAGCTGTAGGTCCATATGTCTTGGCTGTGGCTGTCGTCTTGGAGGAATCCTGAGTAGAGTATTACGGTGTCTGTTGGTGGGTGGTAGGCGACGCTGGCGTCGCTTCTGGCGATGGGGTGGTCTGTGGGGTATAGCTGAGTCCAGGTGCTGGTTTCTATGTCGTAGATGTATGTGTCGCCTGTTTTGTCGTTGGTGGACCAGCCTCCGTATAGGAATAGTTGGTGGCGTGTGGGTATGTAGGTGAGCATGTGGTTGAATCTTGGTGGTGGATCGTTATGGGTTTCAAGCTTGATCCATGTGTTGGTCTCTGGTTTGTAGCTCCATAGATCTCCATAGAAATTGTATCCGTTTTGCCAGTGGGCTCCCCCATATAGTAGGAATTCTTGGTCTACAGGATTGTAGATCATTCGTGGCCCTATTCTTCTCGTGGGTTGAGCTGATGTGGTGGGGGTGAGTATTAGTAGGAGTAGGATAGGGAGGAGGTATTTTCTCATGGGTTGTTTTTGTCAGGTTTTGTTGATAAATGGTTGTAATGTTTGATGTTTGGACGTCAGTAATGGTTATGGGGCTACTAAATTGGTTGATCTAGGTTTGGGTGTTTAGTTTGTTGAGGTAGTGTTGGAAGGTCTCGTTGACTTGTTGGGTTGATGTGTTTTCTAGGAATGTTATGTATGTGAATGTGTAGAGTCTGTTGGAGTGGAGGGATTGATATGGTTGGCACCATATGCCTGTGGTGGCGATGAATCTGGTTCCTCCGGTGCTGAAGGTTTCTTCTGTGAATGTGTAGGTCTGTTGGAGCATCTGGTAGCCGTCTTTCTCTGAGGTCTTTAGCTCGTATTTGTCGTCGATGTGGCAGCCTGAGTTGTCCATTGATACGTAGAACTCGTCTAGTTTAGCTTCTAGGTCTGGGGGGGATGGTTCGAGGTCCCACATGATCATTACGTTGTTCCAGGTGCCTTCCCAGTATTTCTTGAACTGGACTGCTCCTCCGAACTCGTTGGGGCCTGTGCTGCCATCTGGGCGTCCCCAGCTGTGATACTCGTATAGCCGTGGGTA